>ERZ772766.859-NODE-859-length-17199-cov-2.773740_pt1 | contig 17199 bp, 18 predicted proteins | sample MGYA00511379_ERZ772766 | MGnify/ENA primary metagenome ERZ772766 (study PRJEB29015, sample SAMEA2737895) | human oral metagenome | biome: human oral; feature: human-associated habitat; material: dental | place: China | collected 2116 ...
ATTTCTGCTTCTTCTATTTCATTAGCAACTTTTTCTAATATTTCATTTCCAACAAAATCTCCATTAGTTATACCCACACTTTGATATCTTTCAACTTCTTTTTTCTTAAAGATAATAAATATCTATTCAAATGTAATTATTAATTTCTAATCTACTGATACGCCTGTTGTTCCATCTGCTGAGATTCAAAGTCAGCCTGTATTTCCTCGTCTGTCTTAATCAAATCTTGCATAGAACCATCTATCTTACCTAATGAAGTTCTTAGGTATTCTCGTAACCTTGGTTGAGAAATAAATGAAGATTGAGATGCTCTATCTAACAAATCTGATAAGTCTGCTAGTCTTGAAGCTTGTTCAAGCATAGACTCCATCATATTGAAGTTATTAGACTCGGTCAATATTGATTTATTAACCAAATTACACTTAATCTTCCCTTTTATCTTACCAAAATCAACATCAGTTAGTTTTTGAAACAGATACTCTGCTAAATGAACTAGAGAATCATTGATAGAATCAGAATAATAGTTAATTTTTGAGGTAAAACGTTGAGAAGTCTTGATAGCTTCCCATCTTGTCGCTCTACCTTCGAATAGCTCATAAGGCATACCTGTTGAACCAATGATATCTTCCTTTACCATAGCTTGGTCAGCCCTCATTCTATCAATCTTATCATTGACCCTATCAAGAGAAAGGTCTTGTAGCATTGCCAGCTTATTGTCATAGTCAGGAATAACCCTAATATTATCAACTAATGACTGTGCTAGCTGCTTTATAGATAGATTCTTTGACTCTAAAAAGGACATATCAACGTTTCTGTTGATTAATTCCTCTACTTTCTGTGTCAAATCATACCCATCAGACAAAGATGTTGTCTTCTCTAGACCCAAAAGTAAGATTAATGGCTGAATCAAGTCTTTTATTGAAAGAATAGATAACAAATAGTCCTTTAATACATATTCTTTTACCTTATAAGTGATGTCATTATACAAAGGAGTTCCCCCAAGGTACATCTTATCATAAGACTTAAACCCTAAGTCATCTTTAATGTTCTTTTTAAGGTCGTCTTCGTATAAATGGTCGTCAATATCCAAGGTAAAGTCAGCAGTAGTAATAGAAACTATTTCACCAGGAGTAAATTCTGCTAAATCCCCATTCATCATAGGGGTAATATAGGATTCTACCTGATTATCTTTCCATACTGATATAACCTTATGTGGTTCTTTCAAATATCTGAGCTTGTACTTAGCTCTCTTTGTGTTTTTCTTAATTCTTGCAAAAGGAATACCATCATCATCTACCCCAGTTCTTGTTTTCATATTCCCTCCTTTCATTTCAGAAATCTCTTCTTGTAAGTGGAATGAATAAGAACCATAGTAAATAATGTCCCTTAGATTTGTTTTGACATGTTTTCCAATGTGAAGCTGATTAAAGATGTTATTGACCATCTCTAACTCATCTTCATAAAATTTATGCTCGTCTTCCAAGCCTTCCAGAGTAATAATATCTGTAGTTGATGTAAACAACTCAGAAACAGTATCGGAGATAATATCAAGAATAGTTCGTGTAACTGACGACTCTAAATAGTTGTCTAACTCGTCCATACGATTCATATATTTCTCTAAGGACTTTCCAACTATAAGATTCAATCCGTTTATATTATACCCTCCTGTGTAAGAACCACTTCTAACGTTAGTCTGACTGGGCTGTATTCCCATAGGTCGGCTTCCATATACCGAAGGGGTTGTGCCAGTTACAGCACTCATCATAGATTGTAAGTTCATATTTCTTTAATAATAAGTTTAATCCATTTCTTGGTAGAGGAGGTGAGAACTAAGTCTCCCTCCTCATCAAGTATGAAAATTAAGTTCAGAATTTCAATACTAGAATCCTGTTGGACGGTGAATACGGAATTTCTGTACCAATTCAGAAGTAAGCAATTGAGATCCTTCATAAGAATAGATACCAGTTGCGAACTGAGTTGGGTTTTGGAAGTTACCGATTTCAGGTATGTCGTTAACAGGTAAGAAGATAGCACGGCATATAGGAGCCATTGTACCATCAGCTGTTTTGTGGATAGCAAATCCAGTGTCAGGCTCTATGAAGTGAGACTTAACAACAGGAATACCATCGTAGTGACCAATAAGATCTTCGATGTAAGAAGCAGCAGTATTAGGAACGAATTGAGTTCCAGACATACCTTTGAACAACTCTGCTACACGAGAACCAACAAGGTAAGCAGAAGCGTTTACTGACTTCCAAGATTTATTAGTAAGTTCAGTATTAACCTTGATAAGACCAAGACCAAACAATCTGTAGTAACTATCCATGTTGTTGGTAGTAACAGAGTATGGAGTAAGGTCGATCTCTACAGTTGCTCCTTCGTAACCAAGTACAAGTGGGTCGATGATAGAACGGTTAACGAGCTTAATATACTCATCCATTACACGTTTCTTCATTACCTCACTCATGTTGATGTTCATAGACTTAGTAGCAACCAAATCAGCGATAAGGTTGTTTTCAGCTATGATGATCTCTGGGTGACAAGCAACAGTGTAGTAGTTAAGGTTAGATTTAACACGGTTGGTTGGATCTTTTGGAGCGTCTTGTTGGATGCTTACACTGTAGCTATCTCCAGTATTAAGTCCAGAAGCTGCATCAAAATCTACAGTTACCTTACCAAGACGGTAATCGATTTCACCTCCATTAACACCAGCTTGAGCAGGAGCCATGATGTTACCTTGTTTGTCATCGGTAATGTTGAATACACGACCTCCCTTAGTAACTTTCAAGTTAAGAGTTCCTGGGATAACAGCCTTAGCTACGTTAACTTCAATACGGTTAGTAGCAACAGAGATGTTGTTAGAGAACTGAAGTTGAGCAGAACGAAGAGTACGACGATCAGCAGAAAGCTGGTCAACATATCCGTTAGGCATTTCAAGGTCAGCACCAATGTTCTTGGATACCAACTTGTTCTCGCCAGAAGTAACAAGGTCAACGAATGGCAAGAATGCAGTAGGTTGGTCAACACCACGCTCTACAGACAAGAAACCTGCCAAAGATTTAATCATCGCTGTTACAGTTACATCGATGAACTGGTTAGGGTTAAGCCCGCTCAATTCACCAAGACCTGGTCCACCAGCGGCAAAAGTACGAGTACTTGCTCTACGGTCAGCCAAAGCAGCTGCGCTCAAAAGATTCTCATAAGCTTTAGAGTAAGCTTGCACACGGAGATTCATATCTGCGGCAGACTGACAAGAATGACGTAGACGGTCAGATAATTTGCTAGAAAGTGTTATATCTGAAAAAGTACGAATAGAATTTTTTCCCATGTTTCCGATTATTTTCATTAAAATTTTATAGGTTTAGTATTATAGAAGTGCATCAACACTTTCTTCCAATTCATAAACAGAAGATTGTTTCTTAACTGCCTCTCCTTCTAATTCTTCATTTGCAGTAGGTACATCAACTGAATCATCTAAGTCTTCTCCTTCATGAAGGTCTTGGATATAGTCTGCATCATACTCAGTTTCATCATCAGCCTCAGCATAGAAACGAGAATATGCGTAATCATCCAATAATGCTTGTTTAACTACTTCAGGGTGTACTTCATTACCGAACTCATCAACGTGAACGATTTCTTCACCTGGAGCTAGGTCAGTCTCAGCATAAAGACGACTCATGTGATCATCGTAAAGAGATTCTTTGATGACAGTAGCTTCATCAAGTTCTTCATCTTCTAGATCCTCATCATCAAGGTCTTCTTCGTCTTCATCATCAGAGTACATACGGTTCAAAGCCCATGCGTCAAACAAAGATTGTTTAATTGTATCTACTATTTCTTCTTCTTCAGCTTGTGCTAGTTCTTCGTCAGTTGGCTCATCTTCCAATTCTTCATCGTCAGAGTAGAAACGAACTCCTAGATCTTGAAGAGCTTGAGCTGTAGCATAAGCGTTGAATTGACGAGTTTGACCAGCTAGCCAATCTTGGTAAAGAGATTCTTTGATAGTTGCTTCTTGAAGCTCTTCTTCAGTTAGCTCATCTTCTGGGTAAACTTCTTCGTCATCAGCGTAGAAATAAGTTTGTGGTTGGTATCCGTAGTAGTTTGGATGGTAAGAATGTACTAAAGTTTCTTCATCCAAAGTAGGATCCAATTCTGCCAAGTTTTCTTGTTCTACCAAGTATTCTTGTTCAGGTGTTTGTTCTAAAAGTCCATCAGGACCGGAAATCGCATATCCGTTGTTTTCAGCAGCTTCGGAAAATAGGCGATTTAAGTAATAAGGGTTTCTCATCTTTTTCTATTTTAATCTATTTTATTTTTGAGATTTCTGTCTTAATCTTATCAACAGTACGTTGGTCTATGTCATCTAAGAAGAAGATTTCATAATAGCCCATGTTGGTAGTTTTATCTTTTATCTCATAAATACCTACCTTGTTTCTGTCCATTATATCATCTACTTTCCTAAAATGATCTGATAAATCAATGTTCTGGAGATTAAGAGATATTTTTATGCTTTTTACTCTTTCATTATCAGATTGAGACTTTGTTTCTTCCTTTTCCATTTCTTCTTGATTCTTGATATACTTCTCATCTAATTCTTTAATAATCTTATTGAAGATATCATTAATATCAATCTGAACCTGTTTAGGAATATATCCAGACTGTTTCTGATATTTATCTGCTTTCTTGAATTGTAAGTTCAATAGATTACCTAGCTTTTGAACATTAGTTCCATATCTAGAAAATCGTAAACTTACAGATATAGGAGTCTTTGTAGTCCTCATTCTATCTTTCGCTGCTATGAGTATTCGTGATACTTCTGATACGAAATAGGACTTCAACAATTTCATCTTCTCTTCATCCTTCTCATGTTGCTTACTAAATCTCTGAACTGCCATACATAGAAAACGTAATTGCAAATCCAAAGGAGAAGCTACATAATTTATAAGGGTATTTAAATTTAAGGAGGAAGCAGATGCAGCAAATAAACGAGTCATCTTGTCTTCGGAGGAGAATCGTCTCTCCTCAAGAACCAAATCGTCCGTATTAAAATTATCTGTCATTGCTTATTGCATGTGCCAATTGATTGTAAGAATCCTTGACCTCTTCCGAAAGACCTAATTTTTCAATCTGGTCATGTAACTTATTCATTAGCTCTTCAATAGTATTGTTGCTAATATTTTCTGTCCTAAGCACTTTAGTTACATGTGCATCAGGAGCATCAAATTTGTAAATTACAGTATCGTCTGAATAGGTCTTGGTTAATGGAAGACGTGTCTGAGGTTCTAATTCCCTTGGCATGGAAATAGTAATTCTCGCCATGTCTTATATTTTTTTCTTACCAAATGTTTTGTAATGTAGATGAAAGTAAATCTGTCTCGATTTTCTTTACATCCTTAAATTTTCGTCCATTGAGCATATCTACTAGATTAATAGTACGCTCTTTTAAGTTTATACTTGAAGGTTTTTCTGCCTCATCTAAATTATTAAAGATATGCAATACTAAACCAGATACAGAGTCGGCAATATCCTTTGAGTTATGAACAATCTGACCATTACTCAAAGCAAAGTTTGGATAAGGACCATCTACTTCAATATCATAAACAGGAATAGGTTTTTCTGATTCAATGATAAACTTCTCAAAGTCTGTATCTCTTGCCTCTACCCATTCATCTCCAATTAAAAAGAGATGTTCAGGTGTACATCTGTAAATATCTTCGCCAATTATGATTTCTAGAATCTCATTGACTGATTTAGTATGAATTGCTTTCTTGATAGGGTAAAATTTTCTATCTGAAGATTGCACTTTAAATTTAGTGTAGTTCTTCACTACGTAATCCATAGGGTAAGCACCCTGGTCTGTCAAAATTAAGGAGTCTCCTGAGAAACATCCGTCAGCAGGGTGATCTACTTTACTTCCTATCACCTGCAATTCTTTAAGTTCTTTCATTAATAATTTATTCTGAGGTAATTCAATGTGTTTGTTATAAATAACGTTCTTCAAATAATTATAAGCTGTAGTAGTCTTGTCCACAGACAAGTCCTTTACATTAAATCCCACTATCTTCAAGTCCTGTAACATGTTTCTTGACTGAAACGAGTCAGCAGAAATACCTCCAATAGAATAATCCCTAGACAACTGTAGAATAAACTCTGTTATCTTAGTTATTGAAGTTTCCTGTCCAGAATATCTTGATATCGCTACCGAGATTGGTATTTTATATTTGGGCAACTTTACTTTCTTATCAGTTGGATTAGGATAATAATAAGAATCCAAATACCCAATTGATAAACCAGTGTGGTCTTTTACCACACCTAAGTCTAGTCGTATAAACAAGGTCTTGTCTTTAGGGACTAACATGTTTATTGATGTTTGAAGATGATTCATTATTGTATCTTCATGGTCAAACATGTCACATATAATAACATCTTTGTTATATACAGGTAAAGTAAATACCTGATTCAACTTATCCTTATTCTTAAAGAAAGAACCTGTAGAATCTGTTGAGATACCTGCCTTATCCTGTATAGCCTTAATAACATCAGCCCTAAATTCTCGTTCAAGTTCCTTTGGAACAGTGATAATTAAATCTCTGTCCATATCTTCAGTTAGTGGTCTCTCCTCATCAATTACGAACGGGTCGTAATTAGAGTCCCCTAAATAAACTTGAATTGAACCTTGTTTAAAATAAATGTTTTTGTGTTTGTGCGCTTCCCAAATAGGGGCGTATAGTGTATAAATATTAAGTTGAGGGTTTCGTTTAATAAAATCCACACTCATGGAAGAGGTAGATGATGGCGAACTATCCAGTATCACATGACCAAAGAACTGTTGGCATCCTATAAACCTAGCCGTAAAACGACCCATACCTGACTCTACCTTGTTATAGGTCTTCTGATAATCTAAAAAATTAACCTCTGAGAAGTTAAAGAATAGAATATCTCGACCTATACCTGCATTTATCTTTGTAGAATCACAGACATATTCAATTTTCCTTTTTGGATTTAATAAACCTCTTGTAAAGTAGGCAGAGTTGCTTTTCATTAATTCTAAAGAACCAACAAACTCCTCCTCTGCCTTACTAACAGAAGTATGAAAAAAATAACTACAAATTGGCTTTGTTAAATACTTACCTATGCCTAGAACAGAGATATCATTTAGATGATCTAATCTACATTCTAGGTATAACTCCATTATCTTTGCTACTGTTGATTTACCGGAACCAATCGCACAATTCAAAGATATATATGGAGTTGTTGTATGGATAGGTGTTGGGTAAATATCCCTCAACTTATCCCTCCAAAATGGATATACTTCCACAGACTTTCCTAAATAATATGGATCATCTAAAAATTCATCTATATCTGGAGGAAGTCTTTTATATCCAAGAACTTGTGCTAAGGCTGTTAAATCTGGGGTAGCATTTCTTCTTGAGATATACATATTAGAATAGTTTTATGTCTGTGTAATCAGAAAAGTCTCTTGACTTCAATAAATCTTCCAAACTCTTCTTGCTGTTATCAGGTTTGTACTTCTTCCAGAAATCCTTTGTATCTTCTCCATCAAGTTTAGCTTTCACCCACTCAATTTCATTCTGAGAAGCACCATCTAGGATATTGACAATATTATTCCACAACTCCATTCTGTTAGAGTTGGCACCATATTTACCTTGTGGCTTCTGAGCTTGGAAGGGACTGTTATCTGCTCTCCAAGAAGCATAATGTCTAGACTCAACTCTAATATCTGGATTCAACTCATCATCTCCATGAGATTCCGTTTGTGGAGCTTCTACTTCATCTTGTTGAAAGCCCTTCTGAGCCATAAATTGGACTATTTGCTCAGGGTCTTGAATCTGATATAGGTTCTGGTTAATATCGTCCAAATTTGGTCGTTGTAAATAACCCTGACGAGAGAATTGCATTCCATTGGTCAACTTCAATATTGAAGTGTCTTGCATTGTTCGGTAAGTGTAGGTAAAGTTATCATAGTTACCTCTCTTATTACCATTACCATCATCCTCATGGTCATTCATAGCATAACTTCTAGTATCAGAGTAATATCTTTGATAGTGAGAAGCTATGTTTTCAATAGGTGCTGTTAATTCACCTGTTACTCCCTTAACTCCACTCTTAGCTACAGAAGCAGTACCTTTAATTGCTGCTCTACCTATTCTTTTTAATGGGTTTTCTCCTCTATGTCCACCATATTGGTCGTACTCATAACCTGAGAATGCTTTCCATGCTGGGTAGGTAGTAATGTCATTGAATAACATTCCTGCTTCTCTTCCTTCTACTGAGAAAAGATAAGTGTTGGCTCCGGTCTCTTCATCAGAATAAGAAGCTTGTAGTCTCACTTGAGCATCATAATCACTTCCTAGGTCACTCTGCATTTGATACAAAGCCCCATTTAAGTCATCTAATGTAGTGAAGCTAAATCTTCGTGTGATTCGTCCTGGAATCATCTTCTCAGACAAATCATTACCTGCTAGATAATTTTGTAAATCCTCAGATTGAATGAATACAGATACATTGTCAGGAGAATCCTCAATAACGAATAAAAATCCGTCTGGGTGTCTAAAACATTTAGAAGCACCTGCTGATTCAATTACACTTGATTCTGTCATCAACTTAGAAACTAAAGAGTACATTTCTGCTAAATACTCTCTTGATTCAGTTGGTGAAATTCTCTTAGCTAAGGACAGCTGTTTTATATTCTTATCTGAAAGATGTGATATAGTATTATTAAAATAGAGTTTGAAGAACTCATCAGGAGTCATCTTCTCTATGTACTTATTGTATAGGTAATAGACATCACTACCAGCCATATTTTCAATAAACTCAGCCTTGGCTTCATTGTTACCCAAGACTCCAGTTTTCTTTACTAAATAGTCGGTTGTGGCTAGTCCTACACGAAATAACGTTCTTGGAATTGCCATTTTTAATTATTTAATTTATTCTGAAATTTAGCAATTATAATATCAGGGTCTATCTTAGGGTCTGGAATAGATCCTATAGACAATGTCCTAATAGCGTTTACAATTGAAGACTTATCCGATGTTGGAAGTTGAGATAAGTCCCCAATCATCTTAAGAATATCCTCAAACTTCTGAGTTAGCTCTTGTAAGAACTTAATCTCCTTTTCGTTCTCAAGTCTCATATTTAAAATTTATAATACCCACCAATACCTAAATAGACACCATGGTGAAACCTACCGTCATCTAAACTGTACATTCCGCCATATCCTAGGTTAGTTGAGAGGCCATATTTCTTTTCATAGAAAACCTTTACTCTTATATCTTGATACTTCACCTCATGATAATCATTTAGAAGTCCAGATTTCTTTTTAATAGTAAAGTCTCCTGTCTCTACCTTTCCAAAGCTAGGTTCTACTAATACATAGGTATTTCTCCTATATAAAGTATCCTCTTCTTCTTCGGTAGAAACTTTATTGCTTTTTAATTCTTTTATCTTAGAAGATAATGCATCTATATCAGAGTTGGCTTTAGCTAATTCCTCTTTAAGTATATTCAAAGAGTCAGTTTCAATCTCCTTCTTAATTATCTTCTCCTCAACAATTTCTTGATAAACAATCACTGTATCAATCAATTGCTTAAATTCCTTATCTATAGAAGCTATTGAATCAAATACTTTTATACCACCTTCTCTGGCTAATGTATCTAACTTCTTAGTCTCTTCCTTTATCCTCTTTGCATCACCAAAAACGGTTTTAGCTAGGACTGCTATCGCAATTATTGTAAAGAGTAAAACTATAATTGCGAAAATTCTACTTTCACTTAGTTTCTTCATCTTTATCGTTCATTGCTCTCATAAGCTCCTTTTGGAACTCTATGTAATTTCTTAATTCTTCTTTACAATTCTTATCTTTCTCACGAAGCAATCTTTCTATCTCCGCATCCTTTGCTCTCATGTTCTCCTTGTAAAGATATACACCACCTGATGAAATAGCTATGACTGTTAATACAAGTACCCCTATCACCCAAGTGAATAAATTTTTATTGTAAGGATTTACCATTCCCATAGGATCTAAGTCATTCTTATCAGATGATGACTTCTTAGAAATCTCTGATTTGAAATCCTCATAATCCTTGGGAACTTCAAAATCCTCATACTCTGGAGCGGTATAATTATTGTCCTTCTCGTCTATCTTCCCCATAGTGGATTAGCTTTAATATAGTATTTTTATCTAAGGTACTGGAAGGAATAACAATACCTGCTATCCCTATGATTACCCTACCTGCACTCTGCTTCCATTTAATAATAAGAGCACCTTCATATTCATCAATTACAATGTCTCTTTTTCTTTTAAGGACTTCTTCATCTGTACTCCTAAACCTATTAACAATATCTTCAGGAAATACCTCAAAATCCTTCTTTCCTATTATGGACTCTTTAAAATTAAAAAACTTAAGGTACAACAGATTTGCATGAACAAATTCATGGTCAGTGTTTCTTACCCAATATGGACAAGGTACTTCCCAATCTGTTGATTCTAGTATCGCTACCAGCCTTTTCTGCTCAGAAAGATTATCCCTTACCTCGTTCAACTCCTTAAGCAATCTCTCTATCTTATCATCCTTGAATAACAACTGATTATGTAAATATTTCATTGCATGGTTGTCAGATGAAACTTGCACATCAGATTTTCTGGTCAAATACCTATATACAAATCTAATAAGGGTGGTAACAATAATCGCCACCGCTGAAAGTGGCAGTAATTCCATTTTGTTTAGTTTTATTCATCTATTGAATTTTTGCAATGGTCTTTGTCTATAGTATCCAAAATCCATGCTAAAAACTTACCAGTGTAAGTTAATGTATTATCTCTTTGGTTCTTTCCCAATACAGATGATATCGTTTCATCTATATTACCAAAACGATGTTGAGATCCCTTTCTAATCAATGTGGCATTCCACAATTTTCTTAAATCTCTGTTTCCATATCTATCAATAGTAGCTGCTGTATCTAAGAAATAATAAGGAGACCTAACTAAGAAAAAATTTATGATAGTTAGAAAGAAATACAAAACAATTGATACTACAAAAAGTATCACCCCAAGTAAGAAATTTAAAAACTTTCTCATGATATTAATCTTCTTTTTCTATCCATTCTGAAGAAGGAATGTTGTAATTAGACCTTCCTTCCACTTTTAATTTCAAAAAAGTTAATTCTGTCAATCTCTGTAGAACTACATTATGGAAGAATTTATTATCTCTTATAGGATCTAATCTATTCTCTACCTCAGCTAACTGATTCCAATACAAAATAGACGGGAATATCTCATCCATTATGTAATAAGGGTCATCCTCTGTTGAGATATAATAATGTCCCCCAACAACAATTCCTGCTGAGTTCATATTCATCTCAGTTATCTTAAGATATACCTTGGTGTTTATAAACTTTCTTTTATATTGAACTAAATGTTCTCCTTTTGTTACAAATGTTTTCATTATGCTGGGTTATTTATTATTAGTAAAACTCTTCTTGTTATTCTGTATATATCCGCTACTCCTCCAGGTTTTAATTCTTTACCATTGTTTGCTATTAATGCAACACCCGGATCTGTTGTTGTGAATTTTATAGTACCTGAATAAGACATGTTAGCTATAGAAATATGAGTGCAATACCCATGGAAAACAGCTCTTTGGTCAAAGGCAACATTTAAAATTTTACCTTCTTCCATGAAAATTAGGGATTGGTTGGTACATACACTAGCAATCCCTAAAATAAAAGCCTCTGCATTCTTATAAGGAATTATCCTGCATAAAGGATAGCTTTCTATGTCTCTAGTAGAAACACCAACTTTATTTTCAGTATAACTATCTAGAAAACTTCCATCTGGAAATATATCTAACCTAACTATAGTTAAATCTACATTAACTGAGGATGTATTTTTTACTTTAAATTGAAAAGAAAACTTATTTATAGTTCTGCTGTCATCAAAATCATGAGAGAAAGTAACTCTTGTCTCCTCATCTCCAGATTCTCCTTGGTATACATAACTCATCTCTACAGACTCATTACCAGACACAACACCTCTTATTCTAAGATTGATTTTTTTGTGCAAATATTGACTACTTCTATTGTTTCCTAAAACAAAAAGTATTTCCTCATCTGGAGCTATATTATAAATTACAATACCCTCTGGAGTTCTCCTCTCCATGTCTAGTTGTTTCCAGTTTCTAACACTGCTACTGATAGCCCACTCATTGACACTAAAGAAACTATTTGTAAGAGAGATCTTCTTGAGCAAACTCGTATTTAAATCCCCTGGCTTATTCTTTATAAAAGCCTTGTCATTAGTATCTGTCTGAGCCCAATCAGATTGAACTATCTCTGTCTTATCTGCTTTAGTTTTTAAAACTTGAGCTATTTTTTTGATAGTTTCTTTTATGTTTTCTAAAAATGTCATAATAATCTCAAGTTTTATTAAAATCTATACAGTTAGTAAACAAATGATAACAGCTATTAAAGAAGCAAGAGGAAATAACAACAAAAGAATATTATCAGATTTATCCACTGCTCGGTATTCCCCAGTAGTCTTGAATATATACTGTAATTTTTGATTTTCTGAGAGTAGGTCTATTTCTTCCTCTTTAATAGGGAAAATCTTTAAATAAACAAAGCTTATTAGAGTCATTACTACAAACAACCCTAAGAAAACATAATTTAAAGGAGTTATCTTTAATACATCACAGATAATGTATCCAGCAAATGCAGGAAACATCCATGTGGCTGACCTGAGTGCTGCATAATTACCAAAGATGTAATTTAAAGAGAACCCTCTTAGTAGGAATTTTCTCATATTAATTTGATTCGCTCTATCAGGATTTGTTGGTAATCTAACATCACATTTAATTGACGTTTTAACAATTCTTGATGTTGAGAATTTAGAGACTTAAAGGTATCTGAATCTTGAATGAATGCTGATAACTTTTTGATCTTTTCATTAAGCTCGGAGTGTTCCTCCGTTAGACGTGCTTTTACTGCTTCGATACTCATATTATTTATTTATCTTTTTAACTATTGGATACGGGGTGAAACTAGCAACTATATCATACCAGTCTGCAAAAGTTTTCTTGTAATACTTATCATATAATTCTTTTATTAGCCCTATCAAAAATAAAACAACAATAGAAACTAATAAAGAAGTAAAAATGAAAAATAGATAAATGATAACAAGAAAACTACTATAAATATCAAGTTCCCGTATTTACTATGAAGGAGCTTATCCTTCCCTTTTAATTTTTCAATATTCACTTTTTTCTCAAGTATTGAAATGATTTTCTTTTTGAAAGATAATCTGAGTCATCTTGATTCTCATAGGCTTCTTTCTCAAAGATGATATTCCTATAAGCCTTATCATGATTAAACCTATACCTTAATAAGTTCCAAAGGTAATTTAAGAAATAAATCACAAAGAAAGGAAGAACTAACATCTCCTTCTGTTGAACTAAGTGTATCTTCTCATGAACTATAAATCTCTTGCTCAACAACCCTTTATAAAATACAAAAGGCCAAATCGCAATTCCTTTGTACCCACTCGGAACAAATCGTGACTCTTTAAACATCTATATTCTATTTATGTGAATGAATACCTCATTTCCCCTTCTATTCACAGTACAAGAGGTACCTCTCGCACCTTGGAAAGCTGTATGACCCAGGTAAGTAAATGACAAACCTGCTCCTGCAAATACAACAGTACCTGTATGAAGATTTATAAATGACAAACCTGTCTTATTCTCTAATCCAGCTAAATTAACAGTTCCAGGAGCTGTTGAATATATCAATCCATCTTTCCATGCATTGTTGTAAGTCCAGTTTCCATTTATCTCGCCAACAGGAGTTGAGCTAGATATTTGAGATAGGGCTTTCATCCCCCCTCCCGCAAGAAGGACACTATCATCATTACCCCCTCTCTTAACAAATCCATTGGCATACGAAAGTCCGGATTGGAAAGAATGACCATAGTTACCTGAAATAGCGTATCTAGCTTTCCCTACAGATGCTACATATAATCCCCAAGCAAATCTAGAATTAGGACTAAATCCTAAATCAGTTTCATTTATTATAGGTGAGTTTTCATGAGTATATCCAATACCATAGAAGTTAGCTCCTGCTGTAAGTAAATTAGGAGGAGTATAATCCTCACCTATTGCATATATAGGATTTATATGAGTTGATATATTTGATGCGGTTGCATGTGCACCTACAAGATAACTTTTATGAATATAACCACCTTCATTAAAAGATAGTTTAGCCTGGTCGAAAAAGAATGAGAATTTTGAATTCCCTGACCAACCTCCTGATGTATATTTTCTTAAGTTAATAACATTGTTTGACCCAAATTGAAGTGTGTTCTGAGAATCAATTATATCTGAACCACCACCCCATCTATTTATACCTAAAGTATTACCTAATCTTAAGTTATTTGCCTGCAATAAAGCACCAGACCCAGTACTACCTACTTCAAATTTATTATCTGTTCTAACTATAGAAGTATTAAAGTATACACCACTTGTATGAGTATCATGTGTATTAATTCTTAGCCAAGCATCTGTATTTGCATCTATAACTTTAGCGGTACCTCTATAAAGATCTCCAAAAGAGTTATCTCTCTCAAATGCTGTAGGAGTGTATCCAGTACTTAAGTTTCCTTGTTCTAGACAAACCCATCTTATCTGAAAAGAAGCATCATAACCTGGTAAATAAATAAAAGGTCTAAATCTACCTTTTGCTGAAGTTAAGAAAGAAATCCTATATACAGTCCATCTATCAGCAAAAATTAGCTTTGTGTTTGTCTCAGCTTTTAATATAGGAACATTATTTTCATTGCCCATTTCTCTAAAATGGAAATGTAATGGTCCAGCTGTTCCTTGAGTTGTTATGTTTTTATTAGTTCTAATAGAACAGGAATATGTATACCAAGTCTCCGCTTCTAATTCTATAAAGTCTGGATTTTTATGAACAAGACCATTTGGAAACTGTCCTGCTAAACATCCAGCTCCATCAACAGTAGCTAAAGTATTGCCACCATTATTTACATACCAATTATAACCTCCTGACCTAAAATTTAAAACAGATCTTCCTGAGAGAAGATTAGTATCCCCAAAATTATCATGTTGAGAGTAAATTCTCTTAGAATCAGACCAAGGGTCACTTACATCCCTTAGTTGTCTATAAAAAACACCTCCCAGAGGATTAGATTCATTAATTAGCCAAGGTAAGATTAACTGAGATACTCCCCCTCCTCTAAATGTTAAGGAGTTGTAATAAGTTCTATCATTTAAATTATTGTAACCTAAGTTAGTTACATATAAATCTGTCTCTTTATGTAGATTCCTTCCTGTCTCGGGAGCGGTAGATTCTCTAACAACATTATCGAAACTATTCCACATCTTTCCCCCTTTCCAATAAGGAAAGTCTGTACTTAATCTCAACCCTGAATTAGCCTGAGAATTAGGTCCTATCTGAAACTCCCCAGAAGGATTTTTAAGTAACACCCAAGCACCAGACTGCATACCATGATCTCCAGTTGTCCCAAGTGTCAACACAGACCAATTATTAGCAGCTTTATTGATTCTTATACCTTCTCTATAGTCTGTGACATCCCCAGGTTCTATAGTTCCCCCTGTCAAAGGAAGGAAATTTAAACTTGGCTTTCCAGTTATTTCAGTCCAACTATAGGTTGGCTTAGTAGCACCTACCCAAGAAGGTAATGTAAGTCCTGCTGGAGCTCCTTCTATATCAGCCCATGGTATTTTGGACGATAATAATCTATAACGTCCATCAATTGAAAACTGAGTGGAGCTATTAATTTTAAATTTCCCAGTTGAAGCATCAAATCCTGCTCCTGAAAAATCTACATCTGATCCTTTTAAGTCCACCCACTGACTCTCTAATGTAGTAGAGTCATTTAAAGTAAGAACTAATTTCTTAGTGTCAGTTCCTGTTATAGCAATAGCTGTGGGATATTTCTTTGTAGCATTTACAAATTCAGTCCAGTTAGTCTCTAAATTAGAAGCTATCTCTGACTTCAATAATCCTTTCCCAGGAACTTTATCCACTTTTTGTGGAATAGTATTGGCAAGAGTAATATCTATCAAACTCTTACCTGTCTCTTTCTGAACATAACCACTCAAGTCTGGCGCATTGGTTGTCACCACAGTTGAGTTGTCAGAAAGAGTTAATTTTAATTTATTATCAGCAAGGTATTCTGATGCTGTAACTTTCTCTAAACCTTGTAACTTAGTAATCAGTGTATCTGAAACTAAACTCTTTCCAGTTACCTTATCTACCTTACCCTTCAATATAGTAGCTATTCTAACTACTAAGCTTTTAAGGTTATCAAGCATTGTATGTATCGTTAAATAGTTGTAGTAAATCAAAGAATGGGTGAGAAAGAGTTACTGTTCCCCTCACTACATAAGCCCAGCCTTCTCTTACAACAACTGAATTTATTTTTAAACCACTTGTTCTTTTAACATATATAAGAAAATCAGCGTTTGTGGTTACTTCTAAGTCTGCTGTAGTCTCAACAACTACATAAACCTTTCCTGCTGGAATTGGTTGGTCTTTGTTAGAATCATTCAGATAATGAATAATATCTGTTGTTCCTCCACCACTACTTCCAGCACCTGCTTCTACCCACTGACTTCCATCGTAAAGATAAATCTTATTACCAACTACCTTTACATTTCCTTTTGATGCCTCAGTTCCAAATTTAAGAACCTCTGGCTTTTCTTTTATCTCTGCCCAAGTATATTCTGGCTTCGTATCAGCCTTTGCCCATGGTTTGACATCTTTTGCATTTCTCTCATCAGTAAATCTTGGATCTGTCTTCAAGGCATATTGATCCATGTCAGAAATCTTGACATATCTTCCATCTAAAAGAACATTTATTACTGTTCCTTGAGGATTAACAGCCTTTAATATACCAGTATTGTGATCAAAACTAATTGAGTTGATCTTTGTAGGGTCAATGTTGATATCATTGAAGGTAGCTGTCAATACAGTGTCATCTGAAAGTGTTAATTTCAGAATCTTTACTGCATCTCCTTCTACTGTTACCGCTTTAATACCTTTAAAGCTCAGCTTACTCCTCATTAGAGTTGTGAAGGAGTCCTCTACATCAACAACATCTGCCAATCTTCTATCAGCTGCTCCTATATTGCTTCTAGCAGT
>ERZ772766.860-NODE-860-length-17170-cov-5.067426_pt1 | contig 17170 bp, 21 predicted proteins | sample MGYA00511379_ERZ772766 | MGnify/ENA primary metagenome ERZ772766 (study PRJEB29015, sample SAMEA2737895) | human oral metagenome | biome: human oral; feature: human-associated habitat; material: dental | place: China | collected 2116 ...
CGGACGAAAAAATCTACGCCAATCTGACGGACTTCATTTTATCAGCGATTCCTTACTTCGCTGCAACCTTCTCATAGAGATTGACGATTTCTTCCGCCATCTCCTTCATCGCCATGCCGGTCATGACATAGTCCTGCGCGTGCGCGACGAGGACGTTGAACGGATCCTTGAGCGTGCCGTCCGCCTCCTTCTTGAGGAGTTCGGCGGTCTGCAGCTGATGCGCCTTGAGGAACTGTGCATCCGCATCCTTGAGCGCGCCGCGCGCCTGTCCATAGCTGCCCGCACGCGCAGCCTTCAAAGCCTCTGTAACCTTTGCGCGGCCATCGCCCGCTGCAGCGATGATCGAGAATGCGATTTCTTCCAAATGTGTCTGTGCCATGATTGTGTCCTCCACTATATCCTGTGTAAATTTTCTCTGTTACGCGCCGAGCAGTTCGCGCTTGATGCGCGCAAGTGCCTCGGGCGCCTGTTTGTCCATCTTCTCGGGGAAGCCGAAATAGGAGACGCAGGCAATGTTATCGCCGCCGACCTTCGGCGCGTCGGGACGGAGCTGGCGGTTGGCAAAGTCCATCTCGCGCAGCGTCTCGAAAATGCCGTCGAAATCGACCTCGCCCTCACCCATCGCAAGATGCTGATGGATGGTCATATCCGCACGCCCATGATTGTTGAGCCAAGGCGGATTTGCGATGTAGCGGCAGTCAAGCGTCTGGTTGAATGTATCCGCAAAGAGCACGTGGGTCAGCTCATCCCCCGCATACTTCAGCATGGAGCGTACATCACCCTTGCCCGCATCGTAGAAGAAGCCATGCGGCGAGGAATAGACGTAGCCGAGATGCTTCGAGCGGAACGACTTCACGATATCGCAGGCCTCGTTGTTCAGCTCACAGAAATCGTAGGGATGCGACTGGATCTCGACACGCAGCCCCTCACGTTCGATGATCGGCAGCAGTTCCTCCATGGAGCGGAAGAACATACCGTTGCAGATCTCCTGCTGATTCGGGTCGCCCGAGAACTCCGTGTTGATGACGGGTACGCCCATGCTGACTGCGATCTCAATGATGCGCTTCCAGTTGGCAACCGCATGCTGACGCTGTTCCTCGGTCGGTCCCGACCAACGATAGACCACGATGAAGGAGGAGATTTCAACCCCTGTCTCCTTGAGTGCCTTGCGATACTCTGCCTCCGTCTCCTCGGAGAAGAGCGGGTGCTTGTAGAACGGGTTGATGCGCGGATGCGGGGACTGCTCGATGTACTTGTAGCCCCAGTCCGCAACCTTGTGCACCATGTCGTTGATGCTCATCTGCTTGGCGAGAACATCAACATCGAATGCGATTTTCATGGAAACAACCTCTTCTGATGAATTTGTGGTAAAATCATGATATAGAGGTGGACAACTCTTGCCTAATAAACTATCATCGACTAAAATGTTTGTCAAGAGTGGTTTTTTAGAATATTTTGGCGGAGGGGATATCTGTGGACGAAATCATTGCGATTGTATTCCTGTCACAGCTGGTGGGCTTCGTCATCAAGGGGCTGGCGGGCTTCGGCAATCCACTCCTCACGAATCCGCTGATGGCGATGCGGCTGGACAACGTGGTCATCACGCCGACCAACATCCTGCTCGACCTCCCCGTCAATGCGTGGATCTCGTGGCATGCACGCCATTCCTTTCAGATTCGGCAGGTGCTGCCCGTGCTCATCGCCATCCTGCTCGGCGTCATCCCGGGCACACTCCTGCTGAAACTGGGAACTCCGTGGATCATCAAGGCTCTGCTGGGCGTCTTTATCATCGGCCTCGGCGTCGAGATGCTTCTGCGCGACCGCACGCGCAGTATGACACCGCGCAGCTGGCTGCGCAATCTCCTCTCCTTCGCTTCGGGGGTGATGTCGGGGCTCTTTGGCATCAATATGCTCTTCCTCGCGTACATCGAGCGCGTGAGTGCCGATCGCGAGGCATTCCGCGGCAGTATATGCTTCATCTTCCTCATCGAGAACGCATTCCGTGCCGTGACCTACTTTGCAAACGACATCTTTACGGAGTTCACGCTGACACTGACTGCCGTCTCGATTCCCGCCGCCATCCTCGGCGTGTGGATCGGCACAATGATTGACCGGCGCATGGGCGAACGCGCCTCGAAGCGCTTCATCATCTTCATCTTCATCCTCGGCGGGCTGTCCATCCTCATCAAGTCGCTGATATTCCGCGCGTGACGGAATCACAAGATTTTAGCGGACTACAAGGAGATGTTCGCAGCAGAGGCGAAGCGGGAGGACGGCATCGAGGCAGTCTCCATCGCAACGCCGAATTTCACGCATTACGAGATTGCAAAGGCAGCGCTTGAGGCAGGACTGCACGTCTACTGTGAAAAGCCTATGTGCTTCTTCTCCAATGAGGCACAAGAGCTGGAGCGGCTAGCGAAGGAGAAGAACCGCATCATGTTCCTCTCCTACGGCTACTGCGGGCATCAGATGATCGAGCAGGCGCGCCGCATGGTCGCTAGCGGCGACCTCGGCTCCATCCGCATCCTCAATATGCAGTTTGCACACGGCGCGCACAATGTCGCAGTCGAAAAGAAGTCGGCAGCGACGGCATGGCGTGTCGACCCGAAGAAAGCGGGTCTGTCCTACGTCCTCGGCGACGTTGGAACGCACATGCTCTACCTGCAGGAGGCAATCGTACCGCAGCTCAAAATTCGACGCCTTATGTGCTCGGCACAGAGCTTCGTCGAAGGACGCGCACTTGAGGACAATGCCATGAGCATCATGGAGTACGAGAGCGGCGCGATCGGCTACATTTGGTCGAGCTGCGTTAACGCGGGCTCCGAGTTCGGCGCGCGTTTCCGCATCGTCGGCTAGAAGTCGTCCATCGCATGGGATGCCGAGCATCCGAACCAGCTCCAATACGAAGTGCAGGGCAGCATGCAGGGCGCGATGCAGGGCGGCGCGGGCTACCTCTATGCTGAGGCACGCGCAGACGACCGCATCGGTGGTGGACACCCAGAGGGCCTCTTTGAGGCATGGAGCAACCTCTACACGAAGTTTGCTCGTGCCATCGACAAAAACGAAAAGGGCGACCCGATTGACTTCTGGTATCCCGACGTCCATGCGGGCGCCGAGGGCGTGAAGTGGGTCGAGAAATGCGTCGAATCCACAAAGGACGAAGGCGCTTGGGTAACATACTGAGAGATCGCATAAGCATCCGTCTGCCGCATGGTGAAACCATCATGCGGCAGATTTTTTTATTCCCAAAACTACAAATTTTTCACAAACTTTTGCAGGAATATATAAAAACATAACCAAAACATATCGTTTTTGAATTGAAAACAGGCAGAAACGTGAAAGCGTACGCAGCAATAATCTCCTATACTTAACACAAGGCAAAACCTCAACGGCGCGCAGCGGATCCACGCACCGTAGTTTTACAGCAAGCGTAGATAAGGGCTTCATATTATCCATACTTCCTACCGCATTCATTTATAGGGAGGATTGCAGCATGGCAGAACAAACGCATAAGCAATACCTGAGGCGCGTCACATACGTCTCAACCTTCGGCGGACTTCTCTTCGGCTACGACACCGGTGTCATCAACGGTGCGCTCGCCTACATGTCCCGCCCCGATCAGCTCAATCTGACGCCAGCCGTGGAGGGCTTCGTCGCGAGCGGGCTGCTCTTCGGGGCGGCAATCGGCTCGTTCCTCGGCGGACGGATTGCGGACGCTCAGGGACGCCGCAAGATGCTCCTCGTCCTCGCCGTCATCTTCTTCTTTGCGGCACTCGGCTGTGCCGTCTCCCCGACCGCACCCATCCTCATCGCCTACCGCTTCGTCCTCGGACTTGCCGTCGGCGGTGCCTCCGTCACCGTTCCCGCCTATCTCGCCGAGATGTCGCCCGCCGACCGACGCGGACGCATGGTAACGCAGAACGAGCTGATGATCGTCACAGGTCAGCTCCTCGCCTTCGTCCTCAACGCGATCCTCGGCGTCACCTTCGGTGAGACGGGTCACATCTGGCGCTACATGCTCGCGATTGCGTCCCTGCCCGCCATCGTCCTCTGGTTCGGTATGCTCGCCATGCCCGAGAGTCCGCGCTGGCTGGTACTCAACGGACGCGTCAGCGACGCGCTTGAGGTTCTCAAGAAGATCCGCTCCGAAAAGGGCGCGATCTCCGAGTTCAACGAGATTCAGAACAACCTCGAAGCCGAGAAGCATATCGAGAAGGCTTCCTACAGCGACCTCGCGCCCCCATGGATCCGCCGCATCGTCTTCATCGGCATGGGCGTCTCCATCTGTCAGCAGATCTCAGGCGTCAACTCCATCATGTACTACGGCACGCAGATCCTCACCGAGGCAGGCTTTTCGACCGAGGCTGCACTCATCGGCAACGTTGCAAACGGTGTCATCTCCGTCCTCGCCACCATCTTCGGTATTTGGATGATGGGCCGCCACGGACGCCGCCCGCTCATCATGACGGGACAGATCGGCACCATGGCGTGTCTGCTCGCCATCGGTATTCTCTCTGCGATGCTCGAGGGTCAGGCGGCTCTCCCCTACGTCGTACTGTCGCTGACCGTCACCTTCCTCTTCTTCCAGCAGGGCTTCCTCTCCCCCGTGACGTGGCTGCTCCTCTCCGAGCTCTTCCCGCAGCGTCTGCGCGGGATGGGCATGGGCTGCGCAGTTCTCTGCCTCTGGCTCACGAACTTCTGCATCGGCTCGGCGTTCCCGTACTTTCTCTTCACGTTCGGTCTGTCCTTCACGTTCTATATGTTCGCCGCCGTCGGGCTGCTCGGACTCGCCTTCGTCTTCAAATTCGTCCCCGAGACAAAGGGGCGCTCGCTCGAGCAGATCGAGCATGACTTCCGGCATCACGGCAAAGCGATGGCATAAAAACACCGTTAGCAGAAGCCCCTCTTCTAACGCTTACACAGTTCCCCTCTCTCGTTTCAACGAGAGAGGCTTTTTGTTGCAAAAGGACAAAAGCAAAAATCTTTCATTCGACAGATTTTTTTTGCTATACTGATATTATTCAATGGAAAGCGAGGTGCTGTGCCATGACGATCCTCTACTACAAGGGGCAAAAAAGCTGCCGCCCCCGCCGGCGTTTGGCGAGGCGCTTCGTCTCATCTACATCGGCTACAACGACCGCGAGGAAACCCTCATGCCCTCCGCCTTCCACCGGCATGAACACAACCTCGAACTCCAACTGATCTGTCAGGGGCGCGGACACATCCGCATCGGCAGCCGCATGTATGACGTGCAGCGCGGCGATGTCCTTGTCTACAATCAGGGCGTCCTTCACGACGAGAGCGCAGATCCCGCGACGGGACTCTGGTTCTACAACTGCGGCATCAGGGGACTGCAGCTGGAGGGACTGCCCGAGAACTGCCTCCTGCCGGATACAACAGCTCCGCTCCTCCACGCGGGCGATCTCATGCCGACGCTCCGCTCCCTCTTCCGCATCCTCTACGGACAGGTGTAGCAAAAGCACACAGACAGCGATGCCATCACCCGCTCCATCCTCAGAGCACTCCTGCAGATCCTGCTCTTCCAGCTCCCGCACGAGCCGATCGCCCCCGTACGCGAAAAGGATTGCCTCTTCATCGCGCTCAAGGACTACATTGACCGTCACTTTATGGAGGAACTATCCGTCGAAACGCTGAGCGCACGTGTCCACATGAGCACCTCGGGGCTTGCCCACCAGTTCAAGAAACGCTTTGGCTTCGCGCCCATCCAGTACATCATCCGCCGCCGCATCGGTGAGGCACAGACTCTCCTCGTCACGACCGACCTCTCTATCACCGAGGTGAGCGCACGCATCGGCTATGACAACATCAGCTATTTCAACAACCAGTTCAAGAAGTTCACGGGGCTGTCCCCACAGAGCTACCGCAAATACAAGGTCGGCATGAACCAGTACAAGCAGCTCGGCGAAATTGCAGGGCAGGAGCGTCGCCGCTAGTGTGCAGAAAGCAGCATGCAGAATTTCCCCTGCAGCCTCCCTTTTGCAGAAAAGTGCAAGTCCCATGGCTTGCACTCTTTTTTTTACGAAAAAACAGGCAGAAACGGGAAAGCGCGAACGCTGCACCTGCGCTACAATAGAATCACGATAAGAAGTGGACAGCTTATCATTGGTTTTCATCATCTGAAAAAAGGAGCACGGACTATGAAGATCAGCATGAATCAGGCGACTTGCCTGGAGAAATCCAGTCTAGCGAAAGACATGGAACTCTGCGAAAAGTACGGATTCGACATGATCGAACCGCGCACGATGGACGGCATCCCGAACTATCTCAAGAAGCACACGATCGAGGATCTCGCCGCCGACCTCAAGAGGCACAAGCTCGAACCGCTTGCCTTCAACACCCTGTGCTTCTTCAACAACCGCAGTCCCGAGGACTACGCAAAGGTACTCGACGAGCTGCGCCAGATGTGCGAGTGGGGCAAGGTGATCGGCTGCAAGACAGTCATCACGGTGCCGACCGTCGAGCTGAAGAAGGTCACGATGCAGGAGATCCACGACTCCGCCGTCAAATGCCTCAAGGAGATGGGCGCGATTGCGGCAGAGTACGGCATGCGCATCTCGGTCGAATTCCTCGGGCATCCTGCGGCATCCATCAACACCTTTGCACAGGCATACGAGATCATTCAGGACGTGGACAGGGACAACGTAGGTCTTACGATCGACTGCTTCCATTTCTACGGCATGGGTTCGCACCTTGAGGATCTCGCGCAGGCGGACGGCAAGAAGATCTTCATCGTTCATCTGAACGACACGGAGGACTTCCCCATCGGTGCCCTGCTCGACGAGGATCGCATCTGGCCGGGCACGGGCTGCATCCCGCTCGACGACATCCTCCAGACGCTCAAGAAGATCGGCTGGGCGGCGGATGCCGTATCGCTCGAACTCTTCCGTCCCGAATATTACCGAATGGATCCCGAGGATGTCTACCGCATCGGCAAGGAAAAGGTCGACGCCGTTATCAAGCGCAATTTCTGACAAAAAGGGTTCTATGAATGTTATGGGGCTCACACTTGAAAGATTCCATAACATGTTCCAGAGAACAAACGAGGAGGAACTACCTATGTTGAAAGTTGGAGTCATTGGCTGCGGCGGCATGGGCCGCGACCACATCAAACGCCTCACGGAGCGCACACAGGGTGCGACCGTCACCGCCGTCGCCGACATGGTGGATGAGCTGCTCGATCAGGGCGCAGCGATTGCGGGTTCCGGCTGCAAGAAGTTCAAGAATGCGGACGACCTCATCAACTGCCCCGATGTCGACGCCGTCTTCATCGTCACTCCGGGCTTTGCGCATAAGGACGCACTGCTCTCCGCCATCCGCGCGGGCAAGCGTATCTTCTGCGAGAAGCCCCTCTGCACGACCGCCGAGGACTGCCTCGCCGTCATCGATGCCGAGGTAAAGAGCCGCAAGCACCTCATTCAGCTCGGTTTTATGCGCCGCTATGACAAGGGCTATCTGCAGATCAAGGAAGCCATCAAGTCCGGCGAGTACGGCGCGCCGCTCATCGTCCACTGCACGCACCGCAACCCGCTCGTGCCCGACAGCTACACCACCGAGATGGCGGTGCACGACACGGCGATTCACGAGATCGACGTCATTCACTGGCTCGTCGACGACGACTTCGTCTCCGCGCAGGTGCTTTTCCCGCGCGTCACGGGCGCGGCAGCGGCACATCTGAAGGATCCGCAGATCATGCTCCTGCGCACGAAGAGCGGTATCTGCGTCGACGATGAGGTCTTCGTCAACTGCAAGTTCGGCTATGACATCAACTGCGAAGTCGTCTGCGAGGACGGTGCGCTCAAGATGGCGCAGCCCTCCTACCCCGATGTGCGCAAGGGTGCAAAGGTCGCGACCACGATCGACACCGACTGCTTCGTCCGCTTCCACGACGCCTACGACGCCGAGGTGCAGGGCTGGGTGAGCGATGCCGCCGCCGGCGTCATCAACGGACCTACCGCATGGGACGGCTACCTCGCCGCCATCACGGCGGATGCCCTCGTCCGCGCGCAGAAGAGCGGCGCCATCGAGGAGATCAAGCCCGCACAGGAAAAACCTGCTTTCTACAACTAAAACGTACACATAAAAACGGCACGGCAGAATGCGTTCTGCCGTGCCGTTTGGCTTGTCGTTCCGACGACTCACATCACCCCGCGTGCCTCACGGTCAATCAGATCACGCATGATTGTAGGATAGAGCTTGTCGAGTTTGTAGAGCGCGAGAACAACGATGGCGACAATCCAGTTATTTGGTAAATCCTCTTGCCCGAAAGTACTTCCATTCGCCGTTGACATCAGCGCGGACTACATCACAGGCGTCACGGTGACAATCGCCGGCAGCAAGACGCTCATTTGAAACACAACACATACCAAAAGCCACGCCAGAAACGCATCTGCCGTGGCTTTTTTCCATCAAAAAAGATCGCTGTGTGATCCCGTCCGAATCAGTTTCAAAATAAGATTCTCTCGCTCAATTCGATAGACTAAGAGCCAATCCGGCTGGATGTGGCATTCCCGCATCCCCTTATAGTTCCTCGAATTGACAAGAGCATGATCGCGATAGGCTGGAGGCAGTTCCTCCTCCCTGCATAGGAGGTCGATCACCGCTTCCAACCTCTTTCGGTCACAGCCGCGTCTCAGCGCCAGCTTATAATCCCGTTTGAACTGTCCTGTGAAAAGCGGTCTAAGCATCCAGTGCCTCCATCAGTTCCGAGACACTGTCAAAAGGACCGTACAGTTCCTCACCCGCTTCCGCAGCCTGCATCGCCGCATACGTCGTCTCATTCGGCTCATCCAACCGCACGTCGAAGGGCAGACCGCGGCGGCGCAGTGCCTGCCTGTAAAAAAGCCCCGTTGCCGTACTGAGATCAAGCCCAAGCTCTTGAAAGAGATTCGCGGCCTGTTCCTTGAGTTCCGTATCAATATGCAGCGTCAATGCCTCTGTATGCGCCATTGCAATTCCCTCCTTTCTTTCAATTATATCTTCATCAATTTTATTTTGCAATCACTTGTCACTCAGAACTCTAATGCTCGAAACGCGGTCGGCGTCATGCCGTTCACCGCCTTGAATGCGCGGGCGAAGTGGGAGGCACTGTTAAAACCGCAGACATCCGCGATCTCCTCGATGGAGTCCTCCGTCGCCTGTAGGAGTCGCTTGGACTGGCGGAGACGGTATTGGAGCAGATACTCGTGCGGCGTGCAGGAAAGATGCTTCTTGAAGCAGCGGATGAGATGGGACGCACTCATGCCGCAGTGTGCCGCAAGTTCCTCAAGCGCAATCGGCTGTGCATAGCCTCGCTGAATATACTTGAGCGCAGGGGCGAGCAGCTCCGTCGCCGGCTCCGGACGATCCGTCCGCCCCGCCGCGAGTGCCGTCAGGATACGGTCGATGCGATGGGAGTGCAGCGTCTCCCCCTGCATCGTGTACTGCCCCGTCGCGAGGATGTTACGAAAGGTGCGCTCAAGCGGCGCTATGCTTTCCCCCGTATAGAGAAGACCATGACGCTGAATGAGGTGCTCCGTATAGGCGGCACTGCCAATCCCTGCAAAGTGGAACCAGAGGAAGTCCCCTGCCTCGCAACATCCATAGCTGTGCGGCTGCCGGCAGTCGACGAGGAGGATTTCATCCGCGTGAGCGCGCGCCGTCTCTCCGCAGTTCTCGGCGTAAAAGACGCCCGTTCGCACGAACATGAGCAGGCTTGAGTCCAGATGCGTGCGCTCGACGCGATAGCTTTCGGTGCAGTGGAAATGCCCGAACTCCGGCGTATAGGTGACCTCGGCTCGCATCTTCTCTCTGTCTCGCAGTTCATCATGGGCGACATCAGTGGCGTCGACGCGATGAAGACCACCATCTTCCCCGAGCGTCCGAAGGCAAAGGTCGAAAACGAGGATATCATCTCCTTCATGATGGAGTACGCAAACGGTGCAAAGGGCATGATCTCCTCCTCGCGCGTCGCAACGGGGCGCAAAAACTACCTTGCCTACGAGATTCAGGGCACGAAGGGCTCCGTCAAGTACGATCTCGAGCGCATGGGTGAGGTGCAGGTCTACTTCCAAGACGACGCAGAGCGCGACCGCAGCTTCCGTCAGGTCTTCCTGAACCGCCGGCGGCATCTCCATCGCCTACAACGATATGAAGATCCTTGAGGTTCACGAGCTCTTCTCCGCCATCACAAAGGGCACGAAGTACGACTGCACGTTCGAGTTCGGCTACAAGATCGACCGTACGGTCGCCGCCATCCTCGCCTCCGCCGAAAAGCGCGGCTGTGTCGAGGAGTGGACAACATACGCGAACAACGTCCAGAAGGTTGCCGACCACGTCGCGCGCTACGGACTCACGGGCACGTTCCACCCGCACGTAGACTCCCACGTCCAGACGGAGGAACAGATCGAGCGCCTCCTGAAGGACACGAACGTCCTCCTCTGTCTGGATACGGGACACCACGTCTACGACGGAGGCGAGCCAATCGCTTTCTTTAAGAAGCACGCAGACCGCATCCCCTACATCCACATCAAGGACTGCGACCTCGCGGTCAAGAAGAAGATGGACGAAGAGAAATGGTCGTTTGCCAAGGCGGTCACCGAGGACATCATGGTCGAACCCGGCAAGGGCAGCATCGATATGGCAGCATTCCACGCTGCTCTGGTCGAAAAGAACTATGATGGCTGGTGTGTCGTCGAGCAGGATCTCTTCCCCGTGAAATATTTCGATCTTCCGCTGAAACTTGCCAAGATCGGCCGCGAAAACCTCCGCAAGGCAGGCTTTCAGTAAAAATCTCCCTCGATAACAGAGCAGGGGCTGTTGGAGCGTTTCAACAGCCCATTTTTTCTCAAACAAACAAATCAGGAGGAAGTATCATGACCGATGCAAAAGCTCCAGCGGAAAGGCTCTCATGGCTGACCCGCATCTCCTACGGCCTCGGTGACACCGCGCAGAACGTTGTCTGGGGCGCAATGAGTATCCTCACCTTCTTCTATACTGACTACGCGGGCGTCGATCCCGCCATCGTCGGTATGGTGATGTTGCTCTCACGATGCTTTGACGGCGTCTCCGACGTCATTATGGGATTTATCGTTGAAAAAACGCACTCACGCTGGGGCAAGGCGCGTCCATGGATTCTTTGGATGAGCGTCCCCTTCGCCATTTCTATCGTCCTCATGTATATGGTGCCACAGGGCTCATCCGCCGTGCAGTTTGCCTATATCTTCGTCACGTACAACTTCTGTACCACAATCTGCTACACGGCAATGAACCTCCCCTACGGTGCACTCTCGACGATGATGACGCCGCGCTCAAAGGAGCGTGACATGCTCTCTGTCACGCGCATGGCGCTCTCCCCACTCGGCAAGATTCTCTCCGTCTCCGCCACGCTGCCGCTGATTAAGCTCTTCGGCGACACGCAGGCCGCATGGATCGAGGTCATGAGTATATGGGCTGTCGTTGCCCTCTTCCTGCTTCTCCTCCGTTTCTGGAAATGCGAGGAGAAGGTCGGCATCGCCGTGGAGACAGTAAAGGAAATCAAGGAGAAGATCCCCGTCAAGAAGGCACTTCACGCGCTCGCCTGCAATAAGTATTTCTGGATGGCGACGGGGCTTTGGACGATGCAGGCGTGCATCGCACTCTTTACGGGCACCGTTCTCCCCTACTACTGCAAATATGTCTTTATGGACGCCTCCATCTACTCCGTCCTCTTCCTCGTCGAGACGCTCACGACCATTATCGCCACCATTATTTTCTGTCCGACCCTCCTGCGCAAATTCGGCAAGCGCAACATGTCGCTTTACGGCATCGTGCTCGCCTTCCTCGGGCATCTCATCTTCCTCATCAGCCCCTATGACTATAATTTCCTCTTCTTCAGCTGCTTCATCCGAGGTCTGTGCTTCGCACCGCTCAACTCCGTCATCTTTGGCTTCTTCGGTGATGTTGTGGACTACACACAGTGGAAGTTCGGCATCCGTCAGGAGGGACTGATCTTCTCCGGTGGATCGGTCGGCAACAAGATCGGCGGCGGTATCGTCAGTGCTCTCATGACCGGACTCATGAGCTATGCGGGCTACATCTCCTCGGCGACCGCCTCCGCCGTTCAGCCGCAGAGCGCCGTCGACATGATCGTTCTCCTCTATTCCTACGGGCCGCTCGTGATATGGGCCATCGTCATCCTCATCCTCTGGGCCTACAAACTTGACAAACTGTATCCCACCATCATGCGTGATCTGATTGCACGCAATGCCGTCCGTGCGGAATCGTGAGCAGAAAGAGGTAATCCCGATGAAGAAAAACACCATCATCACCATCAGCCGTCAGTACGGCAGCGGAGGCCGAGAGCTCTCGCGCATCCTCGCAGACAAAATGGGCGTCAAGCGCTACGATCGCAAAGTCGTCGCCATGGCAGCGGAACAGGTCGGTGCCGGCGATCCGCTCGAGGAGATCATCAGCCGCTCCTACAATGTCAGCGAGAACTGTCTCGGCAATCTCGGCGATGCAGCGTTTGACCGCGTGCCGTCCTACAATCAACTCTACATCGAGCAGGGGAGGATCATCCGTGCCATCGCTGACGAGGGCAACGGCGCTGTCTTTCTCGGCCGCTGCGCCGACGTCATCCTCGATGGCATGCCGGAGGTCTATTCCTTCTTCATCTGCGCCGATGATGCATTTCGGACGAAACGAGCGCAGACGCATTACGGCGGCATGAGCCTCAAGCAGCTCAACGAGATCGAGAAGGCACGCAAAAGATACTACTCCTTCTACACCGGCAGGACATGAGGGGATCCGCAAAACTATCATCTCACCATCAATACAAGCCGCGTACCGCTGGAGAAGGCCGCCGACCTCATCCTCAGCTACGTCGAATTCTGTCAAGGAGAGTAAAGGAAGCGCTGAGAACGCAGCCTCTCCAATTGGTGTAGATTTTGTCCTGCCACGGAGACAAAGGCAGTGCGAAAAGAGGCACCAAGAGACGCAAGCTAAATGATCGACACATCCCTAAAGTCCCATTGAGAACAAAAACGCCCCATCCTGTAAAAATGCAGGATGGGGCATTTGTTGCACTGGTCAACAAAAGCTGGACGCAAATGTAATTTTCCTATTTTTTGAATCGTTGTTCCTTCTTTGGCAATTTTTACGAAGAGCAGATAAAAATAAGACACCCTGACGAAAAAGCTCCGTCAAGGTGTCTTATTTTTGGATTGTATCAACACAGCATATAGATCATCTGGGACAGCCCCGTCTCGGGATCCTCCGAGATCAGCACAAAGTCATGCTCCTCATAGAACCTAATCAAGCCGACTGCTTCCGTCTTCACATCGACCATAACGATTCTGCCGCCAATCGCATCGTGGGCTTTGCGCGTAATTGCCAATGCAAGTCTCAAAATTTCTTTTCCTGTTACGCCGCATTCACACGCATCATTTTTTGCTAATTGGCCGATAAGCATAACGGGAAGTGCAGGGATTCTTTCTCCGTGCATCTTTCCTGAAAAACCGTCAAGCCTTTTTATTTGCCTGATTGATAGTTCCTCCGACAAATACAGAATCTGCGGGGCGATCGAGAAAAAGGCTGCGATTTCGATTTGATTGTTCTCTAAGGCAGAATCATCAACAAAAAGATAGGTTCTGCTTTTCGCCAGTTCTTCAAATTGTACGGCTCGGTTTCTCAAAAAGTGTTCTATATCCGTATCTCTTTTACAGGAAAACCGAGAGAATGCACGATCGAGAACCTGGGTAGCATAATTATTTTGTAGGGATTTCAGTGAATCGAAGGGCATTTCTCAGTCTCTCCCTTCCTTCTCTCATCTCCTTGTCTGGATCCGGAAGCTCAAATGTATGCTTTGGAGGATTGGTAATCGCATCCAAGAACCGATCCATATCCTCCGGCCGCACGCGTATCTCGCGGTCAAAACTGATAGTGGCCATGGTCAAACACCTCCCTTTGCACGTCTCATGATTGACTTTATTTTAGCACATATATTTCGTTAAAGCAATCGAAAAAGCCGCCCCAGAAGGCCGGAGCAGCTTTTTGCACAATATGAAATCTACGCTTTACCGCCCAATCCCAAGCGGGGAGAAGATCGCATAGACGGTGAAGATACCGAGGACAACGACGACGGCGACGTACTTACGATACTTCCACGGCGTGAGATCAACCTTGTTCGCATTCGGTGTGAACGCAAAGCCGCCTGCAAGCGGTGCGAACTTCGTCGACCCCCACATGACAAGGATATCGAGGAAAAAGAGCACACTGTGGATGTAGAGGAAGTTCAGGTCGCCGAAGAGGATCTTCGCGATGATGTAGACGACGATGTGAAAGGTGAAGCAGATCTTCGCTCCCACCGCCGAGACGCTCTTGTTGAAAAAGCCAAAGAGGATGATGACGATGAGCGGGATATTGTAGAAGCCCACGTACTCCTGCAGGAAGTTATACAATCCCGTCGGCGCATTGATGAGGAGCGGCGCCAGCCCGATGGAGACGAGGGCGATGACGACGTTCGTGATCCTGCCCACGCGCACAACACTCCGCTCAGAGGCATTCCTGCGGAAGATCCCCTTGTAAAAGTCGAGCGAGAAGAGGGTCGCGGCGCTGTTGAGTGCGGCGACATACGTACTGAGAATCGCACCGAAAATAATTGCACCGAAGATGCCGTACATCCACGGCGGCAAAATTGCCTTCACAAGCGTCGGATAGGCGGCGTCCGGCAGGGGCAGCGAACCGTCGAACATGACGAAGGCGATGACGCCGGGCAGGACGAGGAAGAGCGGCCCAAAGAGTTTGAAAATCGCAAGCGTCAAAACGCCCTTCTGCCCCTCGGCGAGGTTGCGCCCCGCGATGGTCTTCTGTACGATGAACTGGTTCGTGTTCCAGTAGAACATCGTGTTAAAGAGCAGGCCGAGCATGAGCGTTGGCCACGGCACCGCCTTCGAGTCGATCGCCCCGATGGCGTTCAGCTTCTCCGGCGCGGCCGCCGCCATGCGCGAGAATCCATCGACAATACTGCCGTCGCCGAGCATGTAAAGGCCGATGAACGGAATGCTGATGCCGCCGACGAGGAGTCCCACGCCATAGACGCTGTCACTCACCGCACTGATGCCCATGCCGCCCATGAGGAGGTAGGCAAGCCCGACAATGCCGACGATCGCTGCCGTCACCATGATGCCCTCATACTGCGAAACGCTGAGGAGTTCGCTCACACTGAAGAGCTGATTGAACACGAGCGCACCAGAGTAAAGGATGGTTGGCAATAGGATAAAGGCATAGCTCGTCTGGATGAGGAACGAGATGACAAGCCGGAACTGGTTATCATAGCGCAGCGCGAGGAATTCCGGAATCGTCGATACACCGTGCCGCAGATAGTTCGGCAGGAAGACAAAGGCGAGCGTCAGGATGGAAAAACAGGCGATGATCTCCCACGCCATGACCTCCATTCCGACGGCGTATGCGAGACCGCTCTGCCCGACGATCTGCTCCGTCGAGAGATTCGCCATGAGCATAGTGCCCGCGATGACAAGACCGCCGAGACTGCGCCCGCTGAAGAAATACCCGTCGGTATTCTCCTTGTTGATGTTCCTCGTCCGATACCACGCAAAGATCCAAATGCCGGCGACGATCACGAGGAATGAAAGAATTGGAATCATTGCAGTCCCCCCCATGAAACTGTTGTGGGCTCAACGCCATCATAACAAGTGTATTAGAAGCCATCGATATAATAAGATAAACAAATGTTATTATACACAATTGCTTCTCATTGGCAAGTCCTAAAACAAAAAAGGCTACATGACGATGTTATGTGTTCCTCGTCATGCAGCCCCACGGATTCATTCCGTACTTTCGCACTATTGATACGTTACATAACATCTATGGAAAGCGCTGAATGCATCGATGCTACCGTTATTTTTTACCGCGGCGGCGCAGCTCGACGTAGTTCAGGATAAGCTCCGCAGCCTCCTCGAGCGACAGTTTGCTCGTGTTGATCAGGAGGTCGTAGTTCTCGGGAGCTCCCCACGTCTGTCCCGTATAGTACGCATAGTACTGCTTGCGGATGGCATCCTCATCATCGAGTTCCTCGATGTAGTGATTGCCGTAGTGCGTCTTCGCACGCTCCTTGCGGAATGCATTATCTGCATAGATGAAGAAGGAGAACGCATCGGGGTTGTCTTTCAAAATATAGTCTGCACAGCGTCCGAGAAAAACAGCACTCTCCTTCTCGGCGATCTTCAGAATCACCTTTGCTTGCTCGATATACATACGGTTGTGCTGTGGCACACGCACGTAAGCATAGTCGCCGAGGTTTCCGAGGCAGTTCTCCGGCGAGTTATAGGAACGCTCGATAAGGCTTTCAAAATCCTGTGCATCCTCAGCATCTGTCACATTTTCCGCCGCCATAGCGACAATTTTTCGATCATAGCGCTTAACGCCCATTTTCTTCGCGAGAATCTCTGCAACCTCGCGCCCACCGCTGCCATACTGGCGCGTGATGGTGATGAGAGTTTTCTGATCCATCATATCGCTCCTTTCAATACAGCAGGACGCGCCCTGCTGTGTGGTTACATTTCACCGCGCGCCTCGCGTGCAACAAGATCGCGCATGATCTCGGGATACTTTTGATCCAGCTCATAGAAGTAGAGTACAACAATCAGAACGATCCACACAAAGATCGGCCCCCACATGTAGATGCTGACGATCATATCAATGACCTGCTGGCTCTGCATGACTGAGCCAGCGGAGGACGAAACATAGCCTGCATAGGAGAGGAGCCCCGTGAGGAGTGCGCTCGTAAGCCCGGAGCCGACCTTCGTACCAACCGAGCCACCGGAGAAGATCAGACCTTCCTGGCGGAGACGCGTCTTCCACTGGCCGTACTCTACAGCATCACCAATAAAGCCGAAAATGACGGACTGAATCGGTGCGAAACCAATGCCGCGAACGACACAGCTAAATACAACCCAGCCAAAATCCGTAGGATTCAAAAGGAAGATGACATGACCGATAAAGCAGATGAGAACACCGCCCAAGGACATGTTGCGCTTGCCGAAGCGGCGCAGGAGCCGCGGGCTGAACACCGCCATAACAAAGATCGTGACCAGCGTCTCCAGGAGATAGAGGCTGCCGTAAATCGTATCATCGGAAAAAATGTATTTGCAGTAATAAGGGAGAATCGTCCCCG
>ERZ772766.864-NODE-864-length-17121-cov-4.936248_pt1 | contig 17121 bp, 10 predicted proteins | sample MGYA00511379_ERZ772766 | MGnify/ENA primary metagenome ERZ772766 (study PRJEB29015, sample SAMEA2737895) | human oral metagenome | biome: human oral; feature: human-associated habitat; material: dental | place: China | collected 2116 ...
AAGGGCATAAGCCACTAGGAATGCACCGCTGGTACCTGGCGTAAGTAAAATCCGATTCGGATTGATTTTCACCTGATAAGTGCGGTCATAATACGCGGCGATTTTTTCTCGTAACGCCAGAAGCCCAAGGCTTTCTGTGTAACTAAACTGATTGTGCTGAACGGCATTTTGCAATGAGGCTTTGACCTTATCGGAAGGCGGTAAATCCGGCTGACCGATTTCAAAATGAATGGCGTTCGGGTATTTCGCCGCTTCTCGTACAATATCCATCACAATAAAAGCGGACATGTTGTCGTAACGCATAATGTTTCCTTTTTCTCTTTTTTTAGAAAATTTTAAGCTTCTTAATCTTTTCTTAATTTTTACTTGATTTAATAGCTCTCAACAAAGCAAGGGGCTTTGTGATAATGAACTTTATGAAGGAGATTTCAAATGAAGAAACGTAGTTTAGCAACAATTTTCGTATTAGCAACCGTTGCCGCAAGCGGTGCCTTTGCCCAAGGCGGTTTCCAAGATCCTAATGCGTCACAAGTACAACACCATCAAAAAGGGGATTTTAAACGTGGTGGGTTTGTTAATGGCGAACAAACACTAAGCAAAGCAGCAGACGCCACTTCGTGGGTTGACGATCAATATGTGATTTTACAAGGCAATATCGTTAAACAAGTGGGTAAAGATGACTATATTTTCAAAGATGCCAGCGGTGAACTCCAAGTAGAAATCGACCGCAAAGCATGGCGTGGTCAGGATATTTCCCCAAGCGATGAAGTGAAACTTTACGGCGAAGTGGATAAATCTTGGAATAAAATGGAAGTGGATATTGATCGTGTCGAAAAAATTGTAAAATAATCTGACAAAAAACAGAAAGTGGTGATGAGCCACTTTTTGTTTGTTTTTATTATGGCGATCTCTCAAGTGAAAAGTGCGGTGATTTTTTTATGCGAATTTTATTAATCGAAGACGATGCGCTTATTGGCAACGGCATTCAAATCGGTTTGACCAAGTCGGGTTTTGCGGTGGATTGGTTTACTGACGGCAAAAGCGGATTGGCGGCAGCGCAAGGCGCGCCTTATGATGCGGTGGTGTTAGATTTAACGTTGCCGAAAATGGATGGCTTAGATGTGCTGCAGGCATGGCGTAAAAACGGGCAGGATGTGCCGGTGTTGATTTTAACGGCGCGAGATACCTTAGATGAACGCATTACGGGCTTACAACGCGGTGCAGACGATTATTTATGCAAGCCGTTTGCGCTGGCGGAAGTGGTGGCACGCTTGCAAGCGTTGATTCGTCGTCGTTATGGACACGCCAGCCCGATTATTCAGCATAGCTGCGTCAAATTCGATCCGAATCAACGTAAAGTATTGTTGAACGAACAAGAAATTGCATTAACCACGCGCGAATACAAACTGCTTGAGCTGTTTATGCTGAATAAAGAACGCGTCCTCACCCGTGATTTTATAGAAGAAAAACTTTACAACTGGGATGACGAAGTCAACAGCAATGCCTTGGAAGTGCATATTTATAATTTGCGCCAAAAACTCGGTAAACAATTTATTCGCACCGTGCATGGTGTGGGCTATGCCTTAGGAAAAAATGATGAAGAAACTGAATTGGCACAAGCGTAGCCTCCGTTTTCGATTAATTGCCACCTTGTCCTTGGTGTCTGTTTTGGTGTGGCTGATCTCCACGGCGGTAGCGTGGTTTCAAGTCCGTAAGGAAGTGAACCAAGTTTTTGATGCACAACAAATTCTCTTTGCCGAACGGCTGGCTTCCTCTGATTTACGCCATCTTTTAACCGAGCGTCACAACCCACAACCACGCCGTCCTTTCAAAAAGCATCGTTTTGACGATGACGCGTTAGCCTTTGCGATTTTTACCACAGACGGCAACATCGTGCTCAGTGATGGCGAAAATGGCGAAAACTTTATTTATGCACCGAAAAAAGGCTTTTCACTCAGTAAAATTCGAGAGGACGATGATGACTGGCGTATTTTCTGGTTGCCTGTTGCCGGCGGTCGTTTAATGGTCGCCGTGGGGCAGGAACAGGAATATCGCGATGAACTGATCAATAAAATGGTATTCGGGCAAATGTGGATTTGGTTTGCCGGTTTGCCGTTTTTATTGGCGGCACTGGGATTGATTATTCGCCGAGAATTACGCAGTCTAAAAGAAGTGGGCGAACAAGTGGCGAAACGCCCACCGGATGACACCTCATTGTTACCGACCGACAATCTGCCGACCGAAATTTTGCCGTTAATTGAAAATTTAAATCAATTTTTTGACCGCACTTCTGCCACCTTATTGCGTGAACGCCGCTTTACGTCCGATGCGGCTCATGAATTGCGCAGCCCGCTTGCCGCTTTGCGTATTCAAACGGAAGTGGCGCAACTTGCCGGTGATGACGCTCACTTGCGTGAACAAGCGTTGGAAAATCTGACCAAAGGTATCGATCGCGCAACCCAGCTGATCGAGCAATTATTAACCCTTTCTCGCTTGGATAATTTGAAAGAACTGGAGAATTTACAGGAAATTCATTGGGGACAGTTGATTCCGTCGCTGATGGGGGAATTGTATTTTCATGCGGAAAAACACCAAATCACGTTGGCATTTGAGCCAATCGCCGCGCCACCGGTAAAAATGGGGCAGCCGTTGTTGTTGGCGCTTATGTTGCGTAATCTGATAGACAATGCTATTCGTTATTGCCCGGCGGGGAGTCAGGTTAAAGTGCGGCTGGAAAAAAATAAAATTTTGGTGGAAGACAACGGTGGCGGTGTGGATGAGGCGGATCTGGCTAAACTCGGTCAACGGTTCTATCGCCCAGCCGGCCAAAACGAAAAAGGCAGCGGCTTGGGATTGTCCATTGTTCGCCGCATTGCCGAATTGCATCATTACCAACTCAACCTGTCTAACCGTAAAAATGCTGCCGGCGAACGCATCGGGTTGTGTGCGGAGATTTTGTTGTAAGTCGATAAAAAGGCGGGGCTAAAAGTGCGGTGAATTTTCACCGCACTTTGTGCTTTTAGTGCGCCTCCTTGCGTATCCCTTCGACAAACTACGATAACCTTTAGCACGAATTTCATCAGGCAAATCCATTCATTCTGTGGCATAATTGACAAGATTTATTCACAGTGAGGAAAACCAAATGCGAATTTTACACACAATGTTACGTGTCGGTGATTTACAACGTTCCATTCAATTTTATCAAGACGTGTTGGGGATGCGTTTATTGCGTACCAGCGAGAATCCTGAATATAAATATTCTTTAGCATTTTTAGGCTACGATGATGAAGACAAAGCGTCCGTCTTGGAATTAACGTATAACTGGGGTGTCGAGAAATACGACTTGGGCAATGCCTACGGCCATATCGCCATTGGGGTTGATGATATTTACGCCACCTGCGAAGCCGTGCGTCAAGCGGGCGGCAATGTTACTCGCGAACCGGGCCCGGTAAAAGGCGGAACCACCGTGATTGCTTTCGTCGAAGATCCGGACGGTTACAAAATCGAATTCATTGAAAATAAAAGCGCACAAGCCGGTTTAGGCAACTAAGCGAAAAGTGCGGTGAAAATTTCAACTGTTTTTTAACGTGGATTATGAACGATAATCCACGTTTTATTTTTAGGAATAGGTATGTCTGACACGCAAGAAACCATCAACTATCATTTATTAAAACACCGCTTCCGGGGGTATTTACCGGTCATTATTGATGTGGAAACCGCCGGCTTGAATGCAAAAACCGATGCGCTATTAGAATTGGCAGCGATTACGGTCAAAATGGATGAACAGGGCAATCTCTTACCCGATCAAAAATGCCATTTTCATATTCAACCTTTTGAAGGCGCCAATATCAACCCGGAAGCGATTAAGTTTAACGGCATTGATGTTGATAACCCATTGCGTGGTGCCGTGAGTGAAAATATTGCCATCAGCGAGATGTTTAAAATGGTGCGACGTGCGCAAAAAGAGGCGGACTGCCAACGTTCTATTATTGTGGCGCATAATGCCGCCTTTGATCAGGGATTTATTATGGCAGCCGCACAACGCACCAATGCTAAACGCAACCCATTTCATCCGTTTTCCACCTTCGACACCGCCACGTTAAGCGGTTTTATGTTCGGTCAAACGGTGTTAATCAAAGCCTGCCAAGCAGCAAATATTCCTTTCGACAGCCGACAAGCACATTCCGCTCTTTACGACACAGAACGCACCGCCGAGCTGTTTTGTTATATGGTAAATCACCTAAAAGCCCTCGGCGGATTCCCGCATATTATGGCAAAAGAATAACGACTTTAAATTTGACCGCACTTATAGATTGTGGTTTTTTTGATTAATTTGAAAGAAAATGGAAAACACTCTAGACTTTACAAACTGAATATGAGGCCTATTAACTATGAAATACTATCGAACATTCGTTTTAAGCTTAATTTCTTCTACACTATCAACAGTAGCTTTCGCCGATACGCGTGACCCTCAATTAAACAACATTGATGCGGCACAACAACAGCGACAGAAACAATATCAACAGGCACAAGCAGACAAATTACAGACTCAACCTGATATTCGTCTAGATTCGCCTCACAGTGAATCACTTTTACTTTCTTCTGCAGAATCTCCCTGTTATACCATTCATCAAATTACTTTAACGGATTACCACTCTTCTTTGCTAAAAAGTCAATTTCAATGGGCGTTTGATAAAGCAGCGAAATCATTAAAACTGACGTTACCTCACTGTTTTGGTGGTGCGGGTTTAGGTGTTTTAATGAAACAGATTCAAAACAACATTATTGAGAAAGGATATGTGACAACACGTGTGGTGACAGAAGAACAAGATTTACGTGATGGGAAATTAATGTTAACCGTCATTCCGGGTAAAGTGCGTAATACGATTGTTGCTGATAGTAGTTATGTGCCTCGTTTTACCCGCTTACATGCATTAACCGGATTGACGTTTCATTCCGGCGACATACTGAATATTCGAGATATTGAGCAATCCCTTGAAAACTTAAAACGTGCACCGACTGTTGAGGCAAACATCGAAATTTTACCGAGTGAAAGCGATAAAGCGGAGGTAGGGGAGAGTGATTTAAAAATTAGTTACAATCAAGCCTTTCCATTTCGCTTAAATGTCGGATTAGATGATGCCGGCTCGACATCTACTGGTAAATGGCAAGCCAATGGCACACTCTCCATAGACAATATTTTTTCAGCAAATGATCTTTTCTACACCTCTTTTACGCATTCGATAAAACAAAAAGGAGATGACCGAGGTCGCCGTGCCAGTAAAAACCTCACACTTTACTATTCTATTCCGTTCGGTTACTGGAATTTAGCGTTTTCCCATAATCAGAGTAGATATCATCAGGAAGTCTTTGGTGCTTTTGATAATAGTTATATCTACTCGGGTGAAAGTGAGACGGATAAGTTGACACTCTCCTATCTGCTCTATCGTGATGCCAAACGTAAAACCTTGGTTTCAGGTTCTTTTTGGTCTCGTCAATCTCAAAATTATATCGATGGTGCAGAAATTGACGTACAAAGAAGACGAATGGCCGGCTGGGAAGCCGGGATTAATCACAAAGAATATTTCCCAACAGCCACCGTAGATTTTTCAATTAATTTCAAACGAGGAACTGCTGCGCGGAGAGCATTATCTGCCCCTGAAGAGCTATTCGGTGAAGGCACCTCTCGTCCTAAAATTATTACAGCAAGTATCAACCTAATAAAACCCTTTAAATGGGGTAGCCAAGCTTGGCAATGGCAAAGCAGCTTGAATGCCCAGTGGAATAAAACCCCACTAATCGCTCAAGACCGTTTCTCAATTGGTGGACGTTATACCGTACGCGGTTTTGATGGTGAACTTTCTCTTTCCGGTGAACGTGGTTGGAACTGGCGAAACGAGCTAAGTTGGCAATTTAACCCCAATCATGCCGCTTATTGGGCTGTTGACGGAGGGCGAGTGTCGGGCTGGTCCACAGAAAATCAACTTGGTCGCCATTTAATGGGAACGGCGATCGGTTTGCGAGGAGGAATCAAAGGCTTTAGTTATGATGTCTTTGTAGGTAAACCTATACGTAAACCCGAAGGATTCAGAACTTCTAATGCGGTTGCCGGTTTTAATATCGGATATAGTTTTTAATTTATTTTTCAGCGAAATCAATTTGAATAAAATTTGAGGATTAAGGTATGAACAAACAATGTTTCCGTGTCATTTTCAGTAAAACTTTGCAACGTTTTGTTGTCGTCTCCGAGTTAGCTAAATCCGAGGGAAAATCAACTGAAAAACATGATATTAGTCTGTCTCATGTATCGGTTCGATTAAAACCCTTAGCGTTTAGTCTATTTTGCGTTTTGGGTTTTGTCGCATTTTCAGAGAGTGCAGTCGCTGAAACCTTAATTATCCAAGCTGATAAGTCTGCCCCGAAAAACCAGCAGCCAATCGTACTACAAACAGCCAATGGTCTACCGCAAGTCAATATTCAAACGCCCAACGATAAAGGCTTGTCCCACAACAAATACAGTCAATTTGATATTGCTGAGAAAGGCGCTGTGTTAAATAACAGCCGTACACATACGCAGACTCAACTAGCGGGCATGGTGCAAGGCAACCCCTATCTTGCTCGAGGTGAAGCAAACGTTATTTTAAATGAAGTAAACTCTAATAATCCTTCGGTGATGAAAGGTTACATGGAGGTAGCAGGTAAGAAAGCCAATGTCATTATTGCAAACCCAAACGGATTGCATTGCGAAGGCTGCGGGATTATTAATTCTGACCGCGTGACTTTGACTACCGGCAAACCTGAAATTAAAAACGGTCAAGTCGATAATTTCAAAGTTGAAGCGGGTAAAGTAACCGTTAGTGGAAAAGGCCTAGATAACAGTCATGTGGATTACACTGAAATTCTTGCTCGAGAAGCTGAAGTAAACGCGGGTATTTGGTCGAAAAAAGAGATAACGGTTATTGCCGGGAAAAATACTATCGCACGATCTGATGCTGATAAAACGTTACAAGTTATTCGTACAGAACAAGCATCGGTTGGAGATATTAAGCCACAGGTTGCAATTGATGTGGGGGAATTAGGTGGAATGTACTCGGGCAAAATCCACTTGGTTGGTACCGAAGCCGGTATCGGTGTGCGCAATGCCGGTCATATTGGCGCGAGTGCAGAAACCCTGCATATTGATAGTCAAGGACGAATTGTCAATACGGGAACACTCAATGCTGCAAAATCCACGCAGTTTACTGCAATGCAAGAGATTGAGAACAAAGGCAAAATTGAAAATCGCCAAGGCAATATTACATTAAACAGCGCATTAGATATTAAGCAAGATGGGACTATTGTTGCGCGCCAAGGTGACATTCATAAAATTGCCACCGATCAAATTACTCAAAACGGAGAATCTGTCGCTAAAGGTAACATTACCTATCAAGCGGCAAGGGTCAAAACATCAACCAATTCATTAATTGCTGCTGGTGTAGAGGTAAAAGATACCTCACAGGGGGAAGTACGTTCGCTTGAAAAAAATTCCGGTCAAGGCAAAAACGTTACGGTTTCTGCGACAGCAAAAGCAACTTTGCAAGGGAAAAATCTTGCTTCAGGCCAGATCGATATTCAAGGTTCAGAAGTTGATCTCGACCATAGTCATACATCAGCGCATTCTGTGAGTGTTGTCGCAAATCAGGGTAATATTCAAGCTAATCATGCAACGTTAATTGCGGATAAGACATTATCATTAAACACCCCTGCTGAGCTTCAAACACAACAAAGCCACCTTAAAGCAGAAAAAATCACAGCTCAGCAACATTCACTCAATATGCAAAAGGCTGTTTGGGAACAAACCGGCACTGATGAACTGAAACTTTCGGTCAGCGATCAACTGAAAAATCAAGACGGTACCTTGAAAACGCAAGGTGATTTAACTCTCTATTCTCATGGAATGGATAACCGCCAAGGACATTTGTTGGCAAATGGCAAACTAGTGGTAGATACCGGAACCGGTCAACTTGATACAACAAATGGCGTAATGTTGTCCAATCAAAGTCTTTCTCTTAATTCAGGTGAATTTATTAATGATGGCGGCTTAATTCAATCTAATCAAAATGTTGCTATTAATACCCAAGGACAATCTCTATCTAATAAACAGACCTTAACGGATGCCCAAGATAAGGGGATTGTTGCACTTGGAGAAGTGAATATTCAGGCAGGAAATGTAGTCAACCGACAAGGGCGGATCGTCAGTGTAGGCAAACAGATTATCAATGTTGCCAATGTCGATAATCAGCAAGGTTTGGTTTACACGCAGGACAATTCAACTTTAAATGCGAAAAATCTTTCTAATGATGAAGGTAGTATTCGCGCTGTTAAACAGGCTGATATCACATTATCCGATAATTTAAATCAGCAAAATGGTGCCATTAAAGCTCAGACGTTAAATTTGGCTGCAAATACACTGAATTCACTCACAAAAAGTGTCATTTCGGCGGATAATCTTAATATCATCACGTCAAATGAATTAAGCAATAAAGATAGCCATATTATTGCGAAGTTAAATGGTGATATTCAAACCGGCGGCACATTAAACAATAAGAATGGAACGATTGGCAGTCAGGAGCGTTCTTTCATTATCAATACGCATCAGCATCGTTTAGAAAACGAACAGGGAAATATTATTGCTGCTCAAAATATTGATATTAACAGCGGGGCAATCAACAACAATCAAGGATTAATCTCAGCAAATGAGATTGCTATTAATAGCAACAATCAGTCAATTAATAATCAAAAAACCTTATTGGAAAAGCAAGGTAGTAAAGGGATTATTGCACAACATTCATTAACCCTGCATTCAAATTCTTTGAATAACAATAATGGGAATATTCTTTCACGCAATAATGCCACCGTAAATACGGCATCTCTCATTAATCATCAAGGTGAAATACGTACACAATCACAGCTTGATTTGCATACCAATACCCTCGAACAGAACAGCGGTTTAATCACTGCAAATACCGTTAATTTGGTTGCTGATGCCATTAAATCAAATAAACAAAGCGAAATAAGCGGCAATCAAGTAAATGTGACTGCACAAACGCTGGATAATCAAGAGAGCAAACTAATTGCACGCCAACTAGCACATGTTGATGTAAAACAAGGTATTCAAAATCAAAATGGCATCCTTGCCAGCCTTGGTGAAAAGCTCACGATTAATAGCAATCAATCCGAGATAAATAATACGGGAGGCATGGTTTTAGCGCAAAACGGCACACTGAAATTAAATACGGATATGCTCAATAATAAACAGGGGAGTATTCGTGCCAAAATAGCAGAAATTTTTACGCAAAAAACCTTAGATAATCGCAATACCCTTGCAGATAAGCAGCAAGGTATCATCGCCACTGATTTGAGTTTAAAAGCGAAGCAACTTGATAATCAAGCCGGACGTATTACAGCGTTAAATAGCACCGCACTTCAAGCTTCTGATATTCAAAATCAGTCCGGTGAAATTTTAATGGTAAATGATGGTTCGCTGAATGCAGATAAAATCAATAATCAAGCCGGTCAAATTGCCTCTGTATCTGCCAATTTAAATATTACGACACAAACGGCATTAAATAACCAACAAGGCACGATCAAGGCAGAAAATATGCTTACCTTGATGACTAAAGGGTTAGAAAATCAACAAGGCAAAGTGGTTTCATCCAATCAATTACTGCTCAAAACAGCTCAACAACAGATTGATAACCAACAAGGCACCTTATTCGCCAAGAATAAGGCCGATATTCACTCGGGGAATATTAATAACCTAAACGGTCTCATTCGAGCAGACGATTCACTCTTAATTGAGGCTTACCAAAATGTCATTGATAACCGACATACCCAAGATGCTTTAAAAGGGATTGTTGGATTGCGTAGCATGGTTTTACAAGGTGTCACTACGCTACTTAATCAGCAAGGTAAACTCTATGGTGGAAATACGCTTAATATCACGACAGCAGAAGACATACAAAATCAGCAAGGAACGCTTCAAAGTCAGGGAGATTTAACACTCTCTACACAGTCGGTGAATAATCAAGAAGGCAAGATTTCTTCTTATGTAGCCAATATTACAGCGAAAACAATCAATAACCGCGCAACATCTGAGCAAGGTTCGTTAATTTATGCAGATAAATTAACCCTCAATACAGATCAGCTTGATAATCAAGGCACAAAAGCAAAAGACAAATCACCGGTACAAGGTATTCAAGGCCAAGATATTGTCATCCAAACGGCAACATTAAATAACCAACAAGGTGGCATTTATAGTGCGAATAATGTCTCTATTACCTCAAATAATCATTTGGATAATAGCGAGGGAGAATTGTTGGCGGTGAACACCGTGGATGTCTTAAACGGCAACAATTTAATGGTAAATAATGAGAAAGGGCTTATTCAAGGTAATAAAACCGTTAATTTAAATGCAACAGGCTTGACATCTGAAGGCAATATTAAAACAAAAGGCGATCTGAATATCGCATTAAAAGAGAGTTTTATCTTAAATAATGCTTTTGAAGCAAATAATCTAACGTTTAAAACGGAAGGTAACTTCACGAATAATACCGAGCAGAGAGTTGCTAATAAAATGACGATTTCGGCAAATCATATTGAGAATCGTGCCAATGCAGAACTTTCATCAAATGAGACAATGCTGAATTCAACGAACTTAATAAACCGAGGGTTGATTGATGGCGTTAACACCGTTATCAAGAGCTCAGCCGTAACAAATATCGGCACAGGACGAATTTACGGTGATCATTTGGCAATTAATGCTGCAACAGTCGAAAACTTGGCCGAAACCGTCAATGGAGAGACGAAAGCGGCTACGATTGCGGCAAGAGAGCGTTTAGATTTTGGGGTAAATACGTTAATTAATCGAGATGGTGCTTTAATTCTCTCCTTAGGTAATACAGTTATAGGTAATACATTAGATAAAAATAATCATGCTGTTGGAAAGGCGAATTTAATTCAAAATGATAGTGCAACAATTGAATTGTTAGGCAATGCAGTTGTTAATGCCCAAAATGTGATTAACCGAGATACCAAAATCAAAACTCGAATCAGAGAAGAAAGGGAAGCGTTTGATTTATATGGTAAAGAGAATGCTGCTACCGGAAAAGTTTCTGAATGGTATCGAGTTGGTGTAGATGGCGAAATGGACCATGCCGACGGGAGACGTAGCAAAAATGCAACCTTTACGTTTTATGATAGAGCCAAAGGGAGCATTTCTTCGAATAAAGGGGATTATTGGCAACGTCGAGAGTTTACCCAAACACGCTATATCCCGGAAATTTATGATGAATCTCCAGCTAAATTCCTTGTAGGCGGAAACTTACACCTTAATAGCGAAAATACACTCAATCAATATAGCCAACTTTTAATTGGAGGAAGACTATATTTTAATGAACAAAATATTTCACAATCAGGTGAAAGCATTGATTCAAACAATGGAAAACTCGTGAATGAGGATTTCACCGCAACACAGATTGTAGATGAGCAAGGTTATTTTTATCGTTATCAGCAGGATAGACGGAAACCAAGAAAAATAAGAAGACGTAAAAATTTCTTAGATATAAAGATACAAAAAGCCATTAATGAACAATCTTCAAAACAGGTGCATTTTAATCTTGTGCTTAACACGATCGGCACCCCAATCACATCCGGTGCCACTGTGGATGATAAAACCAAAGTGAAAGATATTCAGTTAGATACCGTCTCTGTTATGTCAAATAGTGCGGATAGCCCAAATGGGATTTCTATTGAAAGATCGCCATTAAATCCGTCTATCGGCAAGCATACCGAAATTACACTGACACCGACCATAAATAACCATAATGTGATAAGTTCCGGGCAGGTCATCGCTAAATTACAGACCACCGTTGAAAAATTTGATCCTCAAGACTTATCTAATATGACAATGCCGGTGGTAAAAACGCATCTTCCGGATGTGAATTTACCTCAAGCCAGCCTATATAAAATTAATCCGGAGGCACCAAACGGTTATTTGGTCGAAACCGATCCAAAATTTACCGATCGTAAACGCTGGCTCAGTTCCGACTACATGTTTGAACAGCTTCGTTACAATCACGATAACGTTCATAAACGTTTAGGCGATGGTTTCTATGAACAACGTTTAATCAACGAGCAAATCCATCAACTGACCGGTCGCCGTTACATTGAAGGCTATAACAACGATATAGACCAATACAAAGCGTTAATGAATAGCGGGGTGAAATACGCTAAACAATTTAACCTTGCCTTGGGTGTCGGCTTAACCGCCAAACAAATGTCAGAACTGACCAGCGATATGGTTTGGTTTGTCAATAAAGAGATTAGTCTTGCAGACGGACGTAAAGTCACCGCACTTGTGCCGCAAGTATATTTGGTGGCACGCAATAGTGACATTAACAGCCGAGGTGGCGTGGTTTCAGCCAATCAAATTCTCGGCAATGTAGATACGCTGGAAAACCGCGGCGTGATTGCGGGACGAGATTTAACCCGGATTCATTCGAATCAACTGCAAAACGAAGGCTCGATACTGGGGGATACGGTTGATTTATCGGCGAAACAAAACCTGATTAACTTAGGCAATATTGAAGCGGTGAAATCGCTCTCGTTGGCGGCGGGGAAAAATTTAGACATTCGCAGTACGCTTTCCTCTTCAGAAAGCGCCGACGGCAATGTTGCCCGCACGGTGTTAGACCGTCTTGCCCGCGTGAAAGTCACCGGTGCAGGCGGCCGTTTGGCATTACACAGCAATGAGAACCTGACGATAAAAGCGGCCGATATTGAAAGCCAAGGCAGCTTAAGCGCAACGGCAGGGAATATGTTAAACGTGACGACATTAACGGTGAGCAATAAAGAATATTACAACGGCGATGCGGATAACTACTATCGTTTAGCGCAACATTCGGAAGTCGGCAGTACCCTTAAAGGCAAGGATGATGTGACGCTTGTGGCGAAAAAGGATGTCCGGATACGCCAATCGGATATCGGTAGCGAAAAGGGCAACGTGCTGATTGGTTCACAACAAGGGGATATACAGGTTGAAGCCGGTCGCGAAGAGGAACAACTGGCAAGCGCGTCAAAATCCGTGAGCAGAGGTCGCTTCGGGTTAAGTAAAACGACGGAGATACGTCGTCATGAACACGATATTGCGCAATCGGTGAGCAGTAACATTGACGGAAAAACGGTGAACCTTATTGCCGGTCAAGGGAATGTGACGGTGCAAGGCTCAAATGCGGTGGGAGAAAACGGCTTAACGGTGCAGGCGAAAAACATCGACATCAAAGAAGCGGAAAACAAAGTTTATTCCGAGGATTTTCACAGCAAGAAAAAATCAGGCGTGTTGGGCGGAGGAGGCCTAGGGGTTACGTTTGGTGCCCAAAAGCAAACGCTAGAAAGCGATAAAACGAAGTTTTATGCACAGGGCAGCCAAGTGGGGAGCTTAAACGGCAACACCACCCTCATCGCAAAGAATCATTACACCCAAACGGCAAGTCAGGTGAGTGCGGTGAACGGAGATGTCAATATTTTGGCGAAAAAAGTCGATATTAAAGCGGCAGATGATAAATATGAAACCAATACCAAACAAACCTTTGAGCAAAAAGGGGTAACCCTTGCCGTGACCTCTCCGATACTGTCCGCCTTACAAGCCGTGCAAGGGACGGTGAAATCCGTTGAGCGCGTCGGTCAAAGCAAAAATGACCGAGTCAATGCCATGGCGGCGGCGAACTCGGCGATGGATGCCTATCGAGCCGGACAAGCGGTGGGACAGGCAGGAAAAGCGATGCAAGAGGCGATGGAAAATGGAAATATGGATTCCGTGGTGGGGGCACAAATCACTTACGGTCAACAAAAGAGCGAATCACGCACGCATACTGAAGGCAAAACCGCGGCCAAATCACAAGTGAATGCCGGAGGCAAAGTGAATATTGTTGCCACAGGGGCAGGCAAAGCATCCAACATCACGATTCAAGGTTCGGATGTGTCCGGTAAACAAGGGACCTTCTTGGAGGCGGACAATGACATCAACATCACGGCAGCCGAACAAACGCACAAAGAGCGCAGCACCAATAAATCGAGCGGCTTTAATGCGGGGTTGGCGATGAAAGTGAGCAATGGTGCGGCTGTTGGGGCTACTTTAGGCGGCAATCACGGAAAAGGCTATGGCAATGGAGATGAAACCACTTATGTGGCTAGCCATGTAGGAGATAGTCAAAGTAAAACCGTGATTCAAGCCGGTGGTGATGCGAATCTCATCGGTAGCCAAGTGAAAGGCAAACGTGTAGAAGTCAATGCCCAAAACCTCAACATCGAAAGCTTGCAAGACACCGCCACATACAAAGGCAAACAAATGAACGTGAGTGGGAGTGTGACAGTGGGTTATGGCGCATCCGTTGGAGGTAGTTTCAACAAGTCAAACATCCATGCCGACCATGCGAGTGTGAATGAACAAGCCGGCATCTATGCAGGGGATGAGGGGTATGACATCAACGTCAACCATACGGATTTAAAAGGCGGTCTCATCACCTCGACACAAAAGGCGGAGGATGAGGGCAAAAACCGGTTTAGTACGGGCAGCCTGACTCATTCAGATATTGAAAACCATTCAAACTACAGCGGAAGTAGTTTTGGTGTAAGTGGCAGTGTATCGGCTAACTTTGAAACACCATTTGGAGAGAATGGTGCTCCGCAAAGTGGAAAACAGGCAGTGGATGATGATGGCAATTTGATTTATAGAAACGACCGAGGAGAATTGACCAGAGAAGCCCAAAATGCGCAAGGTAAAGATAACGCAAAACAGCTTGCTACAGGTTGGGACTCTCTGGATGGCAATATGTCTGCTGGGTATGGTAGTGATAAATCAAGTCAAAGTAGTGTAACTAAATCGGGAATTAATACCGCTCATATTGAGATACGGGATGAAAAAGCGCAGTTTGAAAAAACAGGCAAAACGGCGGAGGAAGTCCTTGAGACAATTAAAACAGACATTACCACCGAAACGGCAGCACAATATTCCGGTAAGTTGGAAAATCAATTTAATAAAGAGGACGTACTAAAAGAAATTAACCTTCAAGTTCAGGTCACAAAAGATTTTATTGATAATGCACAAGAGATTAAAGATAAGGTGATAGACCATTATCAAGAGCCTAAACGCAAGGAATTACGTCAAGCTATCACAGATTTTCACAATGCAAAAGTGGAAGATAAGGCAAAGTATGAAGACAAAATTAATGCGCTAATTAAAGATATTTATGCATTAGAGCATATTCGCACCGGTTTAGACTTAGCAACAGGTGTTGTTGCGGGTTCGCCAAAAGTGATGTCCGCAAAAACGCTAATTTCCGTTATTGACACGGAAACGCGACGGGAATCCTTGAAAAACTCTTTGCTCGCTGCACCGGTGGAAGATGTCAATGACGGCGGAAAACTTTATAGCAATGTGGGACATAATTCAGGGGCATTTGATGGCATTAAGCTCGGTGGTGTGCGGATGAATTATGGGATTATTTGCGGTGAGAATAATCAGCGTTGTAAAACGGATAGTAAGGGAAATTTAGTTCGAAATGAAAAAGGGCATATTGTTTATAAAGCTGATGAAAAATATCCAACCTTATCTAAATTTCTGGAGGATAAAAATGCGTCAGAAAAATTATTTGGTCTAACTGGTGGCTTCCAAGCGATTAAAGGAACTATGTTTGGACTGAAATACAAACCTGGTTCGTTCTTAGATAAGCTTACTGAAACTTATGCTGGGCAGCATGATTTAGTTGGAGGGCAATTATTTTTCTACGATAGAGAAGGAAATGGAAGAAGAGATTTAACCCCTCAACAAGAGCAATATATTGATTATTTTTCTATTGGTGCTGTAGGAGCAGTCACTCCAACAACAGTTCCTCATGCTTTACCTATAGAAGCTATGAATTTGTTGTTTGGGGTAAGATAATGAAAAAAGTTATATTTATCCTAATTTTTATATCCATCACAACAGGATGTTATTCAGCAAAAGACGATTGTTATTATGGAATGACAACAATTTGTTTTGGTAAGCCATATAGTTATGTTGCTGAATTTCAAAAGCCTTATAGTTTAGGTCATACAGATTCTAAGCAACGTTGGATTGATTTAAGTAAGTGTGGTGTTAAATATGGCGATAATTATTTAGATAGTGCTTGGGATGAGGCAATAATAGATCCTACCTCTTTCAAAATTGATATGAAAAAAAGGCAAAATTTATTAAATAAATTTTATCAATGTATGGAAAATAAAGGATATATTCGTATAAAACATTGCGGTAGAAAAAATTCAACTTCAGATAAAGGATTATGTAATGAATGATGAATATAACTTATCAACCAAAACAAAGGCAAACGTGTAGAAGTCAATGCCCAAAACCTCAACATCGAAAGCTTGCAAGACACCTCCTAGATAGCGCGCGTCTCCTGACGCGTGCTTATATCTAACTAAAAATAAACAAAATGAAGTTATTAATAAAAACATTGCGAATTTTACCCATAAACGTTGGGAGAACAAATGTTCAAAATCTTTTGGATTTTGTGACCGCACTTTTAGTTGATAGGCACAAGCGAGGACGCTTGCGCCATCGTGAGGAAATGAGCAAACCATTTTTAATTTAAATAAATCAAAAGGAGAATGATATGAAGATTCTATTTTTTATATTTGGTTTGCTAACAATCAATGCTTGTTCTTTTGGAGGATTTCAACCTCCACCACCACATGATCATTGGCGTTTGCATAATGCAGATGCATTATTCCCTGAATCAGATCCTAATGTTTTAACTAAATATGTTGATAGAAAAGAAAAAGATATGAAGGATTGCGGTATGGATTATGTGGTAGGAGAAAGTGATAATCCGGAGGTCAATCTTTGTTTAGAGAAAAAAGGTTGGTATTTAGAAGGTGGGCCAATTTGTGAAGAAAGAACAATGTGGAATAGACCTGCATGTATTCAATGGCGAAAAAAACACAGCAAGCCTGATGCTAAGCCTTGGCAGTAATTAACAAAGGTGCTTAAAAGTGCGGTCAATATTCAGTGAATTCGGTATTATGTAGCAGTTGCACAAAGAT
>ERZ772766.867-NODE-867-length-17066-cov-2.847040_pt1 | contig 17066 bp, 35 predicted proteins | sample MGYA00511379_ERZ772766 | MGnify/ENA primary metagenome ERZ772766 (study PRJEB29015, sample SAMEA2737895) | human oral metagenome | biome: human oral; feature: human-associated habitat; material: dental | place: China | collected 2116 ...
TATAGAAGACTTATCTGTAAAGTAAGGAAGGTGTTCCTTTATACTAGTACACTTTATAACTAGAATACGGTTGCTATAAAATTTGAGGTAAGTCGTCATAATTAAATGTATTTCTTAGAAAATTCATCTATGATATTTAGTAAATGATTAAAGTATATATGATAATAATTAGAATTAGCCCTATTAAAGTGGAATATATATTGACTAGTACCTTCTCCAATTACAATATAGTTATCAATATAATAAGCTAGAGATGGATCTGCTTTATAAGCCAAACTACCCCTTTCTAAGAAAATATTATTTTTATTCTGAATAACAACTTCTTTTATTAGATCAACACCTCTATGTAAAGAATCCTTATCCCTGAAAATAGGAGAATTCTTTGAAAGTTTTTCTCCATGAAATAAGGATATCTGGAATCCATAATAATAAAATTTCAAGCTCAATTCTTTCATGATAGGTATCTATTAGCAAATTCATCAAGAATATTAAGTAAATGATTGACATGTACTATATAACTCTCAGGATCAACCTTAGTAAATTGGAAGACATATTCGATACTATCGTTTCTAATTAATATATAGTTTCCTATTGAGTAAGTTAAAGTTGGCTCTCTGAGGGTACTACCGCTTCTATCTAAGTAAAGATTATTTTGATTACATAAAGCCATTTCTTTTATTATATCAACAGCTCTATGTAAAGAGTCATTGTCCTTGAAATAAGGAAAGGGATCTTTACTATCAAATGTGGTTATGTAAAATCCAAATTGATAAAATTTCAAGTACATTTCTTTCATGATAAAATACCTTTAATCAAATCATCCATAATTTCCAACCCGAAGGAACTATCTACCTCATCTATAAACACAGAATTGTCTTTTTCAGTACTTAAAGTATGTCTATTTCTACCAATACAAAAATGAAAAGTACCGGATAATCTGTAATCCACAAGATAGGTTGAAGAGACGGAGTGGAATGTTGAATGGTAAAGTATTTTTTGATCTTTAATAACATTCCTTATTAACTCTAAAGAGTTTTCTATAGATTCTCTATCTGAGAAGTAAGTACCTTCCATGTTATAAGAATTGGTTTTAACAACCTGAATTCCTGTTTCGTAGAATTTCAAATAAACATCTTTCATAATTTAAAATCTGGGAATACCTTTAGTACTTCTGACTCTATATCATGTATTGATGCTACTTTTTCTCTTTTATTTAATTTTAAAGATCTGAAGATTTTATCTCCTATACCAAAATATACATCACTGTCTTTAGAATGTATATTTAAACAGATAGAATCCTCTTCATAAGAATCTCTCGTACTAATAACTAATTCCTTAAGAAAGTACATAGAACACCTAATTAAAGAGAATATAACTTCTTTCTCACATTCACTAAACTCTGCTTTAGATACGTTTCTACAAGTTAAAAGTAAAGACTTTTTATCTCTTATTTCAAAAATAAAATTTCCCATTATTTAGAAAGAAAATGAAAGCCTAATAAATTAACAATATCTCTCGCATCATCTAGCGCTGAGTGTACTACCCTAGGGTTTTTAAAACCAGCCCTTTTTTTACACGTTTCTAGATTTGGCAAGGATTCATCCTCTTTAGGATTCCAATACAAAATTGATGGGTCTAAATACCTCCTATGTATCTTTAGCATCTCGTCTAAGTATCCCTTAGCTCTCAAGAAAGGAATATCAAAAGAAGCTAGGTTCTTACCTGCGAAAGTGTGAGTAGCTAAAAGACTATCCGGAAAGAAGTTCATTATCTCTTCGGATACTTTCTCTGGTTTCACATACTTAACTCCCTCTTCGGGTGTTCTCATGTAAATCTTCTTAACTAACTCATGATTCATAAGTAGAGCCGGTATTTGGCCTCTAATTCTATCATGAATAAGTCTTAGACATAGAGAACGTTTCTCTTTGAAATCAGCAGTGTCTGCTTCGATAATAGCTATCTCTAATATCTGGTCTTTTTCAAAATCTAAGCCAGTAGTTTCAATATCAAGCGAATAGAAAAGCATACGTTAATAAGAATTGAAATTATACAAAGAATTAAACCTACATTGAACTCTCTGAGAGCTATGATGTACATAGCGTCTTCCTTATACATACTCCTTAATCTAGTTCTCATTCCTAAGAAGTAAAATAGAAGTAATATAAAGCTAACTAAGAATCCAATTGATAAAAATGGAAACCAAAATCCACTAATTATCGAAATGAGAAGTAATATTCCCACTTGTAATACATTCTCTAACATACTATGATAAAATAATTTTTGAAAATCGAGTCATCAATTCATCTTCCTCTAATCTGGTTGAGAGTTCATTAATAACTTTAGAAATGTTCTCCACATAAGTTGTATGTGCTATTCCAAACTTTTCTCTCAGAAACACAATATCTGGTGAGACAAGTCTTTTGAGTTCTTTTCTATGTCTATTAATTAGATCCCTTTCTTGTTGAGACACCTGTCTTAAATCCTTTAGATTGGAGGATTCCATGAATAATAAACCATTACCTAGCTCCTCAAGTCTCTGAATCAACATTGAGTTTGGATTCAATATCTTTAACTCATCGATAACATTGAGGTAGTAGTTCTTAAATCTAGAAGGAAGGTCTAATAAGTCATCAATAATATCCTTATACTTATCTGGCTTGTACAAATCTGGGAAGTTTGCATACAAGTTAGTGTTCAAGAATTTTATTATCAAGGCTTTTAGTTTATTTGAACTAACTTCACCATCTTCTTCTAGTCCCTTAACAAATAGATTTATCTCTGAAATAAGAACCTTATAAAGCTCCTCATCCATGGTAGAGATAATGTTATCCTCTCTCACACTTTCATCTTCATCTTCCTCCTCATCAGGAATATACTCCTGTCTAGACTTACCTTGGTGATTGAATAAAGACTTAGCGGTGTCCTGGGCTAACTTATAAGACTTAAACTTCGGAGATGTTATCAATATCTCTGTCAGTGTAGCTTCTAAGTCATCTGTGTTTGCCATCTCTGTAAATAAAGATAGCTTTTCATGTTCTAATATGTTCATCTTAATAAAGAAATCCTGTTTCGTAAATCTCCTCCTGTGATTTCCCTGTGTCTAAATCCATCAGATAAACCTCTCCTTTCTTATCTTCTACTTTCAGTAATTCATTCTGTAGAGTGAAGAACCTAGTTCCAAACATGTTCTGAGAAACCTTATAGGAGAATCCAACATCAGGGCTAACCAAGGACTTGATTGAGATATTCCTTAATTCTTCCTCATCTTGAATATGCCTTCCAAAGTCTTCCTTGAAATCTAACATATATTTGGTATACAAACAATAAGCCAACCCTAACATATTTAAATGATACTTATCCATAATGGTTCTAAATAAGTTATCATCTAGTAGGTTATGTAGAATCTCTTTTACATTGACATTTTCATAGTTCTTGAGAATAGTATATCTAGGGTCTATAGTGACATCTTCTGCTGGCACAAAATTGTCTATTTCAGATTTTACTCTTCTAGCTTCTTTTGATGGTATTTCATCTACTACTTCTCCAAGAGTATATTCAAACTCTTCTACTTCTACAGGAGCTTCTTCTCTTACTCCTCCTAACATTCTGTCAATAACAGATTGGTCATAAGGTAATCCTAAGTTTCTATCCATGAGATTATCAAATAGTGGACTTTCATACTCATCTCCTTTTCTATCAAAAGTTAGATTGTTAGTACCAAAGTCAAGGTTCAATGAAAGATAAGAGTTTACTCCTTTATCTAGTGCTGATTCTGGGAAGATAATCTTATTCTCAGTTTTATTGAGATAGTAAGTATCATATAAATAATCAAAACAAAGATGTTTGATTAGATTAGAATCTCCTTTTGAACCAGAATAGTTACTTGAGAATGCATTTCTACTGCTAGTAATGAGTTTACCTATCTCATTGGTAAACATATCTTGAAGTTTCTTTCTATCATAGATGATAAACATATTCAAGTCATAGTATCTAAGACTAGCAAATACATCTTGTGCTCTTCCTCCTAATCTCTTCTTACCACTAGAGAATCCTTGGTCAGAGAATCTCATTGTTGACATGATATCATCAAGTATTAATGCTCTCTTTTCCTTGATACAAACCTTTAAGAATTCATCTACCAATGTTTGGTGATTAACTCTCTTTCTTGTTCTAGTAAAATCTTCTGCATACTTGATGTCTACTATTCCATTAAATTTAGGATCACTGAAAATTTTATCTAGGAATGATCCTTTGTTAGTCAACATAAGAAACTTCTTGTTCTTGTTGTCTCTGTATAGTTCAGTTACGAATCTTCTTACCGCATCTACTGAATCTACCTCATTTCTTAAGTTCTGAACTACTTTCATGCTCGTTCGGTTTTTAAAAATTTGTTTACTGATTGGTTTATGAAGGGAGAGTCCCTCTTCATACATACCTTTACTTACTTAATTTTTTTTTTGATTTGATAAGATTTTTATATCCCTAAGTATTATTTATTCCTTGATTATATTTTATTGATTGATTTATTTTTTTTTGAATTTAGGAATTTGATGATTGACTAGGTTTTTATTTCCCCAAGTATTATATATACTATTATAATATAATAGATAGGGGGAAATTTGGGGAATCAATAAATAAGGGGATATGTTTGAAAAAGGACACTAGTCCTCCTTTCACTTATATAGGGTTTGAATCTGATTTTAGGACGGATCATTTTAACAATCCATTAAGAAGTTGTAAATCTCAAGTGTAAGTAGATCCAGTTCCAAATCATTCAATATGTACTTGTTGAAAGTAGAGGAATCCCTTACAGAGCTATACTTTGAATCTATAGTAAGAGTCTTATTATCACGATAGAAGGCAATTCTTATTCCTAAAGTTTTAAGGAAGTATCCTTTATTGTAACCAGTTGGTTTATTTATAATATCTCCCATTCTCAAAGAATCTTTAATAAGATAGTATAACCTAAGATAATCTTCATAAGGAAGCTCTTTTCCTTGATGGCTATCATCTTGCATAACAACAATAGCCCCTTCCGTGAATTTTATTGTCTTTGAATATTTCGTAACATGATAAACTTCTTCCCTCTTAATTAACCAAAGAATTTATTGAAAGCCAACCTAAGCTGTTCTCCTGAAACAGATTCTGATGAGGAAGTAGCTTCCACTCCAAAGTGAAGGTATTCAAACTTATCCTCTGATACAAGGAAGTTTCTCTTGTTCCAATAGTAAGTGCCTTTATCAAACATAACTTTCTCAGGAAGATGATTCATTATGTATACTAGAGCTCTGAATATAGTATAGAACTCTTCATCAGACATTGGCGGGCTTTCTTTGTTTTTAACTTTCGTGAATGAGATATGGGAATTGACATTCTCTATCTCAAAGTCTAGATATGTTGATTTCATTTCTCATAAATAATTAATAGAAGAACTTAGCTTTTATTTTATCTACTGCATCTGACTTAACCGTAATTTTCATATACTCAAAACAGTCCACGTAGATCTTAGGATAGAAGTACATTATATTTGAGCGTATATCTACTCTAAAATTAAAATCTGCTAAGTAATATGTAATTAAATCACTTGGAGATCCTACATCTAAATATACACTTTTGCTCATCCAAAAAGTACCACTTATCAATTCATATAATCTAACATAATCATCATAACCTAATTTTTTATAATCATCCATAGAGGGGAACCCGAACAAAGTGATACCTCCACTGTCCCCAAAAGTTATGACTCTAGAGAAATCCTTATTATAGTACTGTTGCGCCATAGAAAATATTAGATATAAATTCCTTAAGTCTAAATACATCAAATTCGGAAGCCACTCTTGTTGATCCACTTTTTGAAGTTATTAGATTGGATCTATCGGTGTACAGTGTGATTGTATCATTACCTGGTTCTAAATAGTAGTTGAGTGACTTTAAATAAAAATAATCATTATAAACAGACTCATGAACAATAATACAACTTTCAAGTTCAATCAAATCTAAGAAAGACTTATAAAGACTTGAGTATGTATCTGAACTTATAAAAGGTAGTCCCATTAGATCAATAATCTCTATACTTATTAGGTCTTCATGTACGGTGATTACTCTATCTAAACCTTTAATCTTATGTCGATATAGTTTACGTTCCATTTAATAAATCATTTAGGTGACCTATAATTTTATCCTTGGAAAAGATTACCTTCGGTACTGAGGTGAAGTGTACTTTATATGTGTATAAGTATAATCCGTTTTCATATATAGAAAGTGTATACTTAAATGTCGGGAGATAAAACATGAATGAATCTATATAATTGTCTTCATCATATTCCAAAAGACAATTTTCATTTTCTATACAGAACTTTATATTATCAATCATTAATAAAAAGATGTCCTTCTCTACCTTTGCATAATGATTATATATAGGCCTGTACTTCTCTAACCAGATACCTTGATTTGTCAATTTTAATTTCAAAGACCTCCTATTTTCAATATGTATAAACTCATCTGTATATGACATGTCTCACTTCTTTAATTAATTTTTCCTTTTCATCTTCATCTAATAATATAGGAGTACCACTAGATGAATTAACATGGTTATAAAAGGAAATGCTATTTTCTCCAAGAAAGAAGTAAAAATGAAAAGTGGAGAGAGTATAAAAATCGTCAAGTTTCAAAATTGACTTCTCCAAACATATAGAATCTAAAATAGAAGTTACTATGGTTATATAAGATTCTTTTTCGATTTGAGGACACTTGTCTCTATTGATAAATACATCAGAATAAAAACTTATCGAATTTTCTCCATAAGAAACATACTTCCCCAAATCATTGCAGTAGTATACCATAATTAATTTTATTCTAATAAAAGTTTCTTTATGAAATCTAGAAAGGAATCTCTTTCACCAACATCTAACCTATGGAAAGAATGAGACTTTACAATCATGTCATTTAAACCTATTTTAAAATATCCATCTTCTGAACATACTATTTTCAAACCAGATGTTTTAAGTACATAGGTATATATGTCACTTGAAAGATTATCGTCATATTTCCAGATATCATTCTCCATCTCTGTGAAGTCAATGAGGTTTTGAAGCAATCTCATAGAAGGGGTTTCTGAAATAGGAGGGTTGCTATCTCCAGCATACTTGGCTTTAAAGACTCTTATACAATTTCCTTCCTGGGAGATAACTCTATTATGTTTCTTAAAATAATAACTTTCTTTTTTCATAAACCTCTAATTAATATACCGTCTACTTGTCTTAAAAGTTCTTCCTTTTTGTGATATTCCAAACCTTTAGTTTCAAACATAAAATCTAGTTTTTTGGTTCTTAATGTTACTTTCTCTTGTTCTAAAGATAATTGGCAACAAAAGTTTTTAATAAAGAAAACAGTACTTCCAAAATTTGAGTGTTTAAACTCTATGTCTTCACCCAATATAATAACATCTCTTATAGATTTTACAATAGTTAGGTAATCCTTCTTACTAATAGGTATATAATCGGGAAATCTGTAAAGGGCTCTATAAACTTTTATATAAGAATCAGTGTATTCTACATGAATAACAAGATTTGGATCATCTATCAAGTATTTATGTTTCATAACTCAAATACAGATTTAATTTCATCAAGAATCATTCTCTTACCTTCTTCATTTAACTCACATTTCTTTTTCAACATATTATTATAAAAAAGAGAAGTATCATAAATGAGAGTATGGGAAAACTCTCCCATACTCCCTTTATAATCTGCATAAGAAATGTAACAGTTGAAAGGATCAAGATAGTATAAGGTAATATAAGGGTCGCTAGTTGACCACATAGTTATGTTACTTAATTCTATCAAAGACAAAAGGTTATTTAAGATAAACCTATACCCTTCAACTTTCATCTCTTCTGACTTCTCAAAGTACTTGTTATTAAATGTATCATAAAATAAGACGATAACAATCCTTTCTTTAAAAAATTGAATTAGATTTTTACCATCTTTAATCTTATAAGACTCTTTCATGACTAATTTGTCAACATAACAGGAGTCTTACCATCTGTAATTATCACTTTATTACTAGTTGTTCTAAGCATTTCAATGTACTGCTGCATTAGAATCTCTCTAGTAAGCCCTGATGATTGCACTCGGTTAGTCTCTGCATCTATCTTAGCCTTTTCTAGTAGCATTTTTGAGGTTTCTAGCTCATTCTTAACACGATTAGCTTCTTGAATGGCTTTGTTTCGATTTTCAATAGCTACAAGCATTGAGGAAGGTGGTCTAAGTCCAGAAGTAAGAGTAGTTAGTTCAAAGTACTTATTCTCAAACTCTTCCTTCAATCTCTTATTAACAGATTCTTCAAAAGAAGCCATGTTATTCATAAGGCTATCCGTAGTATACTTTCGAGCTTCCTCACGATAGGCATCTGTAACACGTTTATTAAGTATATTTTTTTCAACTAAGTCGAAGAAAGAATCTGGGTCAGAGATGTCATAGTTCTTATAAGCGAAAACAATCTCGGGTCCCTTACCTCTTACGGGAACATAGGTATATGCAGGGTCTACTGTAAATACTCCTGCATCCTTGGCTGTAATTTCGACCTTGTCTGGGTCTCCAGATTGTTCCCACATAGGAACTTGATACAATTCTGAGCCAGGTCCTAATATACCTTGTGCTCCCGTTACTACTTTAAAGGAGTTGATTCCATTACGACCGTATTCAGTCATTAGTACTCCTTCATAATTAGGCTCTGGTCTGTTACAAGCTAGGAGAGCCAAACTGGCGATTAATATTAAAAAATTTCTCATTGATGTGATTTATTAATATGTTCTTAAATTCTCTAATTGTAATTTCTTTTTCTATTTCAAATTGTTTGTTTCTGAAGTCTATCCATACTACATCCGCAGAATCTTCATCCTCATCTACCATATAATGAATATCAAATCCCATATTTGTCCAGATAAGATATCTTTCAGTGAAAAACTTACTAAATTTCTCAATTTTGAAAACTCTAGTAATATCACAGAATATTATATTTAGAAATGAGGTTAAATTTTCTTTTCTTACGGATGCTCCCCAAACTCCAAAATCTAGAGGATCAAACCCTTTAAACTTTGAACCATCTTTCATAAGGGAAATAGATTAAAACAATTCCACTTAAAATAGCTCCAGGTATCCATAAGTATGGAAATTCAGATCTGAATAGAAACATACACAGGAGTATCAGAGCTACTATTATATTGAGGAATATAAGAATCCTCATTACTAATTTTCGTCTCATTTCAATTTGTTGTTTAATGTTTTTGATATTAGGATATGCCTTATTTCATCTAAAGCTTCTTGAACAGAGGATTCTTGAACATTAAAGAAGATTATCTCAAACTTCTCTTCGTTTCTGAGGTATATGTACATTTTATCTTTTAATCCTGTTTGATAAAATTCTACACTTGCCTCACTACTTATTTGATTAAGATGATCTATCATGTTTAATGTTTCCTCAATCTCCTCATCATCTATAGTTAGTTTCACTAGGTTTTCCTTAAATAGTACTGCCATGGTAATTATTTTTGATGAATAAGTCAATAACTTCCTTATTATAATGTAACATGTTATAATGATGATATAAGGTGTCTTTTTCGAGTATGTGAATTTTTCTAGTATCTACATAGTAGGTTAATGTTGGAGGTGTCAACTTAGTATCTGTTCCATAGCTATCGAGAAAGAATCTCTCATCTCCTGCAAGAAGTTTTAAATCAAGAAGCATTCTCATCTCTTCTACGTTAGAACTATTCCAACCAAAATAAATCTTGATTGTTTCAGGTGCAAAACTAACCATAATTTAGCTTAATGAATTGTTCTATGAGTTCTGACTTAGTTACACATTTGTCATAAGAAGCCATATTGTATTTAAAATCTTTGATCCAAATCAACTTAGAATTAGGTATGTATGTAATAATTGGATAATTATCACACTCTAAAAGTACATCCCTAAAATTATTTATAGGATCATCTCCTAAAAGAAGTTGTATATCTCTTAAAAAAGGGACATCCAAAGTCTCTCTCTTAGATGTAAAGAAATGTATGTAAATTTCATCAAATCTAACCATAATTTAATTTAATAAAAATTTCTATGAGCTCAGATTTTGTTTTACAGTTACGATAAAATTTTTTATTACGTTTGTGATCTTTAATCCAAATCAATTTCCTACTAGGTATAAAACATAGAACTGGATACCTTTCACATATTAATACCACCTCTTTAATACTACTTATAGATTCTCCTTCTAAAAGGAGTTGTAAGTCTCTTAAAAGTGAGCTATCTAAATCCTCTTTACTCCTGTTGAAAATATACACCTCATCAACTGAGAACTCCACCATAATCTTCTATATTAACTTGTATAGCTTAAGGTGTAAAGACTATCATTTTCTACAATTTCTATAAATTTATCGAATATTTCTCTAAGACTTTTCGAATTTTCCAAGTGTTTTCTCCAATACTCTTTACAACATATAAATGTTACTCGATCTTCAAGATAGTACCTAATAGAAAAATCAGTATAATTAAAGAAATGGACGATTACTTTTTTATCTGATAGTAAATCCCTCAAATCTAAAAGAAACTTTAATTCAGATTGAGTTCCCACAACACCTTCATTTATATCATAAAAGACTAGATCTAAAAACTCTTCTTCAAAGTGTACCATAACTACATAAATAATCAAAGACTATCATATTTTACAATTTCTAAAAATCTATCAAAAAGATCGTCGATATCTTTATACTGTTTTAGATGATCTCCCAAACTTTCTTTACTATAATAAATAGACATATACTCTCCTCTTAAATGATACCTAATAGAAATATCATTAAGATAATGGAAGAAAACCTTCATTTTCTTGCCAGATAATAACTGCTTTAGATCTAAAACAAACTTTACATCAGATTGACTCCAAACATTTTTACCATTGAAATCATAAAATATGATATCAAAAAAGATTTCATTAAAGCGGATCATATCTACATAAATATTCTTTTAAAAAACTCAAGAGTGTTCTTTATCTCGTTGAAGAAAGGCTCTCTAAACTCACCTTTCTTGAGTCTACTGTTGTTGTACATGGAGTTGCCCGCACTAACAGAAGAGTTGAACCCGTCATACTTTACAGACATGTACATGCCACTATATACTGCATGGTAGGTGTCTCCTCCTGTTTTAAAGTACTCTGCTGAACCAGAGTCAAAGAAGATACTTGAGTAAATAAAGAGATGCTCAATAAGATTATTAGCTTCTTTAGTTGGTAATCTGTCCTTTGGGTGAGATACAGTTCTTCCTGTTGATGATTTCAGAGTTATATTATTTTTGTAAAGAGTTACTGTCGTGTTTCCTACAATATAATAAGTCATGAGTTAAGTTTTATGAAAGTATTTATTACTTCTTCTAAGTTCTTACATTCAGAAAATACATCCCTTGGTCCATAAACATAGATATTTTTAGAGTTTGTCCAAACAGTAAACCTATTAACGCCTGTGTCTAATTGATAGGAAGAGTTCTCATAAAGTAAGATTAAGTCTCTAAGAAAAGAAATCTCACTGTTAGAAAGCTTCTCATTATCACGAATAAGAACCACATCAAAGTAATCTGGGCGAAATCTAATCATTTGAGTAACATTTGAACAAGCATCTTCGTATCAAGATTAAGTTCCTGTTTAGAATACCAATGAAGATAACCTTTTTCTGATTTTGCTGGCTTGCCTTTATGCTTTCCAAAGTTAAATACAACTTCCCCATCTTTCCAAACAAATGACATTGTAGATTCTGCTGGCTTTAGTCCGCCAAGAGAAACATCTTCTACATTCAATTGTTTATCAGTTAATAGTTGTTCTTGCTTCTTGAAAACATCAATACAAACCTTTACGTCTGTTAATGCGTCATGAAAATCTAAATCCTCAGTATTCTTATCAGGATAGTAAAACTTGAAACAGCCTTCTAATGTCCTAGGATGAATAACAATCTCGTTTTGGAGGGTGTCGTAAATGTTTTTTCCTTCTTTGTAAGGATTAAAAACATAACCACACTCAGAAAGCTGGCGAGTTAATATAGGAATATCAAACTTAACTATATTATGTCCTGCCAAGTCAGTTCTATCAACAATATCAAAGACTGCTTTTGCTATGTCCTTAAACTTAGGAGCTGTAATAACATCTTTATCATAAATACCATGAACCTCTGAAGCCTCTATTGGAATTGGCATCTCTGGGTTCACTAACGTTTTCTTCTCAGAGAGAATATTTAGATTCTCATCTGTAAGGACTAATGCTATCTGACAAATTCTGTCTTTTGTAACATCAGTTCCCGTTGTCTCTAAGTCAAAAAATACTATCTTATTCTTCATGTTAACTCTCTCACTATTATTTTTTCAACTTCGTTTAATTTTTTTAATATCTTGGACTTCTCTATGAAACTACCATCTGTAAAACCGTAATAATCTTTAAGAAGAGTGACCCCAAATCTATCATAACTGTTGTTTATTCTTATTGAAGTATCGTCATCTACTCTAAATGTAAGATCTTTGTCCGAGTATGAGTTTATAAATTGTATAAATGAATCACTTTTACTCAAATCTATAACACTTTTGACAGTTTCAAATACACTTAGGAAATGATCTCTAGAACTATCATCAGATTTTTCTTCTCTAAGATCATATTCCGGCCTTAATAATACAGACATTGAGTCTTTAGTATTGGTAAAAACCAAGACCATTAATCCTGACTTAGTATTATAAGTTTTCGTGCTTATATCTAGAGTCATGCCTCCTGCCTTAAATTGACTATATGAGTGATTTTTCATAATTAAAAAAGAAGGAGGTAGATTACCTACCTCCTTCTGAAATAAAAAATGTTAACTAATTAAATTTTAAAGTGTATAGCCTATGCAGTTATAAAAACTAGAGCCATTCCTTGGAATCAAGAGGTAACCATCACCATAAAGTTCCTCAAGTTGAGCTTTGAACTCTTCTGAGGTCTCACATGCTAGTTTGATGATTTCTCCTCCTCCCCCGAAGATGAGAATTTGGTCAACTTTATCAAGCTGAACACCATATTCTTGTTCTACAAGTTCTAGGGTTGACTCTAAGTAATTTAAGATGAATTGGTTTACCTTGTTCTTTAGGTCTATGATACGTCTTCGTCTTTTGAGAAGTCCTGTATTTAGCACAGCCTTTGCTTCAACATCATTGATCTCATAACCATATTCACTTTGAACATGTTTCTTGATGTTATCTGTGATAATACAAGCCCCTCTTTTCAAGAATCCTTTGATTCCATAGTCAAGTACCTTTCCGTCCAAAACAATGTAAAAATCGAGGGTATTATGACCTATATCAAGACCTACATAGTTGTCAGAGATGTACTGAGATTGGTTCTCATCTGATGAAGGGTCAACTCCGTACTTCTTATAACATTGATGGCCAGAGAGACCTTGAATCTTTATAGCTACTTTGTCCTTTGAGATACCTAGCTCATTACAGATGTAATCAAGATACTCATCTTTCTTATCCCACATAGCTGGGGTTAGACCAAGTCTGATTTCTTCAATGTTATAGTTTCTGTGAATGTGGAGCATGTAAGAGGTGATAACAGCTGAGACTTCTTTATACCCTTCATAAGTCATAACATCAATAGGAGCTTCCATCAACATTGAAGATAGATCACCTATAAGATATTTCTTATCTTTAAAGATATAGTAAGAGTCTTTATCAGTTAACTCTGAATAAGATGAATCAGGGACTTTACATACACCACTTACAATTTTGTCATAGTGGATTTTTCCCTTGTCATCTAGAATACAGTATTTGGTATATCCATACCCGATGTCTAATCCTAATTTTGCCATTTAGTATTAATATTTTTCTTTTAATTCTTTAAATTTTTCAAGTCTTCTTTCTAATATAGAGATATTACTATCTAGATTCTTTTCAGCCTCTCTTTTGACTTCTTCTATTCTCTTCTTTACATGATTTTCAATTTCTTCGTCTGTGAAATTAAACCATTTCATATCGAAATAACCCTCTTTATCGTCGTCATACTCACTTGCTGACTCCATCTTCCAATTTATAGTGGAATACTTTGGGTTAAATCTGAGCCAAACATTATCTAAGAAGTAATCCTCGACATAGTCTGTTATTGAGTCACCAAAAGGTCGGTTCATATGAAGAGAGTGAAGCATCTCATAGAAAGCATACCCACCATCTCCATCTCCATCTTCGTCGTCGTCTTCCCCTTCCTCAACAAGCTCTTCTAACTTAGACTGAAGCTTATAGAGAGTGTCATATAATTTTTTAGTGACTTGTTTTGAAAATTTAATCATTTCCATTGTTATGATAACTTATAATTATGTCATCTGGGTAAGTCCAGTTACGTTTGTGAACTTCATCAGGCAATCTAATCTTACCATTTATACTCAAATCTACAGCTTTCCTAGTTCTAGGTTGATCTTCTTCAATATCCTCACCATTTAACCTTTTAAGGTCATGAATGACTATTTTAAGATTATCAACTGTAACTCTTCTTTCTGAAATAAGTGATTCCAGTCTTCTTATTGCTTCATTTATACTCCCATCATTATGATTTGGATTTTTCCAGTTCCATTAAAGTGAATCTTATCAACTTCTGTGTGAACTAGATTAACTCCTGCTCCTTCAAGGAGATTAAATAAAACCACTGGAGGAACTGAATAGGGTTCCGGTATATCTACCATTCTATCCGTATCCGTTATCTCAACTACGACTCTTTGAACCTTTAACTGAGTATCTTGAAAAGGAGCTTGAACCCATCTTTGTCCTTCTCTGACATAACGTTTACCATTATCTGGAGCATCTACATACTTCTTCTGAACATAGTGTAAGTCTGTTGTTGGTTCGACATAATGGTCATGTGCTAAAGGGTTCTCAGATCTCAATGTAGCTTGATGTGGTGTTAAATCTAACCTTGTTCCTACAGATGCTGATACAGATATTAGAGAAGCAGCATTTTCAGTAATTAATAGTCTCCCAAAGTCATTCCCATGTATTACAGTATCTTCTATCTTTATGGAAGTTTGTTCCTTGCTAGAAGAAGATTGTGTAGGTCTGTGAGTAATTGTGTTCTCTATTTTTCTACCAGATATTGATGTCTTTGATTCAGAACCATCCTGATCATAAGTAGTTTCAATCATTTTCGTATTTGTTTAATTTTAGTTTTTCTACTACATGTTTGTAGGCTTTTATGAAGTCTTCCCTTGGAATATCAACATACTCTACATCCAAGGGCTCCCAATTATGCATTAGGTGACCAATAGAGTCAATACCAAACTCTCCATCGTCTACAAATACACTTACTCTGTTTTTCATGTCAACAAAGTACTCTCCATTTGGGTCTTTAATTAGTAAATAGCTCATTTAAATTACTTTTTTCCTTTTTTAACCATTCTTTGTAGTGATCTATCTTATGACATAGTTTAGGTACAAGATCATTTGATTTATCTGCTCCCAATATTGCATCAGAGATTAAGTATGCTATATTATAAGGAATCATCTTATTTGAAAAGTGAGGTATATTTTCAGAGACGATCTCCTTTATGTAAGAAACTTTAACTCCAAGAACAGAGGCTAGATTTTCAGCAGATATTACATCATCATACTTCTCACAAAGTCCAGATTGGGTAATTGTTTCAAATGGTATATCTAATTTCGTCATAGTTTCTTTTGTTCCTCTTCCAACCACTTATCAAATTTCTCCTGCTCTTCAAAAGCTTTTCTGATATTAGATCTTAAAGAAGCTATCTCAGTTAAGATTTTTATATGTTTATCACAAGCTAACTTCTCATCCCAGACTTTCAAAGAGGAAAATGCATTAAGTTTAGGTTCTAATTTTGCATTAATAACCTTCATAATACCCTCATAAGATATCGCTTTACTTCCATAGTAATCTTCTAGGTCAATCCTCATTATATCACATAGAGATTCTATCTCAGAAACATGTTCAAATTCATCTTTAAGGTAATCATAGAGCTTTGATAAAGGAACTGACGTACCTAGATGCTCAGATGAGAAATATTCTTCTTCATCATCATCTTCGTCCTCTTCTTCTTCTTTTTCAATCTTAAGTTTACTGACGGATTCCATAAAACCCTCAAAGTACATGTCTCTAAGTTCATGAGGCATTCTAAAACTTACCTCCCAAGCATCATTTATCTTGAAACTCATAAAAATCTGTCTCTATCCATTCCTTATCTGACTCAATAGCTTCTTTAAGTTCTTTATAGGTTAACTCTGCTGAGATTTTAGGTCTCACAGTTATTAAATCATCTGGCATTGAGATAACAACTAAATCTGAATCGATTGATATAAATATAAATTCGATCTTATTCTTATTTATTAACATAATTATGCTGCTTTTATGAAATTAACTTTATATTCTGATAAGTCAAAACCAAACCAAGGCTCTTCAGAAAAATCAAGAATACATTTCTTGAAGTCCTTCCAATCTGGCTTGATTTCATCTAATGGTACTGATGTAGTGAACTTTATATTAGATTCGGTTAGTTTTCGGGCTATGTTTAAGATTGTTGTTGCCGAGCCTTCTATTGATGTAGTGACTTCATCTTCATGTTTCAAAATACCCATATCCCAGTAATTAGTTCCAACTAATGTCTTGAACTTGTAATCAATTCCAACTAATTCATTTAGGTAATCCCTAAAATGTTTATTGTAGAATTTATCAACAGTCCAGAATCTTTCTACTGGGAAATAATTGATACTACTATCATGTACGTATATGATATTTTGTATACCATATCTCTCTAAATCAGATGCCTTAATAATATTAAAGAATCCTTGTACAAGAATTACAGCAGTAAAGTTTTGAATACATGCATTGATCCCTTGTCGTTCCTGTTTATCAATAGGATCTGTTGAAATTAGAGTATCTCCTAATATAGTCTCAATCCTACCATTATGTCTTAAAGGATACTTACTCTTCCATTCAATAAACTTCTTTAGACTTGGGAACTGACCTAACATCAACTCTTGTGCTCTTTCACACTCCTCTATAG
>ERZ772766.868-NODE-868-length-17037-cov-4.967142_pt1 | contig 17037 bp, 16 predicted proteins | sample MGYA00511379_ERZ772766 | MGnify/ENA primary metagenome ERZ772766 (study PRJEB29015, sample SAMEA2737895) | human oral metagenome | biome: human oral; feature: human-associated habitat; material: dental | place: China | collected 2116 ...
AAATGGTGCTAAATGCAGTGCAAAATGGTGCTAAATGCAAGATGAAAAGCATAAACATCCACAGCAATTGTATAAACAACCCCCCTTTCGAACCATGAAAAACATGGCAAAAGAGGGAAAAACACCCACTAAGAAGTGGGGTTTTAGGGGCTAAATACTGCTTTTTCGGTTTGAAAAAATACGAGCCGGCAACCAAACTAGAAAGGCTAAATGGTGCAAAACGCAGGTAATTTGCCAAAAAATGGACAGAAAAAGAAACACGTAAGGCTGCAAATAGCCGCTAATAGCCTACACAAAAGCCTTAATTTACGCTAGAACAGAGCGGCGAGCAGAGCGTGTTTTGTAAAATACAAATACCATATTTAACAAAAAAAGTATTCGTTACAAAAGCACTGAAAGCTGCTCGATAATGGCCGCTTTGTGACAAACAGCTTTCAGAATAGCATGCCTTCGTAATATATTCCACAGGCCAAAACTTCTACGGGTCATATCAATGCCTACCGCCAAGATGTGAAATCCACCTTTATATGAAACACGAAAGAATTGCTAATGGGCTTTCCACCATACGATGCAGGTTTAAATTGAACGGCATTCAGCATCTTTTTTACGTCTTTCCAAACCCACATGTTGCCCTTAAAACTCTTTTTGTTTACCAGACTTAGTCGTTTAAGTCGGCCCCGCCTGCCAATCGTTGCAGACACAACAAACCGAAAATACGTTCCATCATATAATATCATGGGCAGGTTTTGGGCGATGTGTTCGCTCAGTTCTTTCTCTATGACCGGTTCGTTGGTCGACGAAACAAAGGCATAAGTTTTACCATCAACTACATAACAAGGCCCTTGCATATGCTGGCCATGTGCAAAAAGGGGCATTAGCAACAAGGCTAACAAGGCCAAAAACGTTATCGCTTTCATCCCCAAACTAATTTACATTTATGGTTGGCTCTAAAAAAGCAACTTTGGGTAGCGCTTTTAGGTACTATCTAGTCAGATGCCGATTACTTCTTAAAGGGGGAATCCATGCCCATATATTCATCATCTCGCACCAACACTTTCTCTATCTTTCCCACGTACATTGTGTGGAGATCGCGTTTAGGATAACTCTCGTCGAGTGTTTCCTGATACACAAAACCACTCTGCTGCAATTCAGCGGCATACAGTTTCTTACAGATAAGCACAAGCTTGGCCTCCTTAAAATACACCGTTTCGTCGGCAAACACTTTGGTAAGCCCTGCCTTGGCTATCTTGTCCTCATCGCGCCCCGACACACTCCCCAGGTAGGCCATTTGCTTTTTAAAGTCGCTATCCATAACGCAGAGTGTGAAGTACCTCTCCTTATCCACGTATGTCTTTGTGTAACGCGATGGGCGCAAATAGATAACTGCCGTGGGGTCGTTGTGTCCCCACAGGCAACCTAAGTGCCCCCAACTAATGGTCATCGTGTTGCACCCGTCCTGCTCATTACCCGCGGACACCAACATCCATTCCTTTCCCAACAGGTTGAAAGGATTAAATTGCATCTCCTTATAATTAATTTCTTTCATCTTATGTATGGTTATGTTGTATTAATTCGCTACAAAATCCGCGCCAAACATGGGAATATGCCTCACGTCACCTTAACAAAACGAGCCATAAGGCTCGCTGGTACGTATCTTTGGCACACAAACCCTATTGAAAAAGACATTGCCCAAGCCACACAACGGCTGGCATACGTGGACAAGAGGCTCGTTACTTGCACCCCATGCCTTGCAGTTTGCCCCGCACAGGCGTGGCATTGATAAAGACATGGCTGTGTGGATAGTACCTAACAAGATACAGAGCGGGCACTCCACCATTGATTACCCCAGTTTTAAAACCACGCCCGCGCAACCCCTTGGCATCGGTTTCTTTCATAAACTGCATGGCGGAAAAAGCCTTGTCTTTCACCAAAACACCACGCAGCACCCTATCAACTGCATCTGTTTCGTACTGCGAGAAATCAAAATGATAATATTTTGTTAATCCCCACTTGTCTTTTTCATTACAACTAGCGAAACACAAAGTAAATTCTCCGCCTCCAACTTGAGGAAACAGCCACGCATAGAGGCGTTTTGAACGTACCACATGATGCTTGTACGACACCTCGTTTAAGGTCATTTTCGTAACTTTCGGTCCGCATTTCAAGTCCTTAACGTAATTAAACACGCCCATGCTGCCAGCAATAAACGCGGCAATTGCCATTAGCACGACGAGCATCAGCCCAAGTATGGCAGCATTTTGGCGCCATTTTCGTTCTTCCTCTTCAAAGTTTAAGCTTTTATACCGTTCTTCGTACGTGGATATTCGGTTCATCTTAACACCTACCACGATAATCAACACGACGTAAACAAACAGCATTGCAGGCGTGGAAACGGCAATAAGTTGCCACAACAATCCGGCAAATCCAACCTGCGGAAGTCCCCAGAAAGACTCGTAGCCAACAACAAACAGCTGCAAAATGGCCATTGTGACGTACGTGGTGATGCGCACTTTGCCCCACCAATAGCTACGTTGGCGCGCCTCGCGACTGCCCCTTAGGGCACGCATTTTTCTCTTAGCCATGAGTTATAAGCGTGATATATGTGGCACAAGTCTAAACACAAAAGCCCAGTTCAAGGGCAGAGCGCGCTGCCCTACCCTTGTACTGGGCTCACATTTATGGTTTAATTAGCTATTCCACCTCGGTCTTATCCACAATGGAAGTAGCGTTCAACGAGTTCTTTCAATTCGGCGGGGCGGTTTTCCACTTCCTTACGCAGGTTGCTGTCGTTAAAGTCGCGCAACTGTTTGATGATACCATCAATCATAGCGGGCGAGAACACGCCATGAGCCTCGTACACCTTGCGTTGACGTTCCAGGCAATCGGCCGAGGCAACGCAACTGTCGGGCAACTGTCCAAGACGGCTCAACTTATCGGCATTTGCAGCATCGTGAATGTTCACATCAACGTAAGTTTGCTCTGCTATTTCAAGTGCGTTGGGCAATTCAAAGCCATAACGGCAGCCAACACACAAGCCTGCGAGAAGTTGGTAAACGTCGGCCGAGCCGTCGGGCGAACGCATTTCGAAGGTTTGTTTCATCGAAGTGTCGGGCGTTTCGGCGGGTTGCTGTGGGTTAGCCCTGTGCATCATGTCAACGCCGGCAGCCCAACCTAGTGGCACACGCACAAGAACAGAGCGGTTGCGGTCGCCCCAACAAACGTTGGTGGGTGCCTCTTGGTGAGGAACAAGGCGGAAGTAAGCCATCGGGTTCTTGTTGCCAAAGGCAGTAATGCTGTCTGCAAGCTTCATCAATCCGGCGATAGCCGTGCGTGCCGTGTTGCTAAGCTTGCCGTTTTCTACCATCACGCTCTTGCCGTCCTTCATCAAGCGCATGTGCACATGCATGCCCGAACCGGCCTTACCTGTGGTAATTTTCGGTGCGAAGGTAACGTTCATACCCATTTGATAAGCCAAGTTGCGAATAATCCACTTGGCAATCATCAGCTCATCAGCGGCTTTTTCTACGGGTACGGGCAAGAACTCAATTTCGTTTTGCTCGTAAATCAGTCCGTCTTGGCTAAAATTACCCACCTCGGAGTGTCCGTATTTAATCTGTCCGCCGGCCTTAGCGATGTACGACATGCAAAGCGTGCGGAAGTCGTTTGTTTTAGCATAGGGCATCGACTCGTGGTAACCGCGCTGGTCAACAGCGGGGAACACCTCCTCGTCGGGCGTTATCACGTAATATTCCAGTTCGCCCATAGCATGAAATTCCATACCCGTAACCTCGCGGAAAGCCTTTGCGGCCTTGGCCAACGTGTATTCGGGCGAGCTTTCTAGCGGATTGCCGTCCTTGTCGAAATAAGATGCCAGCATGCAAAGCGTAGGAATTTCGGCGAAGGGATCGACGAAAGCCGACGAGAAACGCGGCAGAACATAGAGGTCGCTGCTGCCTGCTTGGATGAAAGAAAATAGGCTAGACCCGTCTACACGTTCGCCACAAGTGAGTATTGTGTCGAGGTAAGCCAGGTTGTTGATGATGAAATTGAGGGTTTTGAGCTTGCCGTCGCCCCCGGGATACATGAAATTCACCATCTTAATCTCGTTTTCTTGGATAAAACGCACGATGTCTTCCTTGGTAAATTCGGAAGAGGGTTTTTGCAAGAACGCCACCACCTCGTTGGCATTCATCAAAAGTTCATTGTTTGCCATGTTTGATGTCTTTTTTTAGTTAAAAGGGTTTAACGTTGGTTGATTGTTTACGTTGATTTCTTCGCCGATGGCTTTATCGGTCGGGACAAAGGTAGGAAAAACAAATCTATGTGACAAATTTTCCGACAATAAATTATGTTTTACATAAAAAATAGTCGCAAAGATGACAATTTGACAGAGAAAACGGTCACGGCACACTATTTGAGTAGTATTCAACAGACAATAAGTCAGATAATAAATTACATTAAACATATAGACAATGAACTTCGACAAGTATACAATCAAAGCGCAAGAAACGGTTCAAGAGGCCGTGAACATTGCACAACGGGCAGGACAACAAAGCATCGAACCGGTGCACCTGCTCAAGGCCTTGCTTGAAAAGGCCGCCGATGTAACCAACTACATCTTCCAGAAGCTTGGCGTTAATGCCATGCAGGTAAGTACGTTGGCCAACTCGGAAGTAGAACATCTTCCGCGTGTAGCGGGCGGGAACCCCTATCTTAGTAACGAAGCCAACAACGTTTTGTTGAAGGCCGAAGACCTATCGAAGAGCCTGGGCGACGAGTTTGTCTCGGTTGAGCCGCTCTTCCTCGCTTTACTGGCCGTCAACTCATCGGCTGCTCGCATTTTGAAAGATGCGGGATGCACCGAAAAAGACGCGCGCGCTGCCATCGAGGCCCTACGACAAGGGCAACAGGTGAAGTCGCAATCGGGCGACGAGAACTACCAGTCGTTGGAGAAATACGCCAAGAACTTGGTGGAAGATGCTCGTAACGGCAAGCTCGACCCTGTTATCGGGCGCGACGACGAGATACGTCGCGTGTTGCAAATTCTTTCGCGCCGCACCAAAAACAACCCCATATTGATAGGCGAACCCGGTACGGGTAAGACGGCCATCGTTGAAGGTTTGGCCGAACGCATCGTGCGTGGCGACGTGCCAGAGAACCTGAAAGACAAGCAATTGTATTCGCTAGACATGGGCGCACTGGTTGCAGGAGCCAAATATAAGGGCGAATTTGAAGAGCGATTGAAAAGCGTTATCAAGGAAGTGACCAACGCCGACGGGCAGATTATCCTCTTTATCGACGAAATTCACACGCTTGTCGGGGCTGGCGGAGGCGAAGGAGCGATGGACGCCGCCAACATTTTGAAACCCGCGTTGGCTCGTGGAGAACTCAGGGCCATTGGTGCCACCACGCTGAACGAGTATCAAAAGTACTTCGAAAAAGACAAAGCGCTGGAACGCCGCTTTCAAACGGTGATGGTTAACGAACCCGATGAGCTTAGCGCCATTTCTATTTTGCGCGGTATTAAGGAGCGTTACGAAAACCATCACAAGGTGCGCATACAGGACGATGCTTGTATCGCCGCCGTACAACTGTCTGAACGCTACATCTCCGACCGCTTTCTGCCCGACAAAGCCATCGACTTGATGGACGAGGCGGCAGCAAAACTGCGAATGGAACGCGACTCGGTGCCCGAAGAATTGGACGAAATAACCCGCCGACTTAAACAATTGGAGATTGAACGCGAGGCCATTAAGCGCGAGAACGATGAACCGAAGATGGCGCAATTGGACAAAGACATTGCCGAACTGCGCGAACAAGAGAAAGCGTTCAGGGCCAAATGGGAAAGCGAAAGGGCACTGGTAAACAAGATTCAGCAAGACAAACTGGAGATTGAACGCCTGAACCACGAGGCCGACAGGGCCGAACGCGAGGGCAATTACGAACGTGTGGCCGAAATTAGGTATGGCAAACTGAAAGAGCTTGACAACGACATCGAGAACATTAAGCAGCAACTGCAAGCCACGCAAGGCGGAGAAGGCATGGTTCGCGAGGAGGTTACGGCCGACGACATTGCAGAAGTGGTGAGCCGTTGGACGGGTATTCCCGTAACGCGAATGTTGCAAAGCGAGCGCGAAAAGCTGTTGCACCTCGAAGAAGAGCTGCATCGCCGCGTTATCGCACAGGATGAAGCCATCACCGCTGTTAGCGATGCCGTGCGCAGGAGTCGTGCCGGGCTGCAAGACCCCAAACGCCCCATCGCCTCGTTTATCTTCCTTGGTACCACGGGTGTGGGCAAAACGGAGTTGGCGAAGGCCTTGGCCGAATACCTATTTAATGATGAGTCGATGATGACGCGTATCGACATGAGCGAGTATCAAGAAAAGTTCAGCGTGTCTAGGCTCATCGGCGCACCTCCGGGATATGTGGGTTACGACGAGGGCGGACAGCTTACCGAGGCCGTAAGACGTAAGCCTTACAGCGTGGTTCTTTTCGACGAGATTGAGAAAGCGCACCCCGACGTGTTCAACATCCTGCTACAAGTGCTAGATGATGGTAGGCTAACCGACAACAAGGGGCGCACGGTGAACTTCAAGAACACCATCATCATCATGACGTCTAACCTTGGTTCGCAGTACATCCAGCAACAGTGCGCCAACCTCAGCGAGGGCAATCGCGACGAGGTTTTAGACGAAACGCGCCAAAAGGTGATGGACATGCTGAAACAAACCATACGTCCAGAGTTCCTCAACCGTATCGACGAAACCATCATGTTCCTCCCGCTCACCAAGCAAGAGATAGCCGAAGTGGTTCGCTTGCAGATGCGTTCGGTTGGCCGCATGCTTGCCGAGCAGGGCTTTAAGATAGACGTTAGCGACGAGGCCATCGACCTCTTAGCCGACCTTGGCTACGACCCAGAATTTGGTGCACGCCCCGTTAAGCGCGCCATCCAACGCTATGTACTCAATGACCTGAGCAAGAAAATTCTGGCCGAAGAGGTTAGTCGCGACAAACCCATCCTCATCGATGCCCTTGATGGCAAGTTGGTGTTCAGGAACTAAAATGGGAATAAACGTGGAATAGTGGCCGACAACGCGCGCCAAGCACATCGTTGTAGCCACTCCACACAACAAAATACGCTTTTAAAAAGGCAGGCACAAGCAACCGGGAAACCGGCCTTGTGCCTGCTTTTTTTGTTTACGGCAAGTGGATAAAGCACTGAAAGCACAAAGTGCATTACTGCCTATCACAACACGCTCTCTATACTTTCGGCACAACCATCAGCGCACAACACACTGCCAAGAAAGCCTGTTTCGATTGCAAACAAGCACATTATCTCCTCTAAAAAACAAACCAATAATTTGTTCATTCGACAAAAAAACGATAAATTTGCACATTAACTAAGCCGTGTGCAACAACGTGCGGCAAGCATTTATTAGAGAAAGGAGGAAACGAAGATGTCCATTTCCAAAACAAGACAAAAGCTAGTGGACGTGGCGCGCCAGCTATTCGCACGCAACGGCGTAGCAAACACCACGATGAACGACATCGCCGTGGCGTCGGGAAAGGGCAGGCGTACGCTCTACACCTATTTCAATAGGAAAGAAGACGTGTACTATGCCGTGATAGAAGCCGAACTGGAACGCCTATCTGACAAGCTGGACGAGGTGGCGGCGAAGAAAATCAGTCCCCAAGACAAGATTATCGAGCTGATATACACCCACCTGAGCATGATAAAAGAAACGGTGGTGCGCAACGGAAACCTACGTGCAGAGTTCTTCAGAAACATCTGGACGGTGGAGAAAATGCGCAAAAACTTCGACGAAGACGAGATTGAACTATTCAGGAAGGTGTATGCCGAGGGCAAAGCCGATGGCGAATTTGACATCGACAACGTGGAACTAGTGGCCGACATCACACACTATTGTATCAAAGGACTTGAAGTGCCGTTCATCTACGGCCGCTTGGGACATGGCCTAACCGAAGAGGCCAGCAAGCCGTTGGTGGCAAAGGTGGTGTATGGCGCATTGGGCAAACGCATCAATAAGCAATGAAAGCCGCCGCCTTATTTTTTTCGTTCGTGGCCACAATCATGGCTGCATGCACGGCATCGAGCCCCAAAGTGCAAAGCCACGCCACCCAAAACGCCACTGCACAAGCCCCCAAAACGGCGACAATAGTGAAAGACAGCACGCCGCCACAACGTTCCGTCACCCCCGACACGACGACGAAGTACACTGAAGAAGATGGCGGCATGACACAAATTGAAAGTAAGTTCTTTACAGAAACGTCATCGATGCAAGTTCTTTATCAAGAAACGATACGAAGAGGAGACATAGACAACGCCGAGATGCTGTTGCCCAAACTACCTTCAAAGAACAAAAACGTGGACGTGGATAAGAACGGACTAATTGGCATTTCCTATAAAATCGGGCACCGACAGGCAACGGTTGAGATGTACTATAATGGCGGCGTAACCACGCTCATACTACGTGAGCAAAGCGGAGGCGTAAACCGCAAAATCATCCACAGTGCCGACTAGCCCCTAAACGGCTAACGGGCAACAGGCGCAAACATTGTTTTGCCATGTCAAAGTAAGTTTGTACCTTTGCCTAACGAAATCAAAGTATTTTCTAACATAAATAAAATCAAAATGGGATTATTAACAGGCAAAACTGCCCTTGTTACGGGTGCAGCCCGCGGCATTGGCAAAGCCATCGCATTGAAGTTTGCACAAGAAGGCGCAAACATCGCATTCACCGACTTGGTTATCGACGAAAACGGTAAGGCTACCGAGGCCGAAATTGCCGCTCTCGGCGTTAAAGCAAAAGGATATGCCAGCAACGCCGCCGACTTTGCACAAAGCGAAGAGGTTGTTAAACTGGTGAAAGAAGACTTTGGCTCGGTAGACATCCTCGTGAATAACGCCGGCATCACCAAAGACGGGCTTATGCTACGCATGACCGAACAACAGTGGGACGCCGTTATCGGTGTAAACCTCAAAAGCGCATTCAACTTCATTCACGCTGTCATCCCCGTAATGATGCGCCAACGTGGTGGCTCCATCATCAATATGGCATCTGTTGTGGGTGTTCATGGCAACGCCGGACAAGCCAACTATGCCGCCTCTAAGGCTGGTATGATTGCCTTAGCCAAGTCTGTAGCCCAAGAAATGGGTCCCAAAGGCATTCGTGCCAACGCCATTGCCCCTGGCTTTATCGATACGGCCATGACGCAAGAACTGTCTGACGAGGTGCGTAAGGAGTGGATGAACCAAATTCCTTTGCGCCGTGGCGGCACCGTTGAAGACGTTGCCAACTGCGCACTTTACCTCGCCTCCGACCTTTCTAGCTATGTAAGCGGACAGGTTATCCAGGTAGACGGCGGTATGAATACGTAATCACACATAGCATTCGTGTTCGGCGAAAAGGCCGTTGTGCCCTTTCGCCGAACTAACGTTTGCCGCTAAGGCCGTTCTAAAAGTTACCTTTGTGCATTTCAGAACAAGCCTTAAATCAAGCAAGCAATGGCAAGTTTGCCAACACAACCGGTCAATTTATTTACCATTCCACTTGTGAACCTAGAACTTAGCCCACCCCATACACACCCCAATCCTTAGATATCATGATTCCTGTTTACGAAGACAACCACATCATTATCGTTTCTAAACATAGTGGAGAGATAGTTCAAAGCGACAAAACCGGCGACATGCCACTTGTTGACATCGTAAAGGGCTACCTCAAAGAAAAGTATGCCAAGCCTGGGAACGTGTTCCTAGGAGTGGTTCATCGGCTCGACAGACCGGTATGGGGGCTTGTGGCATTCGCTAAAACCAGCAAGGCACTAAGCCGTATGAACGCCCTTTTCAGAACGGGCGATGTGGAGAAAACCTATTGGGCCATCGTACAGTCGCCGCCTGAAAACGAAACGGGCGAGTTGGTGCATTGGCTCACACGCAACGAAAAACAAAACAAAAGCTATGCGCACAACCATGAAGTGGCAGGCGCAAAGAAGGCCATTCTTAGCTATAAAGTTATCGGCCGTTCCGAAAACTACACGCTCTTAGAAGTGAAACTGATGACCGGCCGGCACCACCAAATACGTTGCCAGTTGGCCGCTATGGGCTGCCCCATCAAGGGCGACTTAAAGTATGGGGCTAGGCGAAGTAACCCCGACGGCAGCATTTCGCTGCTTTCTCGAAAGATTTCGTTTGTTCACCCCGTCTCGAAAGAAACTATTTGCGTAGAGGCTCCCCTACCCGACGACAACCTTTGGCACGCGTTTGGGTAGGAAGAGGGCTTGACCAAGAACATAAACAAACGAGCCGACAACCATCTAGAAACCCTAAGTGATGCAAAATGCAGGCGACACGCTCAAAAAATGAACAAATAAAGAGCTGCGTTATGCTGAGATTTGCGGCTAATTGTATAATTTGCAAGCATTCTTTTCGCTAGAAAAAGGTCGAAAGCACGACGCCTTTTTAAAATATAAATGGCGTTTACCCCCATGCAACCTAGCAAGAATGACGTCCTTCGTCATTCCAAACTCGTGTATGGAATTATTTGGAGTACCATACATTACAGATATTAGTACGTGTGCGCCATTTTACTTTTTTGATGGGCTTGGTTTGATTATAAAATATACTCACTAGCAGAATTAACACGTAAGTGGCACCTAAGTACAAAAAACAAGCTCGTCAATAAAAGGAGATCGTCGGAGACATAATTTATAAGTAGCCATGCAACTACACACCCCCAAAGAGCTCCACCAACAGCAAACATATATGGGCGTAGCGTCGTTATGTCTGTGAACCTTAATTTATATCCCACTATTTCTTGATTTTAAATCATAAGACTGCTGCACCCACTCATCATAATTTTGTATACCAGGTGTCTGCATAATTCAATGAGGAGAGCCTACTTCGCCATTTAACTCTTTTATTTAACTTAAAACCAAAATAATGGGTTGAAGTTATTAGAAACTCTTTCAGACTTTCATTCTTTTGAAGTCTGACCTCTTCTGACTTTTCAAATGGACTATCTTCAAACAGGCTTAACCTACAACCATCTTTAAATACAAACTGTATCGCTATTTTGTATTGACTTGTATTTATATAATCAAGACTATAAAAGCCTAATAAATCTGTTTTTCTATAACGTTTTTCTTTCTTTCCTATTTGGAAAACGACATATTCCTTGGTATACACCACAAGTACGGTCTTATTGCAGATTTTATGCAACAAATAGATGCACATATACACAATAGCACAGAAGGAGCAAGACAGGATCCACCAATTATAATATTCGGTAGGGCAAAAGAATTTGATTATAAAATAACCGAACATGATGAATACCCCTACCCATATCGCAGATACATATGGAGGATAAGTTAAGACATTGGAGAATTTGTATCTATAAAGAGTATCCATATTTTTTTCATACCCAATTATTTATGCAATCGTTATTTGATGAGCATTGAGTACACGAGTGGCTAGTCTAGCTCATTATAACCATCAGTATTTATCATTTTTCCAGCTTTGTACAAATTTGCCATTGTTTATTTGGAAGATTTTTTCTTTAACAACTACATCACCATCTACTAATACTACTGTTTCTCTTAACACTATCTCATATTAGGGGGTTATTTTAAAGTCCAAACAGCGGCTTATATGACAAAAGTTGAGGATTATATTTTAAGTGGATCGGCTTAATTGGATCTAACGTTACGTCTTTTAACAACTTATCATTGTCGTTCAACAACAAACAACCCAGTGCACTCGTAGATTCTGGTCCAGTTCCATATTCAAACAAACGAATAACATATACGCCATTACCTTCTTCAATTTCTGCATGGATAATCTTTTCACTGAAAGACAATCTAAAATTCGAACATCACAATATGAGATCTTCAACCTTTCATCGCATGGTATCATCTGCAGCTTTAATTTTAAAACAAGTTTCATTCCTTATTTCCATTTTTGCTTTACCATAACAAGCCAAAAAACTAACGAAAATGTAAATACAGCTATCTTTTTCATTTTAAGTCTATTTATAAGCAAAAAGAATAGTTTTAGAACTAGCCTATCGAAAATTGAGCGTTAGAAATGACACCAACTTCTTCTTGTATTCCACGGTATTTACGAAGAGTCTCGTCATTGAACGTCTAAACCATTCTTTCGTTCAACGATGTTTGTTTTGAGCACTTTCTTTCTAAACACCTTCCATTGGCATTCAATGAGGTTATGGTTGGGTGAACATGAACGTGGAAACAGTTGTTTAATCCTCGTGCCAGTTTCGGCACACAAGTGATGTGAGCCTAATATGACTCACACTCCTTGCTGTGCCGAAACCTACGAATAGGGTTTCGAGTGCCTCTTTGGATAAGTTAATATCATGATGTTAAGACAGGCTTTCTATTGATATATTCCAAAATTATTGGCTCTCGACCATTATTCATCGTCCACTTACAACTTGTTAACTTGTCAACTCGTCAACTCTAACGACTTTATCTCAGCTTATGGCCTTTAAACGCGAAGAAAGCGATGTAGAGGAAGCAGGGAAGGCAAATCCAATAGGCGTTTTGAGGACCGTAGTTGTCTTTTAGAAGTCCAAAAAGAACTGTTACAACCGCTCCACCAATCAAGCCCATAGTAAGAACAGATGCGCCAGACTTGGTGAACTTACCCAAATCCTGCATCGACAAGGGCCAGAATGCAGGCCACATCAGCGAACAACCCAAAGCGATAACGCCAATGCTAAACACGCTCAATGCACCAGGCAACAGCACAACAAGCAGCGTACCCACGATGGCGATGATGGTGCATACCTGCAATGCGCGTGTCTGCGACATGTATTTGGGAATGAGAACAACGCCCGACACATAACCAACGCTAATGCAAAGAGGCGTAATCCACGAATAATTTTCGGCATTTTCTAGGCCAAGGCCCTTGGCATAGTCGATAAGCGTGGCCAAGGCGATGGTTTCGGCACCCACATAAAAGAAGATGGCAAAGGCACCAAGCACCAAGTGAGGGAATTGGAAAATGGATTTCTTGCTGTTGGCATACTGCGAAACCTGTGCATCTTCGGCGTTGTTCGATGCCTCACTTTCGTCTTCGCCAGCCGCCTTCACCTCAGGCAACGGAGCCATCAACGACAGAACACCAAGTGAGAGGAACACGGCGATGATGATATAAAAGGGTTTATCTAGCTGACTAACGGTGAGATGTTCGCCTGCGACCAATGTAATGAACCACGGCGAGATGGGCCAAGCCAGCTTATTGCATATACCCATAACGCTGATACGCTTGGCTGCACTCTCTACGGGGCCAAGGATGGTGATGTATGGGTTGATGGCCGTTTGCAAAAACGCATTGGCCGTTCCGCAACAAAACGATGCTACAAGGAACAACACAAAGCTTTCTTGACCGGCCGAAACGATGAACACACCGAACGAAAGGGCGAAAAACAAAAACGCTACAGCCATTGTGCGCTTATAGCCGATAAGCTTTACTAATTGACCTGCGGGATAACCGAATATCAAAAAGGGAATGAATGTTGCGCCAATAAGCAGGTAGGCACCAGCCGATGGCACGTTGAGCGACTCTTGTAACACGGGCACCAAAAGCGAATTGATACCTAACGCAAAGCCGCAAGAAAAGAACAACAGGCCTAAGAATGCAATAGGCACTAGATAATTTTTGTTTTCAGACATAATGTTGGTTTATTTAATTGATTGTTTATCGTTTGTAATCGTCTTTATTCCGCCTTAATGCACGCCTTTGCAAACGCCTTTTCACTGGTGCATGCGCCCTTTGTTGGGTGTGCATAATTTGTTTGAGCAAAGTTACGACAATTGGAAGATACGGCCAAAAGATACGAAGAAATAATTATTGCCGCCTAATAAAATACGCTTATGGCATGCCCACCTTTTTGCAAAACAGGTCGAGCCGAGGAGTACGACCTTGCGCGAGCGTACATGAAGTCGTCTTGACTTTTAGTACTTCTACAAAGTGAGCGGAGTGCAGGGCAAGTCAACTCACCGGCTTATAAACTCGCTAGAAACCAACAGCACTCAAAGACATCAACTAACAACTCCCAAAGACATCAACTAACAACCCACAACCTCTCAAGCTCATCAACACATAAAATCACTTGCTCAAAAACTTAAATTACTATCTTTTATTTTACAACAACGTTCTAATTTTCGATCCGTTCTAGCGAAAATATAGGGCATAAAGTTGGTAAAAAGCCACTATTTTTCACTTCCCACGTTTTGGAATTTGTCTATTTTTAAGCATAGAGCCTGCATTTTGCACCATTTTACCTTTCTAGTTTGGTTGCCAGCTCGTATTTTATCAACCCCAATTACCCACTTTTAGCCCCTAAAACCCTACTTTTTAACGCCTATTTTGCCCTTTTCAGCCATGTGATTCATCGCTTAAAAGTTTTGTTTATACAATTACTATGGATATTCATGCTTAATCGTGTCGCATTTAGCAGCATTTTGCCTTGCGTTTTGCACCAAAACGCCTTGCATTTAGCATCAAAACGCACTCCATCTTGCACCAAAACGCACTCTATTATGCACCAAAACGCATCCCATTTAGCGGCAAAACGCACCCATTTAGCACCAAATAGCCCCGAAACAGGTGCAAATGGAGGTCTTTTCAAATAAAAATTCATTTTGCCAGCATGCTCATGCTACCTTGTTTTGCATCAAAACAAACCTTCGCAAGAATCGATTATTTGCGGACTGATGACAATTGGTGAGGAGAAAAGACACTCATAGTGTTAAATTCTTCACTGAAAACTATACAAAACAAATGCACAGTAAACACGCGCGAGTGGGCAACCGCACGTAAAACATGTAGGCCTGCAACGGCCAGTGCGAGCGGTTGTAGGACATGCTGCTCATGGGCAACGGCAACAGCATCATGGAAAAGCGGAAATAATCGGCCATCAGCAAGTAATTTTCAGCTTGTGGAAACCGCATGGAATAACTTCCGCCCTACCACCTTTTAAGACCTTACCGCGTTTTGCCACAAACAAATGGAGCAGAAATTCATATTTCATCGTATCTTTGTCCGGCACTTCGTACACGTACAGGGTGATTAGCTTGGTTTTACAGCACAAAGACATAAACTCACCTCAATTTGTAGAAATAGTTTGTAGAAACACTAAGATTTAAGAAAACTTCTGTATTAAGGTGTTAGTATTCGCGACTGGGGCAAATTCCTAAAAGTCGAAAATGCTACGCAATTTGCAGAATACTTTGTAGAAACACTAAGATTTAAGACAACTTCTATATTAAGGTCTTAGCATTCGCGATTGGGGCAAATCCGTAAAAGTCGAAAATTCTACGCAATTGGGGCAACCAAACTGCTTTGAAACAGAAAAGGGGACAAACGAAATAAATCGTTCATCCCCTTTTTATTGCATGTTAGAGCTTTTGTAACTGCATTAAGTAGTTTTGTTCATCGCTCTAGTTACTTTTTCAAAATAGCGTTGCGTCCCCTTATTACTGTATTTCAATCCACCATTCCAAGCGCGTATGGCCCGTTCAATGTTGTTTTGTGGATTATGACGCTTTTGAATGAGAAGGAATATCTCCTTCGACTTCTGAACGCTAAACCTGTCTTTAAGTGTGTAAGCCTTCTTGATATTCAATTGTTTGAGATACAAGTTGACTTCTCTAACGCATATCGGTGTTATTTGCATGGCTCCAACAGACTTACCGCTTCTGGCGAATCTGTTTCCACCACTTTCCACCTGAATAATCGCATCCATAACCGGCTCCCAGTTCACGCAGTTGTCCGCCGTGTTATCCTCATTCGATGTTGCAAGGGCTAGGCCCGGCAGTAAACTTAAAATTGTAATACATAAAAATACAATTCTCTTTAATCTCTCCATAATTTTTTATTTATGAGACCTGAGCATGTAAGCCATCTGATTATAGCACATTTGTTGCCCGCGACTATTACTTTATGAGAAATAAGTTAAGTGAATAATCTCAGTCCCGTTAGATACCTTAGCGAATAAGCTCTTCCGAAACAAGGGGAAGGGTTTATCCTTATTCTTATCGCATGCAAAGTTACGAAATTAAACCGATGTAGCCAAACTTTTAAGGCAAAAACCGCACTTTATAAATAATACAACATGTTGTAAAGCAGATAGTTAAACAAGAGAAGGAAGAGTAGAACAGAAAATACGAACAATCCGCACAAACCCTGCTCGGAGGGAGAAATAAACAGCAAAGCTAGCAACACATCATGGTTTTTTGAAACCTATACTCGTAAACTTGTAAACGCATCGACCTATGAATCCACAAACTAATGCACTTCAATTTCACGAACTTGCAAACTAACAATTTTAAAAGCCTATGAACTCACAAACTTATAAACTCACAAACTCACAAGCTCATGAACTCATGAGCTCACAAACTCACAAACTCATACCCTCTCAAAACGAACAAGCCCTGAGTGCAACGTTTGCACTCAGGGCTTTCGTATTGAAAAAAGGCGGCCACCTACTCTCCCGCATTGCATTGCAGTACCATCGGCGCAGGCGGGCTTAACTTCTCTGTTCGGAATGGGAAGAGGTGGGACACCGCCGCAATAACCACCTGATTAGGGGTTTGACTATCGCACAAGCAAGGGAAGAAGGAGTGACGCGCCACGCGGCGCTTATGTCCTGCGGCATCCGCAATGAGCGGGCCGACGACACGGCTGAGATGCGGGAGGTAAGAAAGTTTCGGGCAATTAGTAGCGCTCGGCTTTGGCGTCGCCGCCTTTACACCTGCGCCCTATCGACGTCCTCGTCTGGGACGACCCTCATGAGGAGTTCTAATCTTGCGGCCGGCTTCGCACTTAGATGCTTTCAGCGCTTATCCGATCCAGACTCAGATACCCGGCGGTGCACCTGGCGGCACAACCGGTAAACCGGAGGTCTGTCCATCACGGTCCTCTCGTACTAGTGACAGGGCCACGCAAAACTCCAACGCCCACGATAGATAGAGACCGAACTGTCTCACGACGTT
>ERZ772766.869-NODE-869-length-17036-cov-13.144338_pt1 | contig 17036 bp, 15 predicted proteins | sample MGYA00511379_ERZ772766 | MGnify/ENA primary metagenome ERZ772766 (study PRJEB29015, sample SAMEA2737895) | human oral metagenome | biome: human oral; feature: human-associated habitat; material: dental | place: China | collected 2116 ...
TTGCCTTTATTGATATGAAATCCTTCTATGCAAGCGTTGAGTGTGTGGAGCGAGGGCTTCATCCTCTTAAAACCTCCCTCTGTGTGATGAGTCGAGCGGATAATTCTGCTGGATTGATATTGGCATCATCACCTATGTTTAAGAAGGTATTTGGAAAAAAGAATGTTGGTCGGGCTTATGATTTACCCTTTGACGTCAAAACCAGAAAATTTTCTTACTATAACGCAAAAAAGCAGGGACTTCCAACGAATCTAAAATTTGTTCGATATATTGAGGAATGGGCGAAGACCACCTTTATCGTCCCACCACGAATGGACAAGTACATTGAGGTTAATATGAAAATACAGCGAGTTTTCCAAGACTACGGTAGCCCCAATGAAATATACCCTTATTCAATTGATGAGGGCTTTATTGACCTAACGACTTCTCTTAACTACTTTGTTAGCGATCAGACCATATCCCGAAAAGATAAGTTGGATATGATTTCTGCTAAGATTCAAAATGATATTTGGCGAAAGACAGGTATTTACTCAACGGTTGGTATGTCAAATAGTAATCCCTTGCTTGCTAAGCTAGCCTTAGATAATGAAGCTAAGAAAATGCCCACCATGCGTGCTAATTGGTCTTATGGAGACGTAGAGAGCAAGGTTTGGGCAATTCCAAACATGACAGATTTTTGGGGGATTGGTCATCGTATGGAAAAGAGATTAAATGACTTGGGAATCTTTTCTATTAAGGAACTTGCTAATAGCAATCCCGATTTACTAAAAAAGTCTTTAGGAGTAGTAGGGCCACGTCTCTGGTTTTATGCAAATGGAGTAGATGAAAGCAATGTTAACAATCCATATAAACCAAAGAGCACAGGATTAGGTAACTCTCAAGTCTTACCAAGAGATTATGTCAGGCAACGGGATATCGAGATTGTCCTTCGAGAGATGGCAGAGCAGGTTGCTATTCGTCTTAGACGAGCAGGTAAGAAAACAACTGTTGTCTCTATTCATGTAGGCTATTCCAAACAGGAAAATAAAAAATCAATCAACACACAAAAAAAGATCGAACCAACTAATCATACGGACACGCTAACTAATGTGGTTTTACAGTTATTTCATCAGAAATACAGTTCAGGTGCTGTAAGGAACGTTGCCGTCAACTATTCGGGTCTAGTGGATGAATTGTTCGGACTAGTTTCTTTATTTGATGATGTTGAAAAAATAGAAAAAGAAGAAAGGCTCCAATCAGCGATTGACAGCATACGAGATCAGTTTGGGTTCACTTCACTTTTAAAAGCCAATGCGCTTGAGTCAGCATCAAGAAGCATCGCTAGAAGTAAACTAATTGGAGGTCATTCTGCTGGTGGACTAGATGGTTTAAAATGATTGATCGTTCTTATTTGCCCTATCAGTCAGCCCGAGAATATCAAGACTCAGGTATGCAAAAATGGATGGGCTTCTTTTTATCTGAACATACCACGTCACTAGGAGAAGAAAAATATCGTGTCGATCTAACCAGTGACTTGAACAGAACAGAAAAACTATTGTTACTTTCTCAGCTCTATGTTGGGCATTTAAAAGGTCGCTTTACAGTCAAACAAAAAGCTCAAAAAGTAACTTTGCTTGGCGAAGTGAGAGAAATTTCAGCAAAAGAAGTATCCCTTAAGACTTATGAAGGATATCGATTGATTCAAGTGGAAGACTTCTTGAGCATCCAGTTATTAGAAGAGGTTACCTATGAGTAGAAAAGAACTCTATGAGAATAAATTGCAGATGGATTATTTCTCAGAAGACTATATCCGATTCGAAGAAGATTTTCAAAAATATTCAGCAATGAACATACCACTTACTTTTCTAGTTGATGATATTCTCAGAACTATGGCTATGAATCAGAAAAACTACTTCAAACTTAATAAAGAGAATTCTAAGGATGGACGGAATCACTATTTTTATTTTCTTATTAGAAGTAGTGAAGAAATAAGGTGGTTTGAGTATAAGAAACATAGGTTTGAAATAGATAAATCATCTAAAATGCACTAAAACACACCTATTCAGTAAAATAGGTGTGTTTAATCTTATTTGGAATCAAATTCTTTGAGAGCTTCCTCATATGCACTGCTACCCTTTAAGTAGTAGTCGTGTTTCATTCCACTAATATCGACAGAAAATACTCCATTTTTAAATGAATAACTTTCTGTTCTATTTGCAATATTTTGTCCAGTTAATTCAATTGTGTTATTTTGTTTATTAATGTTAAAGCTATCAGCTTCACCATGCTTAATGGAACCTTTGTCCCCTTTTATAGTAAATGCCATCTCGTTTCTTTCGCTTGATATCCAATAATATTCACCATCAAGGGATTGTTGATTACTTCTTGAGCAAGCAGTAGACGTAATTACTGATAATAAAAGTAGTAATATACCTATTAGTCTTCTCATAGTCTTCGCCTCCTTCTATGCTTTTAATTTTACCAAAATAATATTACAAGATGATTTCAATGTCTGTTATAATGGAAATTCGGAGAAATATCTATTATAACGAAAAGCACCAAATTTAGTTGTCCCAAGGAATATTGCATTTTAGTTAAATATAAATAATGATTATGCTGTAACTTTCTTATTTCACTGTTTTATTTAATCGATATATGGTGATACAAGAAAATACTTGTTATGAATTTTTCAAAAACTACCTGAATTAATTTTGCTTTACCGTTGTTAAATATCTTTCTCCTAAAATGTAGCTAGTAAATTGATAGAAATCTTTCTGGGGAAAAAGAAGAGAAAAGCTTATTATATCAGATGTGAAAAACACTTATTTTATGATAAAATAAGTTGAAGCTTTTAGAAAGCAATTTATTATTTTTAACTAGTTATTTGTACATCTTGTAATGTGACATTTAATAAAACTTACTTTTGATATACTGGCAATTCTACAATCTAGAAGAGTAAAAGGAAATAACATCTATTGTAGTCATAATCACCTCCATTAATTTATCCTAGCATATAAAAAAACAAATAATAAGAAATTTTTTAATTGTGTTAATTTCACTATAAAACGCTATAAAGTACTACTGGGGACATAAAAGGAACCATTTAGGATTCTTTATTCAATTTGAGCAGTATTTTAATAGAATAATGATAGAAACATTAAAGGAGGAAAAAATGGAAGAATACATTTTACATAAAGGTACAGCTGTTATAAAAATTCCACTTTCTAAGATCTATTATGTCACTGTGCACCCAATAAAATCTCACACAGCTGTTTTTGTTACAATTGATGGTGAGTTTGAAAAAGCAATAACATTATCAGAGCTTGAAGAACTTAGCGCAGGTGGTCTTATTAGATGCCATCGAAAGTTTCTTGTTAATAAATCAAAAATAGTTGGTTTAGATTACGAAACCAGAACAATTATGTTCGCGGATAAGAGAATTAGTGATATTAATTGTTCAAGGAGATGTTTTGCTTTTTTAAAAAAAGAATGGATAAATGCAAAAGGAGAAGTAGGATGAACATCTTTATACTAGAAGATGATTTTATTCAACAAACTAGGATTGAATCGATAGTTCGTAAGATACTCACAAAAAATCATTGGGAGTATCGGAACTGTGAAGTCTACGGGAAGCCTTCACAGTTACTTGAAAATGTAACTGAACGGGGTGGCCATCAACTTTTCTTTCTAGATATTGAAATCAAAAATGAAGATAAAAAGGGATTAGAGATTGCTTTAGAAATTAGAGAAAAAGATCCACATGCGGTTATTGTTTTTGTAACAACCCATTCAGAATTTATGCCCATTACTTTTCAATATCAAGTATCAGCACTAGACTTTATTGATAAAGAGTTGCCAGAAGAGTTATTTAAAAAAAGAATTGAGTCTGCTATTGCTTATGTTTATAATCATCAAAATAAGACAATGTTTGAAGATTCTTTTGTATTTATGGGGGCAAAGGCACAGATACAAGTACCATTTGCAGAATTGCTTTATATTGAGACCTCACCAATACCACATAAGTTAATTTTATACTCAATAAGAGAAAGGCTTGAATTTTACGGTCAACTTTCTGACATTATAGAGCAAGAACCAAGGTTATTCCAATGTCATAGATCTTTTGTTGTGAATCCGTATAATATTTCATCCATTGATAAGAAAGAGAGAATAGCTTACTTGAAGAATGGTTCATCATGTATAGTATCAAGGCTAAAAATTCGATCTTTGATAGCCCTTATTGAAAGATTGCATGTTAAGGAGAGTTAGATGGGCTTTTTGTTAATAATCATAGATTTTTCGATATTATTATTACTTCATGCTAAAATATATGATTATAAAATAACTTTAAAAAATTATTTCTTATCAATTATTGCGTTTTCTTTATTTACGTTATTATTTTTTGTTTTGGATATAAATACTATTGGTTTATTGTTAGTATATCCAATATATTTCTTGATATATACATATTTTATAGATAAGGGAAACAGTAGTCGAGTACTCTTAGTATTTTATGCCTTATTTCCGATTACATTTTGGTCAGTGATGTATGATTTTATTATACATTTTATAGTATCTAATTCGAAGTTATTAGATTTTATTTATAAATCTACCTATGGGGTATCGTTTTATTCTATTTTAGCTAGTTTTATGATATTTTTACTTTTAAAGGTTTTTCATTATGATTTTAGCTATCTCAAGAAAATAACACGAGATCAAAAGACTAATCTTACATTATTTATTGCAAATTCTACAATGTACCTTTATTTTGTTATCATTCCTATTATTGGGTATATTGAAATAGAGAAGAAGATATCGTTAAATGGTTATCAAGAAATACTGACTGCTCTCTATTTCCTTTTGTTTATTTGTTTTGTTAATATACTAGATCGAAATTTACGACGTGAACTACAGGCTCAATTACTATTACAAAAAGAAATTCAATTACAAAATATTAATAATTATAGTTCACAAATTGAAGGTTTATATAAGGATGTTAGAAGTTTCAGGCACGACTATACTAATATTTTAACAAGCTTAAAGATAGGAATAGACGAGAGAGATATCGACATGATAACTGAAATTTATTATAGCGTTTTAAAAGATTCTGGGAAAATGTTAAAGGGAAAGAGATTTGAGATTGCTAGATTAGGTAATATAGTAGATTTGTCATTTAAAAGTTTGTTATTATCTAAATTATCTGAAGCTCAGAATTTATCTATCCCTGTTTCTCTGGAAATTGAGAAACCTATTACTATTAAAAATATTGATCGACTTGATTTTTTAACGATTGTTTCTATATTACTAGATAATGCTATAGAAGCGGCCACTGAAGTAGTTACGAGTGCAGATATTGAAAAGTCATCTAACGAGGGAATCACCGTTTGTTTTTTTGAAAATAGTAAATTAAATAAACAAGTGTTGATTATCCAAAATTCTACTTTGAAAAATGAAGTAGATATGACGCAAATCTTTGAGAGAGGGGTATCATCCAAAGGAAATGGACGGGGGATTGGATTGTCTAATATAAAAAGAATTTTAAAATCTTATCCTAACATTTCTCTAAATACGACAAGCCGAGATTTTATTTTTAGACAAATCTTAGAGATAGAATTTTAATAATGGGTAACATTATATTTTATAGTTTTGTTGCTTTGGTGAGGTAGAAAAAGTTAACTCTAAGTGAGAGCGGATTTTGCTCTCCTTTTTATATTAAAAAAATTTGAAGAAGTGTAAGAATTGTGGAGGATCTATGTTAGATGGAACACGTTATTTGGCCATGTAGAATAGTAATGAAGTTTATAGAAATAAAATTTGGGAATTAAGCTCACACTTTAATTACTTAGATGTGTAGTAATTAAGACTCATAATTTTAGGCATTGATCCCTTGTTATATTTTAATTCTTGTTTATTATCTTTCAAATTATGTTTGAGAAGAGCTGGTATATAAAATTATTGTTTGTTATCAATAACTATCAAAATTTTATAGCTTAATTTAAAGTTGAATTTATTTAATGATTTTCTTTTCATCTGGGTACTTTATAGGATATATTTTCTGTGCATTTTACACTTGGGACATTTTATAAGGAGGTGCGGTCATACAGATCTAAGTATAGTTTATTAGAGTATTAGAAATCATATTTTCCTGATTATCATCTCTAGATCAGTCATTATTAGTAGCATATTAAGTTTTCTATATAGTTCTTTAATAGAACCTAAGTTAGGAAACAATATTTGTATGTATAATTTAGAAAATATTGAAGTAATAAAATGTTTTATACGTGTCCTAACTAATTTTTTGGACAGTCACATTTCCACAAAAAAAGACTCCATTTATTCAGTAGTAGATCTACTATATTATAATAATGGAATCTTTTATGTATTGATAAAAAATATAATTTAAATTGCCAAGATAAAATGATTAGATTTCCGCGTGAATATAATTATTGTTATCCTCGCCTGATCATTATCATTCTATATAGGTAATTATAATAATCAATCAAAGAATATCCTCCAGAAATTTCTGTCATTTTATCTTCATTAATTGTTTCAAAATATTTCAACTTTTCCAATTCTTTATTCATTGTGCCACCTCGTATTGTTTATTTTATATAGTTATCATATTAAAAATATTGGTTTTGTACTCTGTTTTTAAAAAATCTGCTTAATATTGAGATATTATTTAAAAGTCATTTAATATTTTATCCTTGTAATAGTCAAAGAAGGTTTTCTTTTCAATTACACTAGTCACTCTACCTTGCATTCCGTATTGGATTGCGTCAATATATTTCTCCGATATTTTAGCAAGAGCAGTAACTTTGAAGAAATTTCCCTCCTTTGTTCTAGTTGCTGTTTTGTCAATCGATTGTATATTTCCCGTAAGTGTAATATTGTTGTTTCCGTTTTTTTCAAGACTGAATCGTACTTTTTGATGTTTTTTAAGCGAGGATATGTAATCTGAAGTAACATAGTAAGCAATTAGAACTTCTTTTGTTTCGGTGATATTAGGATAGATTTGAGCTATTTCACTCCCAGTTGGAATAAGACTCTTTCCCTCAGATTCTTCGCTTATATGAATAATTCCTGTAGTAGGGGATCTTATAGAGTTGTTTTTTAAACGAACTTCTGTTTGTTTTAGTTGGGCTTCGAGATCCGTTATTTGATTATTGATTGTAATAAGTTGCTGAGATGCTGTCTGTAAGAATTGCGTTCTTAGGACCTCTACTTTTGTGCTGAAGCTACTATCATATGTAGAAACGCTACCGGTCCCCGCTCGTTGAATAATAAGATTAGCTACAGATGATTCAAGACTTGAAATGCTTTGATTTATTTGAGATAGATATTGCTCAGTAAGGTTTGTTTGGGGGTGTTGCTGAAATTGAGTTAAGTATTTATTTAAAGTTGCTTGATGGGGATTATCTTTTGACAAGTTGCTTGTACTATTAGTAATGGCTTGACTAAGTTCTTCATACTCTAAAATTTGTTTTTGAATATTATTGATCTGAGCATCAATAGCATTAGTAGTATTTTTGGCCAGGTTTGCTTGGTTATCAATCTCAAAATTTGTTTTTGAAATACTTAATTCTATATCTTGAGACTGAGTGATAAAATTATTAAAAGTATTGATATAACCAAATTCATCATCTTCGTCAGTAAATAGGTTATTGCCTTGTATAAGACTTGATTTTAAAGTTTCAAGAGCCCTCCTTTGCCTATATAATGGAGTTAATTGTGATTCTAGTGATTGCTTTTGGGAATTTTCCATTACTTCAGAATATTGAAGAATTAGCTCTCCTTTACTAATTGGTTGGTTATTTATTAAATTATTCTTGGTAATTGGATTATTGCTTGTAGACTGTATTGAAGCTATAACTTTTACTGGGACTATTTCACCTTTTGCTGTAACGGAGACCTCTGTCTCAGCAAAAAGTGAAAAGAGAATAAGAAAAACAACGAATAAGAACAGAGGTACAATCAACAACGTTGCAAAGTTGTGGTAACGGCGCTGATTAAATTCGGCACTTTTGAACATGTTTGGGTTCATAAGAATCTCCTTATTTGATAAATAAATGGTAATAGAAGCCTTTTTTTTCTAATAGTTCAATGTGTGAGCCTGTTTCAATAATCTTACCTTGATTAAGTACAATCACTTGGTTAGTTCTCTTTGAAATGCTAAGACGATGAGCTACAAAGATAATGGTCTTGTCACTCATAGCCATTAGATTATCAATAACTTTCTTTTCAGTTAGTACATCAAGTCCGCTAGTCGCCTCATCTAGAATAAGTACAGGAGCTTTTGTAAGAAGAGCCCTAGCTAGTGCAATTCTTTGTTTTTGGCCACCAGATAATCCTGCTCCATCTGATAATTGGGTCTGATAATTCATTGGCATTTCTTCAATGTCTTTTCGAATTTCCGCAATTTCACAAGCTTTAATAATATCTTCCTGCGTAATTGATTCACTAGCTCCTAAAGTTAAATTTTCTAAGATTGATCCACTAAAGATATAGGCTTGCTGAGGTAAGTAATTAATATGTCTGCGTAGTATCTTTTTGTCAATCATTTTTAGATCATTATTATTAATTGTTATACGTCCTTTATATGGGCTAAAAAAGTTAACTATCATTTTAGCAAAAGTAGTTTTGCCTGAACCACTAATACCAACCAAACTAATTTTATCTCCTTGTTTTATAGTTATATTTATGTCTGATAAGGTATCACGTCCAAATCCGTATTTGTAGGAGATTTCTTCAAATTTTATATCACCATTAAGAGAAAAAACATTTGTCAATGTTTGTCTATTGCTATATTCAGATTCAACAAGGTAAACTTCATTAAGTCGATTATTTGCGACTTTGGCAGATTGGAGTTTTGTTTGGAGATTGATGATATTTTCTAAGGGATTTGTAAAATAGGTTAGAAGAGAGTTAAAAGTTATGAGTTGGCCAATTGATATTTTATTTGACATTACTAATTGCGCCCCTAACCATAGTATATAAATATTAATTATAAGTTTTGCTCCTTGTTTTAGGGCAGTTTGTAGGATGGAGTACTTGCTTAATTTAAACGATTTATTCAAATAATCTATGAATTCACCATCAATCTTTTGATAACGAATTTCCTCACTTGTTAGTGACTTGATCGTTTCAATGCCGTTTATATCTTCGATTATAGCCGAATTAACTAGAGAGTTACTTTGCATGACGTCATGGTTCATTTCCTCAAAAGGCTTTAAAAAGACAAAAATAATCGTAATATATATAGGTATTGACACAAGAGAAAGAAGGAAGAGGTTGGGATTTTGTGCAAGTAGTACACCTCCCACTGCTAGTAAGATAGATACATCAAGAAAAAGAGAGAGTATTGTTGAAGCAAGTGCGTCAATTATAGAATTAGCATCTGTGAAGCGCGAGACAACTTCTCCTGTTCGTCGAGTTGCAAAGAAAGACATTGGAAGTTCAAATATATGACGGATATATGATAATATCACTTCAATACTTAACCTCTGGCTCAAAACAGTTAAAAGATAATCACGCGAATAACTCATTATTTGTTGTATAATATAGGCAATGATAAGCGCGATAGAAATTATTCCTAAAGTCGATTTCATTTGATTTGGTATATACTCATCTAAAATTCCTTGAAGATAATAGGAGCCTACAATATTTATTAGAGTAACTAAAAGACTTGCAAGAATAATGTAAAAAATTAATGAACGTTGTCTGAATATTAATGGCAGAAAACTTATTAGACCATTTTTTTTATCTTTGTGCGGTCTATAATTAGGCTTTGGTACAAGAAATATTGCAATTCCTGTCCATTCCGACTCAAACGCTTCCTTTTTGATTTTAGTGACTTTTACAGATGGATCTGGATCTCCGATGATTAAGTGCTTTTTATGTGATTGATAAACTACGTAGTAGTGTGGAAGTTTTCCTTTTTTATTAACATGAACAATAAATGGATATGGGACATCTTCCAAATCAAAGAGGCTCATATTTGCCTGAATAGCTTTTGATTGAAATCCTATTTTATTGGCTGCTCTTATGATGCCAAGAGCAGTTGTGCCGTCCTTATTAGTTTTTGCGAGTTCTCTTAAGTGGGCAAGTGAAAATTCTGAACCATAGAACTTTGCAATGGAAGCCAGAGCAGCAACCCCACAATCTCTAGTATCAATTTGGGGGACAAATGTGCGTTTGTATGATGCCATTTGAAATAACCTTTCTATTTCATTACAAATCTATTATTGCAAAATTGAAAAGTAAAGATGATAAAAAATCTTAAATGGTATCTATAATATCGTGAATGGTATTTTATTTTAGAATCTGTAAGAAACTTTATTAAAGTCAACCGATTTTTAATTGCTTATAAACTGGTGTAAAATAATAAATTTAGACATTTCGTGATGAAAAACAAACCTTTGGGGACTTTGATGAAGGGAAATTTTATATCGTGGTAAACTGATGTTGTCAAGGTTGCAACTGGACAAATATAAATCATTTTTTAAATAAAGGAGGTATTCAATATGAATACACAAACATTGGAACAATTTAAGACTTTAAATGCAGAATCTCTTTCTACTGTAGAAGGCGGAACAGACTGGGTTAAATGTTATGCTGGCACAATTGGTTCTGCAATTTTAGGTTTTGGGGCAATGGGTCCTATTGGATATTGGGCAGGAGCAGGAGTGGGATACGCTTCGTTTTGTTAATAATTCGGAGGAAAGATATGACGAATTTTAAACAATACTTTTCAAAAATTATTGTTATAGGATTTTTAATTTTATTAGGGATAAATAATGTATTTCGACCTATTGATCAAAATCATCAATTAATAAATATGATAGGATTGATGTTGATTTTGTTTGTTTTGTTGAATCAATTGAAATCTAGGTTTTTTAATAAAAATAAGTAATATCTAATTTATATTAAAGTATTTGTCATTCCACAAAAAGCCAACGTCTATATTGATGTTGGCTTTTTTCTAATTAAAAGATAAATGAAACCATAGAAATTAAATTATAATATTTTTATTTTGCTATAAAATTGTTTATCAAATCATTTTAGATAAGGTTTTTTGTGTAATTTTGTAGCTTTCAAGTTGATTTAATATTACATTACAGGATAAGATACATACCTTTTAGGATTTATATAGTTTTTAAAACTATAAAAGTTTAGAATAAATACATCAAACATAAAGGAGCTTCATTATGAAGAAAACTCTAGTAAAATCATTATTACTCTGTACGATTCTATTGAATTCGATAGGAACCGCAAGTATCGTTTGGTCAGAAAATACTGAAGAAGTTGTTTCAACTGTTGAGACTTCAGTTACTAATGAAGATTCAAGTTCATCAAAAGTCGATTTACAGCCGTCAGAAACATACCAAACTTATAGTAAAGAAGATGATGAAGGACGACTTGAACCTTCTCCAACAACAGTTAGAAAAAGCAAGGGGAGGGAGGATTTAGGAGTTACAATTCAGGAATACACTGATAATGTGGCTGATTTTAAAAATGTTAATTTCGAAGAGGTCCGTAAAGCTTTTACTGAAGATAATCTTGAACATACTCTCCTATTTAGTCGTGGAACATGCCCTCATTGTCGTCAGTTTTCTCCTATATTGAAAGAATTCAATACTTTGATAAATGGAAAGTTAGAATATTATAATGTTGATGGAGAAGATTTTAATGATCAAGCTAAAGAATTTTTATTCAAAATAATTCAAATTCCTGGGACTCCTACAGTCTTACGTTTAAAAAATGGACAACTATTATCTGGTTGGGCTGGCGGAGGACTTACAGCACAACAACTTTATGATTACCTATACTTAGGTAGGTCTCCAGAACAACCTAAGGTTGAGAAAAAAAGTGAAGAGAATACAGATAGTTCTGTCTCTTTAGATACTGAAAAAAAGCTACAAAGAAGTACTAAATCTGAGGAAAGAGTTGAAACAATTGTTCCTGGTGACAAAGTTCTAAATACTGTCACTGAGACCTTATCGGGAAAAGAAAACAAAAATATTATATCTCAGTATTTGTCTATTTTTGAATCAAAAGTTACAGCTTTAGATTCTAGAGGTACACCTCAAAATGAACAGAATTCACCAGAAGCATATCAATCCAAATTGAAACTTTCTAATGTAGCACAAAATGTTAGTACTACATTAGAAAATAGTTTACCAAAGACAGGAGAAAAACAAGCCTGGTCGCTCGTTTATATAGGGCAAAATTTTTTAATACTAACGTTAGCGATTGTTTTCACCCGTTTAATGATAAAGCAAGATGAATAGGGAATAATAAGTAAGAATAGATTGAACTTTATTAAATATTTATATAATAAACAGAAAAAGTATTTTATCAGATGGTAGAAAATTAAATTAGGTGTGGATGTAAATGTTTTATAAATTTCAAATTATTGAAAGGATATGATCTTATGTGGTGTTTACAGAGATGAAGAAGCAGGCTTTGTAATACGCTTAGAAGTATTACTTTTAAAACTCATCATCCCTATCCATATATGGATAGGGGTTTTTATCGTTCATCACACGTTCTAAATGTTCTATGCTAGATTGTAAGTGAAACAATTCTAATTTTCTAAAAGCTTCATCTTGAGAATTCAATAGTTTGTCGCAATGCCGTTTTATATGCCAAATAGCTTTTCTAATATTTTCTTCTTTAAAATTATTCATGCATTAATTATATAACAAATTACAATATAAAAGTCTTAATTAATCTATATGGTAAAAAATACAAACTATTAGGATAAAAAATTAGGATTAAAGTTAGAAAATAATCTATTATGCGCTAAAAAACTTCTATCTGGTAAAATAGGTGTAAACGAACTGATTTATAACCGAATTATTATAAAAAAGAAGCACACTTAAGTCATTTCTTCTATTCTTCAAGCTCTCTATCATTTACTATACATTACCTAAGAAAATGTAACACTTTTAACAGTTAGTTTTATTGAATGATAAGCCCTTTAAAACTAAGCTTTCTAGTTATGTAGATACATAAAAAATCTAAAATAAGTCTTGCATATTCATCGTTGTACGCTAACTACTTTTCTGAAAAAAATGTGTATTTCGGAAGGTTGGCTTTAAGGTGACATGTGTTTAAATAAAGGTATCAGTGATCAAAAAAATTGTTTAAACTATATTTCATTGAAGGTGTGTATTGAAAATAACAGTACACTGTTTCTATTCCATTTACCATATTTTTAATCTTATTAAACAGTAGTTACATAATATATAAATTGACTTTCCGAAAAATAGGTCTTTTTCGGAAAGTTTATCTTATATAACATTTATGTTTGAAATAATTTCGAATGTATAAAGAGTACCTGGCCGTTTTTATCATCAGTTTAAGGTTTTAAATATAATAAATAGGATAGTTGGATTTGGAAACTGTTTATAAGGTTGGTAATTATATTAAGGATACTATTAAATATGAAAAATAATTTATCAAACTGGACCTAGCAGATAGAAGATTTCTTTATTCATAAATCATGTGATAATCATTGGGACGAACCATAAAGAGATCCTCAATAAGTCAAGTTTGATTACCATTGGAATTAGGAATTTACAAATAAATATCTTATTCCCACTCAAGATCAAAGGAAAATAAAAAGTTTTTTCAAAGTAAAGATTATTTAAATTCATGTTACATGATATAATAATATTAAGCGATGTGATATACATGAGGTTCCTTTATTGTGTGCCTACGGAAGGGGCTTCTTCAAATATTGAAAGTGAGAACTAATGGATTCTGATCAATTTTTAAAAGATATTCAAGGAAAAAATGTCAATTTTCTAATAGGAGCAGGAGCTTCTTTTGGAGTAGTGCCAACGCTATGGATGAAATCGATTAATAAGTCTTTTGAAGATCTGTTAACCTCGAAAGATTTCGATGAAAACCAAAAAAAAGTATTATATTTTATTTGGTTTGAACTTTGGATTCGAAAAACAAAAATTATTGATTTTGATTTAAATAATGAGACACATAAGCAATATGAACGTTTTATTCAAAATTTAATTAATTATCTAAATAATGAAGGTTTTGATAGACCGAAAAGAGTTAATATATTTACGTCTAATTATGATACTTTGTTTGAAAATACATTTGATTCATTAAGTAAGAAAAATAGACTGACATACTTTAATGATGGAAGTAGAGGTTTTTTTAAGAAGTATATTTCAACAGAAAATTACCACTTAAAAATATCTCATTCCGGTATGAGTGACTCCTTCCAACGCGAAATTCCAACAATTAATTTGCTAAAAATTCATGGTTCGGTTACTTGGAGTAACGTTAATAATGAAATTGAAGTTAATTTAGAAAACGAAGTCTACAATGAACTTTGTGATTTAAGTGATAAAATAAAAGAAGCAATAGATTACTACAATAATACTACTTGGGATCCTGACGAGGAGTTGCTTGATCCGAATAACTATGAAGAATCTATTTTGTTCGGAACACTTGAGGAACTGCAATTTTCAACAGAACTGACAACTATTTTTGAGAAATTTTCTGATTTAATAGATTCTTTTTACGAAAAATATAGAAATTTTCCAGTAGTAAATCCAACGAAGGAAAAATTTTCTGACACTGTTTTTCAACAACATTATTATCAATTATTAAGAATGCTAAGTTTTGAATTGGAAAAACAAGATAGTGTTTTAGTTGTTTTTGGATTCTCATTTGCTGATGAACATATACTTGAAATTGTTCGACGTTCAATAGTTAATCCTAAACTAAAAATCTATGTAATAGCTTATAATAAAGGAGCTAAGGAACAGATAAAAAATAAACTGGGGGATTTAGGAGGAAATATAATCGATTATCTTCCATCTGCCTTATCTCCAGATGGAAAAGAAGTTCTGGGGAACTTTAACTATTTAAATTCATTATTTGATGGAAAGATGAGTAAATAATGACAGACCAAAGCTATATTGTAGGAACAGTTAGAGAAATACGAGGAACAAATGTTATAATTCGCTTGTTTGATAATTCATCGCAAATGACCTACTTTTTTAATGGGAAGCGTTATTCTGGTGTTATGATCGGATCATATATTGGGATAAAACGGGGACACTATACTATTGTTGTAAAGATTGAAAAAGAGTATGCTCAAGATATTTTTCACGATACAATGGTACAGGAATTTTCAAAGGATAGATTTATTAGGGAGGTAGAAGCTAAAGTAATTGGTAGCTTTGTTCGAGATAAATACGTTTCAGGAATGGTAGCATTCCCACAAATTTTTAACGATGTGATTCTATTACCTAATGAAAAAATAGGTTCGATAATAAGCGGAGAAGGAACAGATGATCCTAAGCCTCCTTCAAATCCAAGATCATTTTTTAAAATTGGTGAGATATGGCCTGAAGGAATCCCATATAAAGTTAATTGGACAACGATATTCAATACTCATATTGCAATTTTTGGAAATACTGGAAGTGGGAAGTCTAATACTTTGGCTAGACTCTATAAGAATCTTTTTGATTTAAATACAAAAGAAATTCTAAACTTTGGGAATTCTAAATTTGTGGTTATTGATTTTAATGGTGAGTATGTAGGACAAAAAGTTTTAGCAGAAAATAAAAATGTCTATAATCTAGAAACCCGAAGTTCAGGGAGGGACAAAATAGTAATTCCTGCTAATAAGTTTTGGGATAAAGAAATGTTGTCAATACTTTTTGGAGCTACTGCACAAACCCAACAACCTTTTTTGAACAGATTATTAAAATATTATTTTTCAGAGACAGGTTTTGAAGAAAATTTGGTACGTTATCTGAAACGAGCTTTTAAAACGGTTTTTAGTATCCCCTCTAAAGAATCTTTAGATATACTAAAGTATGCGCTAGACCTTTTAGAAATTGATTATGATAGTTTCTCTTCATGGATTGTTCATAGTGTTTATAATCCTAATAACTCAAATGGTTACTATAGTGTATGTGAACTAGCTGGATGGAAATCAAGCGGTAATAAATTTTATTGGAATGCTGATGAAAACACAGAGATTCTTGATCAAGAGATTGATTCAATACAACAGAAAGCTACTGAGTTTATGTCAGATGAGACCAATAAAAGAGTGACAAATCCTATTGTTCAACTGAGATTAGCAGCATATTTTCAGATGATTTTTGATCTATCTCGTCATACGATACAATATGATCATATTTCACCATTGATTCATAGAATCGAAGCAAGATCCAGTGATTTTAATAAAGTACTAACAATAGAAAATTCACAGGAATGCCAAAGTTTATTTTCTGATAATTATTTACACGTAATTTCGTTGAAAAGTGTCAATAAAGATATTAAAATGTTGATACCAATGTTAATTGCGAAAATAAGTTACGATTTACATAGAAACCAAGATGATCGTTCTAGTATCTTTAATCTGATTATTGATGAAGCGCATAATATTCTATCTGAAAATTCAACTGTTGAATCTGAAAAATGGAAAGATTACAGACTAGACGTTTTTGAAGAGATAGTAAAAGAAGGACGTAAATTTGGATACTATCTTACTATAGCTAGTCAAAGACCATCAGATATTTCACCTACCATAGTTTCGCAAATACATAATTATTTTATTCATAGGTTAGTTAATGAAAATGACCTTAGATTACTTGATAGAACGATGACATCTTTAGATTATATTTCAAAATCTAGTATTCCTAACTTATCAGCTGGTCAAGCGATAGTAACAGGTGTATCATTTGATTTGCCCGTGGTTGTTAAAATAGATCAACTTCAAAAAGATGAAGCACCAAATAGTTCAGATAGTGAGTTGCTAAAAATGTGGAATGTTGTTTCAGATTGATTAGCTATTTTTACAAAGGATTTCCCTTAGTCAGTAAAAATTATACAATTTTATTATTTAATGAACTAAACTATTCCCCTATTTAAAACAATTGTTTCATATTTTATGAAATTGATCAGTAGATATCGTTCTGAAAAGCCTTGATATTGCGCTATTTTTAGTCTAACTGAAACCCATACTTTCCAAACCAGGTCTTAAGAAAGCTCGTAAAGCATCACAATTATCAAAA
>ERZ772766.871-NODE-871-length-17011-cov-6.162892_pt1 | contig 17011 bp, 15 predicted proteins | sample MGYA00511379_ERZ772766 | MGnify/ENA primary metagenome ERZ772766 (study PRJEB29015, sample SAMEA2737895) | human oral metagenome | biome: human oral; feature: human-associated habitat; material: dental | place: China | collected 2116 ...
CGACGGTGCAGATGACGGACATGATGATGCCGATGACATCCCAGGGCACGTGCTCACTCGATGTGGGTACACCGGTGGCGGCCAGGACGATAACGCCGGCCGCTCCGGCCAGGCCGATGCCGATGCCGCCGAGTCTGGCACCGACGATGATGAACAGTAGGACGACGAGTAGGTGGAACCAGATCATGGACGGTCTCCCTCCACTCAGGGGGACAGCGGTTGCCCCCGCTGATCATGCGCCGCCCTTGGCGCCAGGGCATCCGGAGCCGCTGGGCCAGGACCACGACCGCAAAATGGTGACGCAGGACTCATTTTATGAGGCGTTCTGTCATCTCGCTGGCTTTTGGCACAGGAATGGATTGAAAAATGAGGCGGGGGTCGAGGAGCGGAACCAGGTGGTTCGGGCGTCGGGCGGCCGGGGCCTATCCTGCTGGAGACCACCATGTGGTGGGTCGTCGCCCTGCTTGCCCAAGGAGGTCCTCTGACCGTGCTGTCGCGTCGAGGGCCCGGAACGGGTTCGGGAGGCGCGGCGCGTATCAGGCTCCGAGGACGGGCGGGCCGTTGCCTCTTGCAGGCCCGTGCAGCCCAGCTCGTCGCGCACGGTGGAGTGGTGGCGGTAGGTCTCCCGCGGGTCGTCGGCCCAGGCGCTGACCGCGTCGCTGCGCACCCGCGCTCACCTATTAGAAGCAGTGCTCCGCGACGAGATCCGTGCCCCGTTCTTCACCGACACGCCTGCCGTCCCCGCCGCCCGCCATGCCCGAGCCCACGGCACAGAAGCCATCCTGCTCGACGACCGCGGCGACCAGCCGCTCCCTCCAGGACACCACGCAGGTCATCGAGCACGCAGCCCGGATCCTCGCCACAGACCATCGGCAGCGCATCGTCGTGCTATCAAATGAGCACAGCGATAGCCGGCGTGGCTGCATTCCAATGCGCTCAGCCGTCATTTTCTCACTTACTCATGAATATCTATCGCACCAGTGGAATTGTCGTCCTCGGTCTCTTCACCTGTGACTGGTCCTCCGATCCCCATCCGGGCAGCGCGATCACCCCTGCGGCCAATCCAGGCTGCAGCAGCCACGCGGCGCTGCTTGACTGAAGCATGAACAGCAGCGACCAGACCTCTACAAAATCACCTTGTCTCTTGATGCCTCTTCTCTCGCCCGAACATGCGCTCCGGCGATGAAGAAGGAAATGCGAGGTAGAATGCGGCCGAGGACCACGTGCCCACCCAGCCCTCGACATCAGGAATCCATCCCGACGGAAGTCCCGCCCACTCAGCAAGTCAAACAATTGCCGTAAGAGAGGCGACGCGCTCAAGTACTCCCGCATGCACGCCTCACGGCCCAATCCAGTACAGGAGGCGGCTCATGTGCGGCCGCCATGAACGGAGCGCCCCAACGGCGACTTGTCATCAGGGCGCTCCGGGGCCTGGGAGCCGGATGCGGGAGGTGTGGCCTCCGCGCCCCAAAGGGGCGCTGGTGGCGGCCGGATCGGCCACTCGCGTCGCCGCACACGATGGCTCCCCGGGCCTGGGCTTAGAGGTGGTGCGCGAAGAACTCGATCAGCTTGTCGGCCTCCTGGGTGACGTAGGGCTCTTTCCAGTAGGTCTCGATGTGGGTGGCGCCGTCGATCAGGAAGCACTCCTTGTGGCTGGTGCCGGTGGCCTTGTCGAAGACAGCGTCGGTCATGTAACGGGTGTCGGCGTCCTTACCGGCAATCATCAGCAGCGGCTGGCTGATCAGCTCGGCCTGGCTCTCAGCATCGAAGGCCATCAGGTACATCAGGCTGCTGGTGGTGTAGCGCGGCGTGGCATTGGGGTGGAAGTGGGTCATGCCGTAGTAGACCGTGCCATCGCGGTACAGGCCGGCGGGGATCGCCGCCAGCTGCTCCGGGGTCAGCTCCAGGCGCTGGGAGATATGGGTGCCGGTGTACTCCACCTGTCCGGCCAGCTCCTTGGCTCGGGCCCGGGCGGCCTGCTCCAGGCGCTCGGCGATGGAGTCCACCTGGGCGTCGAGGAAGCCGTTGCGGCGCACGCGGCCGCTGTTGAACATGCTGACGGTGGCCACCGCCTTGATGCGCGTGTCGGTCTTGACCGCCTGGATGGTGTAGCCGCCGCCCCCGCAGATGCCCAGGGCCCCGACGCGCCGGGCGTCAACGCCGGGGTAGGTGCTGATGAAGTCGACCATCGCCCGCACGTCCTCGACCCGGTTGTCCGGTCGGTCCGTCTGGCGCGGTGTGCCGCCCGAGGCTCCCTGGTAGGCGGCGTCGGCGGCGATGGCGATGAAGCCGTGCTCGGCCAGCTTCTGGGCGAACAGCCCGGCCACCTGCTCCTTGACCCCGCCGTTGGGATGGGACACCACCACCGCCGGATAGCCGGCCTCGGCGGAGTGGCCCGCCGGGGTGTAGACATTGGCCGCGATATCCACGCCATTACTAGTGGCGTAGCCGACCGGATGAATATTGACCTGACCGGGCAGGTTCTCAGTGATCGCGCCCTGGTAGACCAGGCCGAACTGATTGTCTGACATCATGTCCTCCACGTCTGAGATGAGATTCACTATATGGCGCGTCATGACGGCACCGACTGGATAGGCTATGCGGTACTGCGCAACCGAGCGTTGACCCGCCTGACAGACGCCGCGTCCGAGGCGATACCGACCAGTTGCATCCCCATCACCTCGGCGAACCGCCCCATCATGTACTCCATCTGAGCCACCGACTCCGGCGTCGGGCCACTGCCCTGATAGCAGAAGACCAGCCGCTTGCCCGCCAAGACGGACGAGCCCTGCGACAACCGCTCCAGCAGCACCTTCAACAAGCCACTGACCGTGTGCCAGTACACCGGCGTGCCCAAGACGATGGTCTCCGACCGCCGCAGCATCGCCTCGACCGGCTCGAGTTGATCACCCGCCGTCCGCTGGCCAAGGGCATCAATCCGGTACTCGACAAGATCGAGCTGCTCATACGGCACCCCGGCCAACAACCGCCGCCCCATATCAGCCGTATTGCCATCAGCATGCTGGCTGGCGTTGACGAAAACGGTCTTGACGGGTACCCGCATTATTCCCATGCCGGTAATAATACTACGCCGGCCTATACGATCACTCGCAGGCCCGCCTCGGCGCCCAGCACCAGGTTCCCGAGATTATCCGCGATGGACCCCAGCCACCCACCATGCAAGCAGACCAGCGCGAAAGTCGATCAGATGATTACGAGCTCTGAGGCCCTGGCCGAGGTCGTGCGCAAGCGCGGCAACGTCAGGATCAACACCGACAGGCTCACCGAGCGCGCCATCAAGGATCTTGACGACAGGCTCGCACGAGCCGTTGACACGCGCATATCCGCCCTGGAGGAGCGCATAGCGGACCTGGGCGCGGCCAAGCACGAGGAGGCCCGCACGGCCCTCGACGACGCCTCCGAGCACCTCGGGAAGGTCCAAGACAGGCTACGCCGGACCGAGGAACGGGCCGAGGCCCTCTCACGCTCGATCCGGTGGGCCGGGATCGGGCGCATCTGCATGGCCGCCGTACCGTTCGCCGTCGTCCTGCTCGTCTTGACCATGCTGATCCAGGGCATCGCCAGCGCCTTCGGCGTCGGCCCCCTGCTCGGCTGGGCCTGGGACTCCTTCACCACCGCCACCGTGTGGTGGCACAAGGCCCTCATCGCCCTGGCCGCGCTGGCCACCACCGGCGGCCTGACCGGCCTGTGCGCACGGGCAGGATCAAGGCTCTACCACACCTACCGCGGCTGGTAGACACCACCCACAACAAGACGATGGTCCCGCTGCCGACCGGCAGCGGGACCATCACGTGGTGGGCTACGGGGCTGATTGGCGGTCACATCGTGATCAGCATGTGGATCATCTGCCCGAAAGCCAGGGAGAACAGGGGCAGGACGTTGCCGATCGTCATGAACGAGACGACGGTGAGCACCAGCGTCGCCACCAGTCCCCTCTTCGCCAGGTCCCTGTGCGGGAAGCCCTTCCTCATGCTGAGCCACCCCAAGGCGGCTGCGGGAACGGCCCACAGCAGGGTCGGGTTGTAGAACGGGATGACGAACCCGAGCGCGATACCGGGGTCCTTCTCGAAGGCCTCCTCGGCCGACGACCCGGCGAGCCCCTCGAAGAACAGGTCGACTCCCAGGACCTCATAGACCACACGCAGCGCGAGCACGAAGCTCAGCACGCTGACCGCGCCCCGCAGCAGCTGCCGAACCCGCTCCGAGACGAGGAACACCCGGACCCGACGCACCCGGGGGCTGTCCCACACCGAGCGCAGCCAGCCCCACAGACGGCTGTTGCAGGCCATCCGCAGAGCCAGCAGGCACAGCGGGGCGCTCACCAGGGCGACCGCCACCACCAGGGACAGGTCCGGCGCGACGTAGACGGTCACCACCCCGTGACGGTTCTTGTTGACCTCATGGTCGGCGTAGGCGGTCAGCGCCCACAGCACCGACCACACCACCACCAGCCACAGGGGCCCCAGCACCCACCACCGCTCGCGCAGCACACGAGCCAGCGACCACGCACGACGCCTGCGCAACAACAACACCCCCGCCCCTCGCGGTGCCCCGATCGCCGCCTACTTGCCGGTCCGCGTATAGACCTCGCCCCACTCATCGTTGTCGGACTGGAACAGCAGGGAGTCCTCACTGCCCTTCAGCTCGGCGTAGATGTCGTAGCCGAGGACCTCATTGTCGTAGACGACGAGCCTGTTCCTCTCGATCTTCCACTTCCCCGAACCACGGTCATCCGGCTTGTACCTCGCGGTGCATCTCGCCGCGGGGCAGCTCGGCTTCCAGGGTCCAGGTGAAAGCGAAGCCAGCCTTGCTGAGCAGCCAGCCCGGTACCTCGACGCTGACGACCTTGCCCGGGACCGCCTCCGGGGTGTGAGAGATCCGGGCTGAGCGCACAGTGGACACGGTGTCGCTGACCCGCATGGAGGCGATGGTGGTATCGGTGTAGTCCAGGATGATCGAGGTACCACGAGCCGGTTGTGGTAGCTCAAAGAACAGCCGGTGGCCCCACTGGGGCGTCACCGTGCGGACGATGGTGCGGATCCGCACCGGCTGGCCAGGGGCCGTGGTGGTGAGGTGCACGGTGTAGAGCTGGCCTGTCCTGCGACTGGAGCGGCGGATCGTCTGCGGCACGCCGTCGACGCTGAACTCCAGCAGCTGGTAGGTCTGCCGGCGCCGAGCGTCCATCCCCGGCCGCGGCACCACCAGCCAGGCCGAGGTCGTGGCGTCCTTCGCGCAGCGCCGTATACTCCGCCCGGTCTGACACACAGGCAAACCGCCGAACTGAACCGCTGGGGGGACCATGGTGTACTCGGCCTCCACAGTAACGTCGAACAGAGGAGTACCGGAGGTACTCCTCTCTAGCACACTAGAGAGCCGAATGCGGACCTCGACATCATGCCATCGCTCGGCAGCAGCAATCGCTTGGTCGCGGATGTCGCGGTAGATCTCACGCGCGAACTGCTCATCGCCCAGACGCAGGCTCATGGCGTTGGAAGCCAGATCATCCAACAGCTCAGGATTAGCCACCCGCTTCAAATCCTCCGGACGGACGGCGAAACCCTCCACCACCGCGTCCCGCATGGCCGGCGCCTGCTCACGAATGATCCGCCGGAACTGGGCAACCGTCGCCGCCTCCTGAGCCCGCCGAAAACTGTACTCAAACAAGGCACTCAGCAGCCCGGCACCGAACAACGTCCCGCCGAGTTCACCCAGCGGCAGAGAGTGCAGCCAGCCGTTAAGCATCATAAGCAAGATACCGGCGAGCGTCAACGATACCGCAAGCAACGCAGCCTTCATTCTGCGAAGACGATGCGTGGCGGAGACAGCGCTAGTGGACTTGTCCGAACGGCGACTCATTTCTGCGTATTATTGTAGCAAAATGGTTATGAATATGCTATATAGCACAGCGCCCAGACTACGTGTCCATCCCGTCCAGATACTCCAGCACCACAATCGCCACCCTTCGCGCACTCTCCAAGCTCAGCTCCAACCCGTGCACCTTGTCCCCGATGTAGACCCAGTTCTCATAGTCTCCACTGTAGCGGTACCGGACAACGTCGTAGGTGATGGATTCTGCTCTGCGCTCTGAGGTGTCGTTCTCATCTGGACTGCGTCCACGTCGCAACTCCACACACGCTACCCCATGACGAGCAGCCGTGTGGACATGCTCATCCGGGGCTTCACCAGGCTCACGCGGGATGATGCACCAGGCAGGACAGGGCTCTGGCTCTTGGTAAAGATCATCCACACGCTCAAACCAATCCAGACCGCCCAGATCCACCTAGCCGGTCAGACGATCACCGCTAGCCACCCACTCACGCCCCAAGCCCAGACCATCCTCAACGCGCTAGACATCGACCCCGAGATCTGACACCCCAAACGGGCACTGAATGTCAGGACTCAGGCGAGAAGGCACGCAGCGGTGGCTGCATCGGTAAGGTGCCCCTGGGCTACCGCAACACCGCCACCGTCACGAACGGCCGCGAGTCCCACGTCGCCACCATCGACCCGGACCGGGCCGACCTGGTCGCCTGGGCCTTTGACGCCTACGCCACCGGCAACCACACCCTGAGGTCCCTGACCGCCGAGCTCCAGGCCCGCGGCCTGACCACCCTGGCCACCACCAGCCTGCCCTCCCGGCCCATCTCCGTCCAGGCCCTCCATCACCAGCTGGCCCAGCTGGTGGCCGACACCCAGCAGCAACTGGCCCAGATCACCGCCACCCGGCAGAAGCTCGAGCACCAGCAGGAGAAGCTCCTCCAGGCCCACTACAAGGGCGCTATCCCCGTTGAGCTGCTACGCAAGGAGCAGCAGCGCATCCCCCACAGCCTGACCACCGCCAGCCGCCGCATCCAGGCCCTGGAACAAGACCTGGGAGACAAGCAGGAGCTGATCGGCCAGGCACTGGACATCGCCCAGCACATGGCCAGTGCCTACCACCACGCCCCCACCCACATCCGCCGCATGCTCAACCAGCTGTTCTTCGAGCATGTGTACCTGGTGCCAGACCAGGATGCCGGGCAGATCGCTGCCACAGCGACCTGCCTGCCACCCTTCAACAGCATCCTAGGCTGGGACGGGAACCCAACAGACAGCGAGCAGACCTTGCCCGAGGGCGAGGAGAGTATGAAGCCTCTCACCACGGACCCGCAGGAACCAGACGAGGACCACGACCTACACAGCACTGACGAGGCTATCGCCAGCACGACCGGAACCACCCAGCACAGCCGGCCCAGGGTAGCAGCGACAGCGCCCCAGCCAGCCGACTGCCTGAAGGCAGACCAGGCAGCAGCCCCTGCCACCACAGCCAGCAACCAACCCCACACGCCACAGCCGCCAGGCGCAGCACAGACCCTGCAAGCACCACGGAATCACCAGGCTGCAGGGGGTCACGAGGTCGCAAGCACCAGCCCCGCCACGCAGCCGCCGAACCGACCTCATGGCCCCAAACCACCAAAAACCGTCCAGAACAAGCCGCTTTCAACCCAAAAACCCACGTCTGAGGTCTCTCAGGACGTGGGTTTGAGTGTCGAGTGTTTGGTCGGGCTGGCGGGATTTGAACCCACGACCCCTTGACCCCCAGTCAAGTGCGCTACCAAGCTGCGCCACAGCCCGTCGCCTCGCGGCCCAGCGCCGCTCGGAACGAGTAGAACCTTAGCCCATGAGGACCCCGGTCTCGAAATCCGTCAACGGTGACGCCACTCACCGCCTGCTCCGACAGGCCGACCGAAGCGGCCTCCGGCTCAGGTGCTCTCGTTCCAGGCCTTCATGCCACCGGCGAGGTTGGTGAGCGCCCCCGCGTAGCCGGCCGCCGTCAGCGCCTCAATGGCTCGCGCCGAGCGCACTCCGGCGGCGCAGTGGACGACGGTCTCCCGACTCGGATCCAGCTGACCCATGCGCTCCACGACCTCTCCCAGCGGGATCCGCAGGGAGCCCTCGATGGCATCGATCGCGACCTCGTTCGGCTCGCGCACGTCCAGCAGCGTATATGTGCTCCCGGGCGCCCGACCTGCGGCGATCCGTGCGCGCAGCTCGGAGGCGGTGATCTCATTCATGGCGCGTCCTTTCAGCTCGTCGGTGCTTCCATCCGCAGTATCCCCCGGCGACCGGACGCCGCAGAAGGCCTCGTAGTCAATGAGCCCGGTGATGGTGGGCTCGATTCCGCACACGGGGCAGGCCGGATTCTTGACGACCGGCAGCTCGCTCCCCCTTCCCGTCCAGGCGTTGAGCAGCACCATGCGGCCGATGAGCGGCCGAGCTCCCCCGATGATGAGCTTGAGCGCTTCAGCGGCCTGCATGGTCCCGACAATTCCCGGCATGACGCCCAGCACCCCGCCCTCGGCGCACGACGGGACCGCCTCCGGCTCGGGCGGCGTCGGGTGCACGCAGCGGTAGCACGGGCCGTTCGGAGCGTCGAACACCGTCACCTGTCCGTCTGAGCGGAACACGGCCCCGTGCACAAGCGGAATGCCGCGCATGACGCAGGCGTCGTTGAGCAGGTAGCGCGTCGGGAAGTTGTCGGTCCCGTCGATGACGATGTCCCACCCGGCGAGCAGCTCCATCGTGTTCGCGCTCGTCAGCGCCGCCCGGTGCGCGATGACCTCGACGTCGGGGTTGAGGGCCTCCACGGCGCGACCGACCGAGTCCACCTTCGCCTCGCCGACTCCCGGCGTCGTGTGGATGACCTGGCGCTGCAGGTTGGAGACGTCCACGACGTCGTCGTCGACGATCCCGAGACATCCCACCCCCGCAGCCGCCAGGTAGAGGGCCGCGGGGGAACCGAGTGCGCCCGCTCCTACGAGCAGGACGCGAGCCGCACGGATGCGCTGCTGCCCGGCCACGCCCACCTCGGGGACGAGCATATTGCGGCAGTAGCGGCGCCTCTCCGCAGCGGACAGTGGTCGCAGGCGCTCCGACTCGACCACTGATTCTCCTGGTCCCGTACGTTGCACGAGGAATCACCGCCTCATGGCCCCGACGGCTCCGTATTCCCCAGATCCTTGAGATAGCAGAGCGTTCTGTTATCGGTTCCGGGCCCGGCGTTCGCGAATCCGTGCCGTTCGCAGAACCGGCGTGCATCCGCATCGATCTCATCGGCGCCGGTGCGCATCTCGATCGCGTGCCGCCGCCCCACCATGGTGCCGTTGCCGTTCACAGCGCCCTCTCCCTAGCGACGCAGCTCCCGGTAGCGACGGATCAGCTGCTGGGTGGAGGAGTCCTGGGTCGCGAGCGCGGCTGTGTCGCCCTGGACGGCGGGGGCGATCTGAAGGGCCAGCTTCTTGCCGAGCTCCACACCCCACTGGTCGAAGGAGTCGATGCCCCACACAATGCCCTCGGTGAAGGTGATGTGCTCGTACAGGGCGATGAGCTGTCCCACCACGGAGGGGGTGAGAGCCGGGGCGAGGATCGACGTCGTCGGCTTGTTGCCGGCGAAGACGCGCGCCGGAACGATCGCCTCGGCCGTACCCTCGGCACGCACCTCCTCAGCGGTCTTGCCGAAGGCGAGCGCAGCGGTCTGGGCCAGGTAGTTGGACAGGAAGAGCTCGTGGACATCCACCTCGCCGTCCTTGACCGGGTGGGCGGGGTTGGCCACGGCGATGAAGTCCGCGGGAATGAGGCGGGTGCCCTGGTGGATGAGCTGGTAGAAGGCGTGCTGGCCGTTGGTGCCGGGCTCGCCCCAGAAGATCTCACCGGTCTCAGTGGTCACCGGCGTGCCGTCCCAGCGCACGGACTTGCCGTTGGACTCCATGGTCAGCTGCTGGAGGTAGGCCGGGAAGCGGTGCAGGTACTGGGCGTAGGGCAGGATGGCGTGCGAGTCGGCCTTGTAGAAGTTGACGTACCAGACATTGAGCAGGCCCATGAGCATGGGAACGTTCTCCGCCGGAGGCCTGGTGGCGAAGTGCTCGTCGACGGTGCGGAAGCCGGCCAGGAACTCCTTGAAGTTCTCCGGGCCGATGGCAACGGCCAGGACGGTGCCGACGGCGGAGTCCACCGAGTAGCGTCCGCCCACCCAGCTCCAGAAGCCGAAGGCGTTGGCCGGGTCGATGCCGAAGGCCTCGACCTTGTCCAGGGCGGTGGACACGGCCACGAAGTGCCTGGCGATGGCGCCCTCGGTGCTGACGCCCCGCTCGGCGAGCGCGCCGAGGAACCAGTCGCGCGCCATGCGGGCGTTGGTGAGGGTCTCCAGGGTGGTGAAGGTCTTGGAGGCGATGATGAACAGTGTCGTCTCCGGGTCGAGGTCGGCCACCTTCTCGGCGCAGTCGGTGGGGTCGATGTTGGAGATGAAGCGGGCGCACAGACCCGGCTGGACGTAGGGCCTGAGCGCCTCGTAGACCATGACCGGACCCAGGTCGGATCCTCCGATGCCGATGTTGACGACCGTCTCGATGCGCTTGCCGGTGATGCCGGTCCACTCCCCCGAGCGCACGCGCCGGGCGAAGGCGTAGATCTTCTCCAGGACCTCGTGGACGTCAACGACGACATCCTGGCCGTCCACGGTCAGGGAGTCCCACACGGGGCGGCGCAGCGCGGTGTGGAGGACGGCTCGGTCCTCGGTGATGTTGATGTGCTCGCCGGCGAACATGGCGTCGCGGCGGCCCGGGACGTCAACGGCCTCGGCAAGCTCGACGAGGGAGTCGCGTACCTCGTCGGTGAGAAGGTTCTTGGACAGGTCGACAAAGAGATCGCCCACCTCGTAGGAGTAGCGTTCGGCGCGCTGCGGGTCGTCGGCGAACCAGGAGCGCAGGTCGGGGCGGAGACTCTCGTGGAGGTCGGTGAGCTGTTTCCAGGCGGGCGTGGTGGTGGCGTCAACAGGCTTCAGCATGAGGTCAGTCTAGGGGAGTGCGCCCCGGCTCCCCAGGCCGAGGTCCCGTGTCCGCCCGCGTCGGGAGGCCGGGCCGGCCGGCGCCGGGGCGGACGCCGTGCACGCTACAGCCCCGGGCGCGCCGGCTCGAAGGATGGAACGACGACGGCAGCACTCGCTCAGACGGCCGCCGCCAGGTGCGCGAGCTCCTCGTGATCGGGCACGCCCGCGCTGCGCGGGGCGAGGGTCTCCCAGGCGCACTCGGCCACGGCGACGATCGCGAGGAGGGTGACCAGGAGCAGCCCGGTCATGCGGGTTCCCACCGGTATCAGGGCCAGGCACAGCAGACCGGCCACCACGCGCGCCCGGTAGATCTGCCGGGCGTTGCGCAGGCGCACGACGGCGAACATGGAGAGGAAGACGACAACGCCCCCGCACAGCAGGGCGGCCGACTCCACCGGGACGTGGTGGTGCGGATCCTCCATCACCTGGTGGAGCCCCGCCGCCAGGGCGATGAGCCCGGCGGCCAGAGCGAGGTGGCCGTAGGCCAGGAGGCTGCGCACTGCGAAGAAGGGGACGCGCGCCCGGCTGATGTAGTGCTCCATGAGGCCGAGGCTGTGGTGGAAGTAGGCCCACCACAGCCCGCCCACGAGGATGAAGGCGGCGACGAGCCCGCCCAGGCCGGACCAGGACAGGTGCTCGAGCTCGGCCTGAGGAGTGACGATCGAGACGATCGTCTCCCCCAGCGCCACGATAATGAGGAGGCTGAAGCGCTCAACCACATTGCCGACGTCGTATCGCTGGGCGCTCATGGTCCGGCTGTGCAGGAAGGGGGCGGTGATCTCCGACAGCGCGGCCAGACTCCACAGCGCCAGCTGCCCGGCGCCGCCCAGAACTGCGCCGCCCAGCAGGAGCGGCCCCTGGATCAGGCTGGAGGTGAGGTCCATGCGGAAGGCGTTGCTGTTCTCGCTGCGGGCGAGCAGGAAGGTGATGACCAGACGTGATGTCCAGCAGGTGATGGCGAACAGCAGCGCCCGCTCCCCGAAGGCCTGGGGCAGCGCCACCGCGCTGACCATGGCAAGGATCATGAGGAGCATGATGACGAAGCGGTGGCGGCTCGTGGAGGCGTCGCGAATGCTCGACTGCACGGTCACCAGCACCCACTGCCAGTAGATGAGCGCGAGCAGGACGGTGCAGTGGAAGATGCCCCGCCATCCCGTCTCGGCGCGCAGCACGTCGTTGAGCTCGGTGATGAGGAAGACGTAGACGAGGTCGAAGAACAGCATGACCGGGTCCACGGCCCGGTGCGGGATCGCTGCTTCGACGGCGGGTGACTGGCCGGCGCCTGGGAGACTCATTGTCGTTCTTCCTTCTTTCCTGTGTGATCGACCGTTGGCTGATGACCCTCAGGCCAGGGTCGGGAAGAGTCGCGCCGCAGTGGATGAGAGGCGATCGATGTCCATGATCTGATTCAGCTCCCCGGCAAGAATCCGAGAGACGCTCTCGGTGACAACCTGCGGTGGGGCATAGGGGGTATCGGTGCCCAGGACCAGCTGCTCGGCTCCGGCCAGGTCGGCGATGCTCCGCGCGGCCCGGGGAAAAGGCGCGGAAGAGCCTATCTCGAAGAACATGGAGCGCAGCTGCTCCAACGGATCCGCCTCGGCCCCGAGGATCACCTCGGCGAACATGGCGACCCGGTCGATCACGGACGGGATCGCCGCGCCGTTGTGGAGCACGACCCACCGGATGCGCGGGTGGCGGGCCACCGCGCCGGTGAGAAGGAGATCGGTGACGGCGCGGGTGGTCTCGAAGAGGTACTCGATGACGGGGCTCGGCCTTCCGCAGGTCAGGTGCTCGGCTCCCCGGGGCGAGGTCGGGTGGATGACGACCGTCGCCGCGTGAGCGTTGAGGAGCTGGAGCAGCGGCTCGAGCTCGGGAGCACCCGGATAGATCCCGTCGTAGCTGGTCAGAAGACCGATTCCTGCAGCGCCTCCCTCGGTGAGCGCCCACACGGCCTCGGCGCAGGACGCGGGAACATCGGGAAGCGGGAGGCAGGCGAGATAGGCGAAGGCGCCGGGGTGCCTGCACGCGATCTCATGACCGCGCTCATTGACACGTCGCGCCATTGCCGCTGGATCGGGCAGACCACTCACCCCGGGGCTGGATAATGACAGGACCGCCGCGTCCAGCTGCAGCTCTTCCAGGCGGGCCAGGTGGGTTCTCTCGTCCCATGCGGGGATGGGCGAGCCATCGGGAGCGCTGTTGCCCGAGTCGATAAGCGCCTGACGGTAGAAGTCCGGAACATAGTGGGCATGGACATCGATGAGGCGGGACATGCGCGCGATTCTCGCGCGGCAAGAGGACGGTGCAAGTCCCGGGCCCCTCAGCGCCGTTTACGCTTCTCGCGCACACGCACCCCGATCTGGATGGGCGTGCCGACGAACCCGAACTCCTCGCGCAGTCGCCGCTCGATGAATCGGCGGTACCCGGCCTCCAGGAAACCCGTGGCGAACACGACGATGCGCGGCGGCGCGGTCTGCACCTGGGTGGCGAACAGGATCCGGGGCTGCTTGCCGCCGCGCAGCGGGTGCGGGGTCGCGGACTGCAGCTCCCCGAGGAATGCGTTGAGGCGACCGGTCGGGATGCGCGTCGTCCATCCCCCAAGAGCTGCGTCCAGCGCCCGGACGAGCCGGTTGGTGTGCCAGCCGGTGCGCGCAGACAGGTTGATGTGCGGCGCCCAGGCCACGTGCGCCAGGTCTCGCTCGGCCTCCCGGGCGAGCGTCCTGCGGCGATCCTCGCCGACCAGGTCCCACTTGTTGTTGACCAGCACGAGGGCCCTCCCGGCGTCGACCGCCTGCTGGATGACGCGCACGTCCTGGTCGGTGACCGGCTCGGAGGCGTCCAGGAGGACGACGGCGACCTCGGCCTTCTCGATGGCGCCCTGGGTGCGCAGGACCGCGTAGTAGTCGGCGCCGCGGGCCTGCCTCACACGACGGCGGATCCCGGCGGTGTCCACGAAGACCCACTGGCGCCCGCCGAGCTCGAGGACCTCGTCGACAGGGTCGCGGGTCGTGCCCGCCGCCTCGTTGACCACCACGCGGGTGGCCCTGGCGATGGAGTTGAGCAGGGAGGACTTGCCGACGTTCGGCCGCCCCACCAGGGCGATGCGGTGCAGGTCGTCGTCGGGTCCCGGTCCGGCGACGGCGGAGACCTCGGGCAGGATCGCCATAGCAGCGTCCAGGACCTCCCCGCTGCCGCGTCCGTGCAGAGCGGAGACCGCGTAGGGCTCGCCGAGCCCCAGGCTCCACAGGGCGGCGGCGTCGCCCTCCTGGGCCGGTGAGTCCACCTTGTTGGCGACCAGCACGACGGGCCTGCCCGACCCGCGCAGCATGCGCACGATGCGCGCGTCGGTCTCGGTGATGCCGACCTGGGCGTCGACGACGAGCAGCACGGCGTCGGACATCTCGACGGCGACCTCGGCCTGGGTGGCGACGGCGGCCTCCAGCCCTGCGACGTCGACCTCCCAGCCGCCGGTGTCCACAATGGTGAAGTGGCGCCCGGCCCACTCCGCCGGGTAGGAGACGCGGTCGCGGGTCACGCCGGGGACGTCCTGGACCACGGCCGCCCGGCGCCCCAGGACGCGGTTGACCAGGGTCGACTTGCCGACGTTGGGCCGGCCGATGACGGCCAGGACGGGCAGGCCGGCCTCCGGGCCGGTGCCGGCGGCAGGGGCGTCCTGACCGTCCAGCAGGGCGAGGTCCTCCTCCTCGAGCTCGTAGTCGGCCAGCCCCTGGCGCAGGGCCTCGGCCCGCAGAATGTCCTGGCGGTCGCGCTCGGCGACCTGGTCGAGGGACTCCGCGACCAGGGACGTGACGTGCTCGACGGTCTCGGGCAGGTCCATCTCAGAGGTGTCGACAAGAGTGACGCCCTCCGGAGCAGTGAGGAACTGGGAGACGGTGGCGTCGTCCCGGTCACGGCGGACCACCTGGTCGCGCAGGGCGGCGGCGTCGACGCTCTTGCCCGCGGCCTCCAGGTCCGCGGCCCGGCGGGCGAGCCGGGCCTCCTCGCTGGCGGTCAGGAGCAGGCGGACGTCCGCGTCGGGCGCGATGACGGTGGTGATGTCACGGCCCTCGGCCACGACGCCGGCACCGCCGGAGAAGGTGCCGGGAAGCCCGGCGGCCTCGGCGCGGATGAGCTCTCGCTGGAGGCGGGCCAGCTCGGCGCGGACCGCGAGGTTGGTGGCGACCCTGGAGACGATGGTGGCGATATGGGGATCGCGGATGGCGGTGGCGATGTCCTCGCCGTCGCACACGACACCGGGCGCCCCGGGATCAGTCCCCATGGTGAGGGGCATGGCCTCGACCGCGCGCGCCACGGCGCCTGAGTCATCAAGGTCCACGCCCTCGTGCTCGCACCACCAGGCGGCGGCCCGGTACATGGCGCCGGTGTCGAGATAGGCCAGGCCGAGCCTGGAGGCGACGCGCCTGGAGACGGTGGACTTGCCTGATCCGCTCGGCCCGTCGATGGCGACGACGACTCCCATGTGCTCCTCCAGATCTCGATGAACCCATCCAAGGGTCCCACAGGCGACGCACGTCCCCGGTGCGCCGCCGTCATGAGATCGCGCACGGCCGGAGGGCCGCGGCGCCCCAGCCCCGGCCGCCGTCGCCCACGGCGGCACGTCGCGGCCCGAGCCCGTCGATCCTGTGAAGGGCCCAGCCCAGTCACTCCCGCACGCGGGGCCTCACCTGCCGGTAAATCAGTTGAGAATCGCCTGAGACTTACCAGGTGAAGAGCCTGGTGGAAAGTAACGCCCGGCGCGAAGGCTGCCCCATGTCTTGGGCCGGCGCCAGCAATGCGGACGGGCTCGGCGCAGGCGATCCACCCGCTGCCGGCGTCCGTTTGAACCGCGCCCCTGAAGATCGACCGGCAGGCGCAGGACGACCGGCCCCGGCATTATCCCCCGCCATCGCGAGCATGTATGCATCACGCCGCACGACGTCACCGCCGCGGGCCCGCAGCAATACGTGCGACTTCCTTAGAACCGACAGGACTGCCATCTCCTGACACATACTTTGCGGGCACGCCTCTAGCAAGACCAGCGATAGGCGGTGAATGCGCGTCGCAGCAACCGCCGACAATCTCTCGTGGAGGTTGCCGCCACGACGGATTCCGGTTAGTATAGCCGCACCTGAACGAGACCTCAAAAAGAGGGGCGTGACCGTGCGGCGCACACGCATCTGCGACCGGAATGACAGCGGGATCGGAATCCACTGGACGCCCTATATTCCAGGAGCGACCTGGTGCCGGCCGCGATGAGCTTCCTGCGCTGGATCACTCGGGCACTGGCAGTCTTGAGCCTCTGCCTCGCCCTGGGGATTTGGATACTCGATTGGAACCTGGTCGGTATCCTGATCTTCTGCCTGCTGGCGGGCGGCAGCCTGTCTCTGCTCAGAGAACATCTTGAAAAGAGAGACAAAAAGGACGCTGATAGCGAGTAAGCGCCGAAGGAATGATAGTGACCGCGATGAGGGTCTTGCACTGGTTGATCATTGCATTCGGAATCCTGGGCCTCTGCCTTGCAGTGGGAGGTCTTTTCCTCGATCTGCCGCACAATCCTGCTACAGCGTTCTTGCTGATAGCAGTCGGCCTGTCATTCTTGAAGTCGCACGTCGAGAAGAGGAGCCGGAGAACCGGAGCGGAGTCCTAGCCGGCGACGACCCGCCAGCCCTTCGCGTCCAGCGCCTCCTGGAGGCCCTGGGCCGCCGCGGGCAGCACGGAGAGCATGGCGAGGCCGGCGCTCTGCCCTGCGGAGTGCTCCAGGGAGAAGTCCTCGATATTGACCCCGGCGGCGCCCACGTCGGAGAAGAGCCTCCCGAGCTCGCCGGCGGAGTCCGGCACGAGGACCTGGACCACGGCGTAGCGGCGCGGCGCACCGCCGTGCTTGCCGGGAATGCGGGCCCGCCCGGTGTTGCCGCGACTCATGACGTCGGTGACGGCGCCCACCGCTCCCGGGGCGATCGTCTCCGCGCCGCCGGGGGCGGCGTACTCGGGCGAGTCGGGCGGCAGCGCAGCGGGGCCGACGCCAGTGATGAGAGTGTCGAGGTCGTCGCGCACGGCGCGCAGCAGCTCGGCCACCGGCCCGGCGTTGCCGACCACGATCGCCGACCACAGGCGCGGGTCGGAGGC
>ERZ772766.872-NODE-872-length-17009-cov-2.574673_pt1 | contig 17009 bp, 13 predicted proteins | sample MGYA00511379_ERZ772766 | MGnify/ENA primary metagenome ERZ772766 (study PRJEB29015, sample SAMEA2737895) | human oral metagenome | biome: human oral; feature: human-associated habitat; material: dental | place: China | collected 2116 ...
CGCATCTTGGTTGTCCTTTTGCCTGCATTGGCTAAATCGAAAAACGAATTGTCCATGTTGGGTAAAATCATCATCGCCTGTATCAAACAGATGATGACCTCCGGTTTGGGTAAAAAATCCGAGGGTAACTTGCGTGAAATCCTGAACTCCAACCCAACCAAATCGCGCACGCCGTTTATCGTAATCCTTGACGAGTATGGCTACTACTCTGTACCGGGTGCGGCAGTTATGCCTGCACAGGCGCGTGGTTTGGGATTCTTTATGGTGTTTGCCGGTCAGGATTTTGCCGCGTTCGCTGCTACTTCAAAAGAAGAAGCGGAATCTATTGTGGCGAACTGTAAAATCCAAGCCTGTATGGCATTGCAGGATGAAAAACAAACCTATGCTATTTTCAAAGACAAGGCGGGTATGGCGGACATCACGATTACCACCGGCGACCAGTATAACCCAAGCGGGTGGAGTCTGCGCGAAAATGACACCATCAATTATGAACGCCGCGACCGTGTAACGTTTAAAGACTTGTCCGAACAAGAAATGGGTGAAATGCACATCTTGTTCGAGGGCAAAATGGGACGCGGACGATTCTTCTATGCGGCAGTCAAACCGAAAAATGATGACAATCCGATTCGTGTCAACCAGTTTATTGCCGTACAACCGCCGTCACTGGAAAAAATTGAAGCCCTCACAGAGCAATTCAAAGAAGTACGCCAGCGCATTACCAGCATTCAATACGTAACCGATATGGCGGAAGATGAGGATGCCAATGGACAAGATGAAGTGTTGCGTGAGATTTCCGAGCTATTCAACAGCTATCGGATTGACCACGAATCATCAGAGAAAGCCTCATGTGCCACTATTGCCCACATCTGCTTCAACAAGAAAAAACTGCATGACGCTCAAAAAGAACGGAATAACGTATTGACGCAAAACAAATACCAGTCAGACTTTTTCCGTGCGGATGAGGAACATGAGGAAAAAGAGCGGAAGTATCAGGCGGAAAAAGCGGATATTAACCGTCGTGAGGTGAAAACATACGGCCAGAAAGTCAGCGCTGGGTATGATGAATTGTTGCGTAAACAGATGGCGATTGATGAAAACGCCAAAACTGCAGACAGCAAAGTACGCTCGCAAATCAAGGACATCAATGCCTTAGCACGCTATCCTCGCGCACAACCTGAAAGTAAAGCACCACGAGAGATTATGGGTTACATTGAGGAAATCAACTTCAAAGTTGCCCAAAGGGACGATGAGTATGATGAAGATTGATTGATTTGATGTGAAAAATGGAAAGCCGGACTATTAAGTCTGGCTTTTTTGAACTATATTTAGTTTCACATATTGATAGGTAGCGCCCCACTGACAACGGCAGACAACAGCACCTGTGAACAAGTCATTTTGCTGCTGTTTTCCAATCACACTCTGTGGTTCAAAGTCGCATTACCCATTCCTCGCAACTGATTAACAACAAATAGACATCCGCTAACAGCAACAAACACGAATCCAACAGCACCAATATCCACCCAACGGCTTTCATCAGTTTCCTCCGTGCAATGTGCGCAAATGTGATGCCAGTCTTCCCTGCGCATATTGAATGTAATCGGGCGAGATGTCTATACCGATAAAGTCACGCCCGAGATTACTCGCTGCAATAGCAGTCGTACCACTACCAATAAATGGGTCAAACACCAGTTTTGCATCCGTACTGCCGATAATCCGCTCAATCAAAGCAACAGGATAGGGCGCTGGGTGTGGATTGTTTCGCTCTTGAGCAAACATCCATACATCGCCATGCCTGTTCGCACCTTGTGATAACTTGAATTTAGGCTTGCAAATCAAGTAAATGACTTCATAAGTGGGCAAAAAGTAACCCTTGTTAAAATTGATGCCGCCATTACGTTGCCAAATAATGATTTGACGCACATGGAAACCCGAAACAATATCCTGCCGGTCTTGCAACAAACCGCCCTGTACACGCCACTTATGATTATAAAAAATTGCTCCGTCTTCTTTAATCACGCGATACATTTCAGTCAGACACTCGCGTTGCCATGTCACATATTCATCATGCGGCATACAATCGTTATGATGGCTATACCCCTTGATAAGTTCCGCATTCTTCCACTTTCCGCCACGTCCGTCTTTCATACCGTTGCCGGTAGAGTTTTTAAGATTATAAGGCGGAGAAGTAACAATCAAATCAATGCTTTGGTCAGGTATTTGACGCATGAGCGTTAAAGCATCACCTACTATTAGTTTGTTTTTCAAACTATCAATAACAGGTGATGCGTCATTCAGTTGGTTCTGAATTTCACTCATCCGCTTAACGCTCAAAAATGCTGCGGTAGCTATTAGGCAAAGTAAAAACTTTGGTTTCCGTTTGTTCCGTAATGCTAAACGGCTCAACCGAAATATAACGTCTGCCTTCATCCGCGAAATTGTTGTTGAATGGTCTTTGTTCGACAACAATTCGGTTAAACATGGTTTTGAATTTAGGCAAAACAGAAATTCGGTATCCCGATAAATCCTTATCAAAACATGTATAACTAATCAAAATACCAAAATGTAATGCCATTGCAGACTGCAACAGTCTTACCGTTTTTCGACTTACACCTTTAAATGCGAACCAATCATCTTGCAAATGTTTACCAAAGTAACTCAATCGTCGCAGAATATCGGCCTGACTGCCGTGTTTGAACACATATTGGTCGCGCGCATCTTTGTCCGTGAAAACAATGCCATCAGGCTCTTCATCAAAAGCCAACGCAAGTAAGTCATCATGGTGAAGCAGATACATTACATTCTCGTTTTTAGTGTAGTCGATGTAATCAAAGTATTCAAAATCGTGCTGTTTAACATCTTGATTGTGCATTACACGATTGAATGCTACACGAATGTCATCCTCACATTCTGTTTTGTGTACCAGCAATTCAAAATCATCTTTTTTGATGGAAAACGGAATGTTGCCAATATCCGTATCGCATTTATAAACGTCTTCAATAGCAACTGAAACCTCATCATTTTCGTTCCAGCGATACTTTTCGCGGATAACTGGCTGACCATTTTCATTCTTGATGATTTTACCTACTTTACGAATGCCAAGCGGGGTTAATACATAATCGTCTTTGGTCAGCACTGTCGGGATGGTCATTGAGTGGCTCATTTTTAAAACTTCCTTTGTGGTTCATATAACAAAATTATAACACCGGTTTTGCCCCGCCAAACATTTTTCTTCAATAATAATCTAATCATTTTGTTATTTTAAATCAATCAGATACCAAATGGAACGCTCTGGCAAAACATGGAGTTTTTTACAGTCTCCTGTTCCTTTTCAGCAAACTGAATAATGGCTTCCTGCTGTTTTTCTCGCGGTTTTTCAGGCAATTTGACTGTTGTCACAATGCAATACAGGTATTTACTGTAATAGGGAAGGCGGAAATCCCTACGAACCATGTCGCCATACTGTCTTATAGCATTAAACTTAAGCCCAACCAATTGAATGTCGGAAAAGTCTTCCATGCCACAATAAGTAACCTTGCTTCTCTCACTATCTTTGCCTGAAAAACGCGCTTCCAGTGTTAAGCACCCGCCCATGTGGTACACCTCTTTGCTAAATACTACATCATACAAGTCAGTAGAATACTGATAATCCGGATAACAGTATCTTGTATCAGTAACGCATTGATTCTCTGTCATTTCACCGAAATGTGTTTTGGCTAATCCAAAAGCTAAAGAGGATACTGTACCGGCAATAATAATACTCAGTATCACTTTTTCAAACAGGTCAAGATAGTGCTTCATGCAAAAAAAACAAATGATTTACCGGCAGTTTAACACTATTTGAAAGGAACTTGGATATTCTAAATTGATTTTTTAAAGGAAAACCCCGACACGCTGGTCGGAGTTCTACTATTTTTGAATGTTCTTCTCATTCGCCAAATGTGGCGTAATGAAATACACTTCGGTAATCCGGCAGGTCATACACCCACTTTAATGCGTAACCTTTTGAATCACACCATTAATTTACAAAACTTGTTTATTTTAGTAAATATTCCACACGACGTTCAAAATCAAAAAGGGATGTTCTTGTTTGATATTCACTAATGCTCAAATTATTTTTACGAAACAAATATGCTAATCTGGCGTAAGTAAAATTTTGTTTAAACTTTTCATTTAAAATATGAATTGTTTTGGGTGATAAATTGTTTTGAATATAGAAATCAAACATTTCAACAATCATTTCTTTTGAGTATTTATCTTTAGACAATGAATTTCCTCTATATGCGCTAATCTTTAAATTATGTTTACGAAATAGCCCTTTTAATACATCATATGTAAAATCAGTATTAAATTGCTTGTTTAACACATCAATAGTTTTTGGGGATAATTTGTTTTTAATATAAAAATCAAACATTTCAACAATCATTTCTTTGGAAATGCAATACCTTTTATATCTATTACTTTTGTATCCATTACTTTTATGTCCATTAATCTTTAAATTATTTCTATTAAATAAATTCTTTAATGCGTTAGACTTAAAATTAGTATTAAATTGCTTGTTCAGTACATCAATGGTTCTAGTGGACAAATTGTTTTGAATATAAAATTCAAACATATTTCTGACTAATTTAAAAGGATACTTTGTTGTTTGTTTAGAAACTGCTTTTCTCAATTGCTCAAAAACATGACTATTAATATTTTTATTTAAACGTTTTTGCAACTTGGTTTTAGTATTAATCATCAAGTTAAATGCTAAAGTCATTTTACGGAATCTATCTTTTTCACGTTGTGAATGTTGAAATACATTTTCAACACGATGTTTATAGATTTTGTATAACAAAAAGTGAACAATAAAATGTTCTCTAGCAGATAGACGAACAAGATTCTCAGGCGTATCCAATCCACAAAAAGAACGTGGTATGATATGATGCAATTCACCATATTCTTCCGGTGGCAATGGATTGTTTCGTCTATTACGAATAATTTGAAAATAAATCTTTTTATAGTTCATAAAAACATCCAAGTATTGCTTTTACCATTTAGATTATGGCTGTTTATATATATAATTTGTCCAGTTACCAATTTGAATAAAATCATCATTGAATTGCGCTTAATTAATGATGATTTTGTCGTACATCTTTTTATTGTGGATGAAAAAAGAAGTGATGTACTCCCAGCCCTAGAGAATGTGGTTTACCGCCCTATTGATAAAACAGGGTGAAATTTCCGTTTTTGCTTTCTAGTTTATCATTTTCATTAGAAAATCCAACCAAAACAAAAGAGAGCGGTTGTCGCTCTCTTTCCAAAAAATCAGATTAGAAATCCCAGAAAATCAGATTAGAAATCTGCTTTCAGTTTTACACCGGCATCTTTTACATCCACGTTTTGCACTGTGCTGCGGTGGTTTTTGTAACGGCTGTAGTATGGCGATACAGAAACAGTGGTTTTACCGAAATCGTAACCCACACCGGCTTCCACCTCATACTTCTCGCCCCAATGTTGTCCATCAATATAATCACCGGCTACACGGGAGTTGTTATTGATGTCACGCTGATAACTCGCGCCTGAAGAGACAAACCACTTGTTATTGATGCGATACTCGGCATCCGCACCAACTGAAACGTAACCGCGATTGTCTTCTAAGCGATTAGGCAGACCTTTGTACACGTTGCGCTCATAACCGACACCTGCGTGCGGTTTGACAGTCAGCGAGTAGTTCACCGGTACGGTGTATTGGTAGCCAACTTCACCCTGATACTGTTTGACACGAACACCTTGTTCACCACCAAACTCAGTGTGTTGGGTCTTAGCCGCATTCAAATCCACATAAGCGCCGTGCTCGTCGTTGAATTTGTATAGCGTACGTGCACCAATCGAACCGGCAGTGCCACTCAATACACCGAGTGAATCACGTTTGATTTTCACATGGCGGATTGCAGTGGTGGGTTGGACTTCCAAATTGGAAAGCTGTGCAAATGCTGTGCCGGAAAAGGCAACCAGCGCCAGCGCAAGAACAGTTTTCTTCATAATTGTCATTCCTTTAAAAATAAATAGGATAGCCATAATCTCCACTATTCCTACACAAACACCCAATAAATGCGTCATTTTCAACTATTGACTTATTGACAACAGTGTTGTACAAACACAACACTTATACATGAATTGCCTATAATTTCAACAAGTTAGCAAATCAACCCATCTTAATTCGTGTTGAGCGATAAGCGTTTAATCCGCCAAACTTGCTTTCCAGTTTTGGTTTTTCTGGTTCTGGGTTAGCTTGATTGCCGTCACGATTATTGGGTAAATCTGAGCGTGTCGGGGCAACTTTTTTGTCATATACAGATGCTTCCAACACGCCATCGTTCACCAGCATTTCACGCAGGAAATCATTGTAAATATATCCGCGTTGGTCGCATACATCACTCAGAGTTTCAGGTACAATTTTCCATGAATTGTCCTGTTTTTCAGGCTCTACATTGTCTGCAAACTGCACATGGTCAAGGCTCTGCTGGTGTAATTGCATAGCATCAAAGTTATCCAATACGTTTTTGCCGATATTCTTAAACCGCACACTAATTGGCGATGCCGAACGAGCCTGTGTAATTTTGAAAAACTGGTTGGTCTTGAATTGGTCGTCTCCCAACAAATAAATATTACTGCCGTTCATGGCATCACTGATATAACGGTAATCCGTGTCTTGTGTGCCCCAAATTAAAGTTGGTTTTGTAAAGCCCTTCTCTTCCAAGTAAAACACCTTCATGTATTGCAACAACATATTCATGTCCTGCAATACATAAACATCCGGTGTTCCTTTCATGTATTCGCCAGATGTAATCAGGAATGGATAACCGTTTTGCAAGGTGTCTTCTCCAAACAAGGTATACTTGGAAATAGGCATACCATTCACAACTGATAAAAAGTTCAACTCTCCGCCTTTGCCGATGTCCCAGTATTCTCCTTTATATTGGCGGAATAACTCTTGGTCTAACAGACCGGATAACGGATATTGACTTTGCTCGGAAAGTGGCACTTCTACTTTACCGCGCTGAGTAGGGGACAATACTTCTTCTTCGGTAGAACGGCGAATCAATTCACGGAAATCCACACGACGATGCTGCATTTTGTAATACTCTGGCGGGTCAAACAGTGTCGCTTTCAATACACCATCCGGTTCTTGCACCAGCGACTTCTCACGCTCTTTCATAAACTGGGTGCTTTTGTATTTGCGATAGATGTCTTTGAAATTGTACGGCAGATTATCCAATGAAATCGGTAGTTTGCCTTGCATTTTCAATTCGCGGTTGATAGCTTTCACATCTTCCACCAAGTCCATCAGTTTGACACTAACCGCTGATTGATTGTTCGCCCTATTCCAGCGGAAACCAACGTAGTTCAAATAATCAATAGTGGTCAGTTCTTCTATTGGTTTACTCTGGTTGTACACACGGCTGGTTTTCATGCTTTGCGCCAGTTCGTCCACGTTGACATACAATTGCAACGATTCCCGATGACGCGAACAGCATACATAAGCATAACGGCGGTCAATGCGCTCGTTATCCATAAGCAATACGCGCTGTACGGTCTGTCCCTGACTACTATACGCTGTAATGGCGTAGTTCAGCGAAATCGCTGCCGCATTCAGTTTGCCAAATTTCTTACTGTTGATAATGACATAGGTTGGCGCGGCATCAAATCGATTGTTTTTCATTTCTACTTCAATGTCGTAGGAATCTATGTTGTTATTGCGTCCCTGTACCGCAGTAATTCGTTTAATAAATCCGCTAGACTTGTTCATCAAGAACGTTTCAGTCGGTTTGTGTGTTTTACTGTCAATATGAAAGATTTTCTTGTCCTGCTGGTTGAAGACAATTTTATCCCCTACCGCAAAGGTTTCATAAACCGTCTCCACTTTGTCGCCTTTTTGCGAAACAATGATGGGAAAAGTCACCCCTGTACGCTCAACATGACCAATTTTAATCAGATAATTGCGAATGACACGACTGATTTCGCGCACTTCATTGTTATCCAACCCAATAATCAGGATGTTCTCTTTAGGATTCTGTTTAATCGCAGCAAAATAGTCTGCAATCACACGGTTACGCATTTCTTTTTGATTTTTGCAAAACTTGATTGCCTGTTGCTGATGTAGGGCGTACAAAGCACTGCCAGAATAACCGTCTTTCAGGTTAATCACGATTTCACGATGCGACAGGGAATCTTGTCGGCGGATTTCTTTAATTGTGGCGTGCGCATTTTTGGCGGTCATCAACATGACACGACGCACCAATTCCAATGCGTTTGCACCGCCAATCGGGTTTAACTGCTCGGTATCACCAGAGAAAATCATTTTAACAGGCGTAAATTCTTGTGCGGCATCCACCAATTTGTAAATGGAAAGCATGTCCTGCATGTTAATCAAACCTGCTTCATCAAAGAATAATGCCATTTTACGGTCGAACGGTTGGTTCATCTGTGCTAGAGAACGACTGGTCTTGTCGATAAAGGAACGCACAGACAAACAATTCATGTTTGTTTCGTTCTTCAAAACCTCCGCAGCCTTCCAAGACAAAGTAACACCCATTAACCCATAGTTCAGTTGTGAATACACGTTGGCGATAATGTCGGCACTGGTAGATTTCCCTGCTCCGGCGTACCCCTCATATAATGAGTTGTGCGAGTAAGTCAAAGTAGAGGCAAATACGGCTTTCTTTTGACTCTCAGTCAGTTGGAAGCCGTTTTTCTTTTCTTTGGCTGCAATGACATCCAATACCAAATCTTTATTGACTGAATAACGGTAGCTGTTGCTTTGTTTGGAAATAAGGCGAATCAATTCTTTCTCAGTTTCCAGTTGGGAACGAGTCGTGTACAAACCCAATTCTTTCGGTCCGATATACACTATATCATCTTCATACTCATACACCGCACGGTCAAGCAAATCCTGATATTTGATTTTCTGTTCAAATTCAGGATTCAATAGCACGGCACGTTTCAAGCATATAGTTTTAATGGCAATAAAATAATCACCATCCATATCAAAAGTGGAACTTTTTTCCAGCATTTCTTCTATGGTGTTCGCCAGCACGCCTTTAATACGTTCATAATCCTCACGGTCCTCCTCCGGCAATTCGCCGAACACTGGTGTGTCATCATCAATGGGAATATTGTCTTCACGCAAAACTCGAGTATGTCGGTCTAAAAGATTAAGCAGTTCTTCACTTTTGCTTGTTGGTTGTTCCATGCTAAAACCGAATATTGTTGTAATCACAATATTTTAATTGAATCAATGATAACTTTTTGTTTTGAGCGTTTTCCATTTGGCATGTACGTGGAGTGATTTGCATGCAAACACTAAACTGAGGAAATTGATGAGAATCGATGGCGTTGGTGTTTGAAGTGAGGTTTGGGGCGCAAATGGGGGATGCAAGAAGCATTTTGGTTGTTCAACCTACCGCAACTTACTAAAATATCGTGAAATTGTGAATCAGTGCCACATGTCTAAATTTTTTGACTTCGATAGCGAGCAGACCAAACGTGAAAAGCAAATCAAGCGCGATTTGCGTAAAGCAGAGGAGACTGGCAAGTTATCTATTCAAGACAATGCTGTCGACAGCAGTAAACTCAATAATTATGAGAAATGCTTGGAGCACATGTCCGGCATGTATGACTGTATGAATTTGGTCAGCAAGTATTTGAATGTGGGCGCGGATATTCTGTTTGAGAAGAACATCATATATTTAGACCGGCTATCAAGTTCGGATTTCTATATCCACCCAGCTTTCACCAAACGTTATATTCGCACACAGCAAAGCGGTAAAGAAATCGAATACGAACAGAAATACAATCCATTCATTTGTTGTAAGTATGACTTTTTCGCCCGAGTGGATTGGTCTCGTGCCTATGTATACGGAAATTATCTGTACTTCGTTGCCGAAAACAAGAAAGTGGAAAGCGTTACTTACCGTGACATCAAGCATTTCACGTTAGCCATCTACTGCGACAATCCTGCAAAAATGGACATCTTTGCCAATCAGGAGTTCATCGACATTCGTCTGATTAAGATGGACGTATTTGAGGACGAGGATGACAATGGAGAGGAAACCCAGTTGATTGATACCAGTTGGGAGGAAAACTACGCCGAAAAGACTATCCCAATCATGGTTTTGAATGAGGAAAACGCTTACTTGGTGGAATCCACTTACCAAAAAGAGTTTGACCAAGAACGCGAAGCCTATCTGGCTTTCATGCGTACGCGCAGTGAAGACCTTGATAAGGCAATGGGGCAATATGACAGTCAGTTGATGGGTTCTACCTTGTCGCAGTTCTACCATATCGCATTGAATAACAGTGCCAAATCCAGTCGTGAGGAAGCATTGATTAAGCTGTATGGTGAAATCCCTGATTGGTATTACAAAGACTTGGAAAGCTACGGTGTTCAGGAAATCTCGGATTAATTTTTCACTTGAAAAAATAGAATTTGACGCACATTTTGTGTTAAGATAGCAACTCCATTTTGGAAAATTTGAATTAGGAATAACAATGAGCAAAACAAACGGTGTCGATGAAGCAAAAAATGTGATTGCCAAAGTAATTGGTGCGCTGGGCAACAAAAGCGGTTCTGTGATGATTACAACAGACGACAAAACAGGTGAAGTCGTAAAGTCCAATATTGATTTGGCTTTGGCACGGCAACTGTGGAATGCGGTTGGCGTACTGGAACAACATGGTGCTAATGAACATGATGCGCAATGCAAACATAAGTGCGCCCATCATGAGCAAGATAACGATTTGCCAGCACACGACATCCTGTCATCTATTTTTGGTAACGGTGAAAAACTTGCAAAAGCTATTGCTACGTTGGAAAAGCATAACAACCGGCAAGATGAAGAAAACCCAAAAGCCGAATCTGATGACACAATTCCAATCCATGACCTCTTTTCACGTCTGTTTGGCGATAACGTGAAGGTAAGTGTGACCAAAATTCCGGTAGGTGGCAGCGCTGGCCGTGTTGATAATGAAAATGATGGGGGACACCCTATTTTACAGATTTTCGACCACATTTTCCGTGAGGCAGAACAACGCCAACAATCAGAAAAACAGGCTCGTCAAGCACAACACGAAGAACGTGATGAGCAACCTGAATTACTGTCTGTGCGTTTGCGTCATGCTTTCCAACAGGTTGTAGAGCGTATTGAAGCTGTTGAACAAGAAGCTCAATCATTGCATTCCACTTCCCGCAAACAACGCAAACAAGCGTTAGAAGCATTGAAAACGTTGACGGACTTGATGCCAAGAGGAAAATCGGTTGATAAAGCATTGAAAACTCTGGTTCATGCAACTGATGATTTCGAGAAGGGTGAAGAAATCCATGATGATTTCTATAATGAAGCCCAATGCTTGCTTGAAGTGATTGAAAGTTTCTTGCAAGAACACTAAACATTTGCATGACTAGAAAAGCCGAACATTTAGTTCGGCTTTTGCTATACTCGCTATTCGCTATGTGACCGACCACTCAAATATTGATGGCTTAGTTGCATTGCATTTTCTTGCTATTGGAGTAAGTCAATCTCGTTAAAACTATCCAAAAATAGGAACGCTTTTTATGAAAGTAGAAATGTACATGGGGCGCAAAGGCGCTGGTAAAGACACTATTGCCGAACAAAGTGCATCAGAGTTACAAAAACAAAACTATTCCATACTGAACTTGAAACTGGCACAGCCATTAAAGGATAGCTGTCTCAGATTGTTTCAAATCGTACAACCTGACGTTGATATTGAAGACAGGGACATCAAAGAACAAGAGTTCTCATTTCACTTCCCTGTTTTGATGCAGCACTTACTGCAAGATTGTCAGCCTATACTTGGGTTCACTACAGAAACAGACCGCAATCGTTTAGAAGACCATATTTCCGAACTGATGGTAAACCATTCACATGAAAGCAGTGCCGGTAAAAATGACCAATTGGTGAAATTCCTACCGGATAATATGGTTTCCATCAGCCCGCGTAAGTATCAGCAAATGATGGGTACGGAAATCTGTCGTTTCTTTGATAATGACATTTGGATTAACCATTTACTGCGTATTGTGCGAGAACTGCATCAAACCGAACAGAAAGACAAACAGGAGCATTGTCTGCAAATCACGGATGTCCGTTTTTCCAACGAGGCTAAGAAAATCTCATCTGCTTTGAAACTGATGGATATTCCATTCTCCATCAAGTGTGTATTCCGTGAAGAATATGATGAAACAGGTCGCTTGAAACGCTTTGCTCCGGCATTGGATGTGCATGTATCAGAAAAACTGGCGATAGAGATGGAAACCCATATTTTGGACTTACGCCTCAATAATCCAAACATCGCTCAGAAAGACTTGTCTGTGCTGGTGGCGTACACCGCCGGTATTCCGATTGATGAGTTTGAAGTGGTTAACAACAGAACCAAAACGGTGCAACCGACAAAAAAGTTAAAAGCTAAGATGTGAGGTGTATAGAATGACAGACAATGTATACATCAACATCGGTAAACATGCGGTTGACCGTTTCTTGGAACGCTCGCCTCAAGAAGCCAAAGTATTGGGTATTGTCAAGGACTATGGCTACAACGGCTTTGAAGAACTGGATAACTTGCGTTACAACCAATTCTTGCTATCCGAGTATTTCCGCCGAGCGGTGGAGAACCGCACTTTACGTTCAGACCAGTTATTCATGCTTTATGTGGATGAGCATCACAATTTTGACATCGGCAACTTCCGCGCCTACATCAACGGGGAAAACATTTTTGTTTGTGAGCGTCAGGCTGCGAATGAATCGTTTGACGAGATTACCATTCGCACAGTAGTCGGTACAGATATGCGCATGGGGCGCAAGATTCCACAAAGCGAATGCGAGGTGCGACACGAGGAAAACGTGCAAACAGCCAATTGGTTGATTTCCCCAAACACCATGTCGGAAGCCCAATTTCAACGTCAAGTGCGCCGTCTTTATCGTGATTATCCATATGGACACCCATTTCAATGCGAACGATTGAATGAGTTGATGCAAAAGAAAACCGAACGCAAATACCGAACATCCATGTTCTCCACTTATCGCAAGAAAACAGAAGAACAGCCGGTCAAACAACAAAATAGTACGCCATATCCGCAACCCACGTCTGAATCCGTGAACACCAACACAGATAGAATGTTCAGTAGGCAGGAAATTCATGATAAGTTTATCCGATTAGGGATGAACTTATTGGTGTTTGATAATCATGGAGCAGGTATTTTCCTTGATGAAACTAATGAAAAACTATTCAAGTTTCCATTGAAAATAATGAAAAACGTGATGTCAGACGCGACAGGGTTTAAGCATTTCCACGAGTTGGTGGAATACAAGAAAGGCTTGATTATCCCTGACTACTATGCGCTGTTTGCCAATATCCAAATAAACGGCTGGAAAGAAACCGACAAAAGTATATGGCGCGTGTACAGCAAAAATATGCCACAGCACATCAAAGAGAAAATAGCGGTAGAACAAGATGATGTGGAAAACATACTGGAACACTATCATGCACAACTGCAATACTTGGGTTGCAATAAGGTCTGGAAACCGGCATTTAAGTTTGCTGCTAAAATAGATGATTACATTTTTGCCAAGCACAAGTTGACCGGTGAGCCTATGATGTACAAGAATACACCGATTGGCGAGTATGAAAGTCTGCCAATGTCTATTGAAGAGAAAGCAGAACTGATACAGAAATGGTCAAAAGCAGTACCGGATGAAATTCCAGCAGAAGCAAGGAGCGCTTTTACAAGCTATGTAAAATCCGAGTCTGCCAAACTGGTCAAACTCGGATTGGTAGAACCTCCTCAAATAGAGAACGAAGTTAAACCCCGTTCCGCGACGAGAATGCGAGTCGGTTAATGCGTTGGTCTAATGTCGGGTGGGTAGAGAACCCACCCGACATTTTTGCACTTCGGATGCCAATCAAAGCAACCTGTTTGTTATCCGTTTCAGATACAGCACCACTGAAACGCTTTAATGCCTCTAACGCTTTAATCATGCCGTAGTTTCCGACCAAATTGGTTGCCATTTTGTCTGCACGGTATTCACGTTGGCGTGAGAACCACAGAACGATAGGCAATGTGGCAAAGCCAAGAATGGTTTGTAATACGATATTCAGTAATACCTGTATACCCTCTTTATCGGTAACGCTGGACGAAATCACTCGTGATACAGCGATAACCAACGTATTGGCAATACCTTGTATCAACGCCATACCCACCATATCTCCATTAACGACATGCGATAATTCATGTGCCATCACAGCTTTCACTTCTTCATCAGTCATATTGTTGAGCAAGCCTGTACTAAACGCCACCAGTGCCGAATTTTTACGCCAACCGGTTGCAAACGCATTGGGTACAGGGTCGACATAAACACCCAATTCTGGTGGTGTAATACCTAATTGTTTCGACATGCGAACTAGCGCGTCTGACAACAATTTGTTTCGCCCATGCGCCTCATTCGGATTGATAATCGTGATGTGCATTTGTCGCTTGATAATCCACTTTGAGGTGAACAGGGAAAACAATGCAGATGAGAAACCAATAATGGCAGAACCAATAATCAGATTGCTGTTCAGATTCAAACCGAAAAGATAAGAAAACGACCAGAAAATTAGCGTCATGGTCGCCATAAAGGCTATGTTGGTAGCGAGAAAGAAAAGGATTGCGCGTGGATTGTTATACTTTTTGGTTGTGTTTTTCATATGTGTTTATGTGTGTTTCAAGTTGTTAAACACATATTTAAGCAATGAACATCCGGTGTTGCAAATTCACCGGATGTTTTTCTGATTAGCCGGTTTTTGCTAACAGCTAGAAAACGGAATGATGCCTGACAACGTTCTGATAATGTTAGACAAGTTAATCTGTTTACGCCATTCCTTGCTCGGATTAGTCATTGCATACACAGCATTCAAAATCTCATGGTGATACTCCCCATCGCACTCACCCCACACATCTATCCTACTACCCTCAGCACACAATAATTGGACATCTTTTGGCGGTTGGCGAGAAAGCAAACCATATAAGGTTGCCCCAATGCCATAGTAATCCGTATATGTACCAACTTTGTAGTGATACTCTGAATTATCAGGAATGTCGTTAGGGCGATACTGTTCCGGCGCAGCAAAACCGGTAGTTCGCACTATATCAGTAAGTTTGTAAGCCTTATCAATTGAAGTGCCAAAATCCAATATCAGCAATTCATCGTTTTGCCGAAGCAGGATATTAGACGGGTGAATGTCTAGGTGTAGCAGACCGCAGGAATGTAATTCGTGAATAGCAGATAACAAGTCAATACATATTTTTTTTAATACATGCGGATTGACTTGTTTACCTGCGTTGAGCAACATACCAATATATTTTCCGAGTGATACACCTGTTTCATAAGGCATCACAATGTAAGCGGTTTGATTCGCTTCAAAGTAATCCAATGTGCGAATTAGGTTCGGATGGTTTAGATGGGCGATGATGGAAATCTCACGAAAAAAGTCTTCCATTTCACCCATAAAGAATTTTTTGAGCGCCTCGTTTTTGAATGAGATGGGTGCGCCTGTTTTCCTTAACGGCAGACTGTTTGGCATGTATTCCTTGATAGCAACAATATTTCCGTTTCGCAAGTGTTTTGCCAGATAAACAATTGAAAACCCTCCACGTCCGATAACATGGAGAAGTTCGTAATCTTTTAACAAGTAGCCATCAGGCAATGGGCTATTCAGCCAAACATTTTCACTCATATGCGCAATTTAGTTTTTCGTTCTTCATTTTGTAATGAATTGACAACCACATCAGTCTCTAACATTCTCTTTGCTCGCTCGTCATTATTGGTCGCCGCGTAGGCGGTCAGTTCGTCACGATAAATTTCCACAACAGATTGTTCGGTTATGCCTTTCGGTAGTCTGTTGTTTTCCGTCAAGTGTACGATAATTTTACACATCAAATCAAAATCTTCTTTGGTTACTTTGGAAAAGTACGCCTTTAATTCCTTCTGAATATTCTGATTAGTCAAATCCAACAAGAAAGAACTGCTGTTTTGCAAGTGTTTAAAGAACGGCGGGCAATCTAACCAAACACAATGTTGTCCATAAGCAGGCAAGTATTCCTCAAAAATTTCAGTTAGGTCGTAATTCTTGTTATACTGAAAATAGCTATCCAATTTCATCAAATATCTAAATGTGGAACTGGGTAAATCATTTAAAGCGAACTTGTCTTGGATGATTTTCCAAACCTGTTCAAAATGTTGCTCATGATTTAAATTAAGAATATCAAGCAGATAGACACCGTTTTCCAGCATAATACTATTCGGCGACCAACCAATAGGGGATGTAATATGTTCCCATTCAATAGGGTCTTTACCAGAAGCTAATGTTTCCTTTCCGTTTTGTTGCAAAACCTGATAAACATCACGAAACACATCGGATTGCATGAGCAATTTAAAAGCGTTCAAGTGTTGCTGTTTCCCTGCATCTGCCAACTCAGTCCCATATTTGAGATTTGTACACGAAGCTAGATAGATGAAATGGCGTAGATATTCAAAATTCTTTATGTGGCGTAACTCACGTAACTCGTCAGGTGTAATTTGAATGGTGAAATCATCTCGCCAATTGGGAAAATCCTCACAAATATCCTGAAAGATTTGCTTGTTCATATCTGGAAATTTGTGAAACAGGTCAAGTGTGCATTTAATATTGGCAAAAGGGCAATATTTTCGGATTATACTCTTTTCCTCGTAAGAAAGTTGTCGCTCGTCATCTTGGTGATTTTCAATTAACCCAATAAGTTCTTTAATGGTGTCCAATTGTTCTGATGAATAAATTGCCGGACTGTCATAACGATAAACATTCGGAATTGTTGAAGTGTTGTCTTCCATTTTTTACGATTTGGCGGTCATCCGCATAGTTTAAGCGTTTCAAAGTGACGTACTCCCCGTCCTAAAGGACGGGGCTTCCTTCTGCAAGCGTTTCACGTCCGAAAC
>ERZ772766.873-NODE-873-length-16994-cov-36.554637_pt1 | contig 16994 bp, 16 predicted proteins | sample MGYA00511379_ERZ772766 | MGnify/ENA primary metagenome ERZ772766 (study PRJEB29015, sample SAMEA2737895) | human oral metagenome | biome: human oral; feature: human-associated habitat; material: dental | place: China | collected 2116 ...
CGGCAGTGACGGCTCCGCTGACTCCGAGGAGGCGCCTGCTGAGGAGCCCGCTGCGGAGCCGACGGACGACTCGTCTGGCTGGAGCGGCTGGTTCGGTGGCGGTGACTCGGGCTCTGGGGAGGGCTCCGAGGAGGCGACCCCCGAGCCTGAGCCTCAGAAGGAGTTCTACGCCAACTGCAAGGAGGCTAAGGCTGCCGGGGCAGCGCCTCTGTACAAGGGCGACCCTGGCTATCGCTCCGACCTGGATAGAGACGGAGACGGTATCGCCTGCGAGAAGTAAGGCCTGACTATTGCTGCGGCGAGCCAACATCGGCTCTCGCTACTCCAGATTTCATCTTCACGTGTCCCGTCATGCTGCGTCGAGTGCTATGCGGCTTGACGTGGCGCAACACATTGTCTTTCACTTTTCCTTTTCGAGGCTCTCATGAAGAATTTCCCTGCCTACTCCGTCTCTTTGCGATCGTTCCACGCCGGTGCTGGTCGGCCGGCAACCCCGATGTCCTGTCGCCAGAAGACGATGGTGAGGCCAGCGTCTGCGGTGCTGGCCATCGCGGTCTGCGCCGGACTGGCCGGGTGCGGGGTTCCGTCGTCGGCTGACGATGTGGACTCGCCGGTACCGGCACCCTCGCCGACGGCGACTGTTTCGGCGTCGCCGTCACCTACTCCGACTCCGTCCCCCACTCCGACCCCGACGCCGAGTCCCACCCCGACGCCTATGCCGACGCCCACGCCGTCACCGAGCCCGACGACGCAGGCCCCGCCCCCCGAGCCCTCGACGCCGCCTGAGACGCAGGAGCCCGAGCCGACGCCGGAGGCGGATACGCAGGGTGGCGGTGGTGGGGCGGCTCCCGCACCCGCTCCGGAGCCGAAGCAGGAGAGCACGTACTACCCCAACTGCAAGGCTGCGAAGGCAGCAGGCGCTGCTCCGTTGTACCAAGGTGAACCCGGTTATCGGCCTGAGCTGGATCGAGACAAGGATGGCGTCGCCTGCGAGATCAAGTAAGGATCCGTTGATCCCTGCCGTCTAGAACGGGGACACCGCCAGGGGCATCCACCAGTTCCATGTGCTTCGTTCGCAGCGTCTACGCGCTGCGAACGAAGCACATCCGGTTGGAGGGTCTGCGGGATCTTGTATGAAGAGCGTGACGTTCGCTCACTTCACGTGAGCTGAAATGGCACGGATTGAGCGGCGGTGGACCGAGTGAGCAGGAGTATCGGGATGCGTTCAACCCGCAGTAGCCAGAGGGGTACAAAGGGAATGAGCTTCAGTGGCTAAGTCGTCTTTGCACTTCTGGAGACAACTGTAGGTTGCGGTATGATTTCATTTTCCGATATTTCAGGACGCTGGATTCGTTGAGGTGCTTTAATCTTCTCGACTAGCCGTAATGATCCTTTCTCGCGACCTGAGGCAATATGAGCGTACCCCCTTCTCCTCCATATTCGTCAGCATATTCCTATGTTGGTCCCAGCCAATACTACAGTCCGATGCCGAGGCGTCGGACGAATTTGAGGAGATTTGTCCCCTATATTGTGACGTTTGTTCTTGGGGCTGGGCTTGGCGCTGCTGGCGCGTCGGACGATGCTCCGTCCCAGCCGACGGCGGCGTCGACGCCCACTGTGGTGTATTCACCAACCCCTGTTCCCACGGTTGTCTACAGTCCGTCGCCAGTACCAACAGTTGTCTATTCACCGTCACCGGTGCCAGCGACTGAGGCTCCCGCCCCTCCGGCGACGGTTCCCGCTGCGCCGGTGTCGGAGCCGACGCCGGAGACGAGTGAAGAAAATTCCGGAGGCGGTACCTCGTCTGGCACAGGTGAGGAACCGACTCGGTCGGAAGCCGACTCGAGCGGTGTCTACTACCGCAACTGCAAGGCGGCTCGCGATGCCGGTGTGGCGCCGCTCTATCGAGGGCAGTCCGGTTACCGGCGTGAGCTGGACCGCGATAACGATGGCATCGCTTGTGAGTAGAAAAAGCGATTGACTGCGGAGTAATCGCATTGGAATTCCGAGTGTCTTCAGTCGCTCAGGGGAGGAGATGAAAATTCGGCTGTGCACTGGTAGATACGGTGGAGGCGCAACTGGGTGTGTCTACTTGGGAGTGCCCTTATGATAACTTCTGTAGATTAGAACGCGTTGGACTGCGGCACCACTGGATGAGTGTCCGCTCGATTTGAATGAAATGTGCATACTGCGTTGGTATGTTACTGAAAGTGAGTGGGACTTTCGGTTGGTTTGAAAGAAGGTCTGCCACTTTTGATGGTGAGCTCTCAATGTGACCTAGGCTCTTGTTTCGAGTTCTATACGTAAATAACGGTATGGCGACAAGTTCGAGTTGTGCGTTGAAAGTTGCGGGAGAGCAGGAAGTGGTTGATCTATGATGTCGAACCGACAAAGCCGTTGTTCCGAGGCAGTCAGTGAGGACTCATGTCATTCGAAGATGCGTTGCTCAACATAGCAAACCGTGTGCGAGACTACGCCGGTTCGCTTGAGACCGAAGAAGCCACTAAAAATGCGATCATCATGCCTTTCATTCAGAGTGTTCTAGGGTATGACGTATTTGATCCGGATGAAGTTGTGCCGGAATTTGTTGCCGACGTCGGTAGTCGGAAAGCTGAAAAAATTGACTATGCCATCAAGCGTAAGGAAACCATACAGATTCTTGTTGAAGCTAAAAAGGTTGGCGAACCTCTGTCGCTTGAGCACGCTAACCAGTTAGTTCGATACTTCTCCGTATCTAATGCTAGGATTGGGGTCCTGACTAATGGGAGATACTGGCATTTTTACACCGATCTGGACAAGCCCAACATTATGGACTCCAAGCCATTTCTTCGCCTGGATCTTCTAAATGTAGATAGTTATATTCTTCCCGAATTGAAAAAGTTAACTAAAGCAACATTTGACCTCGATTCGGTGTTAACGGCGGCCGAGGAACTCAAGTACGTGTCCTCTACTAGGGCGGAGATCGCAAAGACCTTCAGTGAGCCGGATGCGGATTTTGTGCAGCTGTTTGCCCGCCGGGTGTATGACGGTGCACTAACCGCGAAAATGAGGGAGTTCTTTCAAGGGGTTGTCGAGAAAGCGTGCAGGCAGTTCCTTGCAGATCAGGTTAATGAGCGTCTTAAGAATGCACTTGGTGAGACTGTTTCCGCTTCTCCCGAAAGTGAAGAAGAAAACACTCGGAGTGAGGTTGAGGTCGAGGATAAGAAATCAGGAATTGTTACTACCGAGGAAGAAAAGCAGGCATATATGATTGTTCGTGCGATCGTGGTGTCAGAAATTCCGTTGGAACGGGTCGTTGACCGCGACACCAAGAGCTATTTCGGCGTTCTTGTTGATAATTCTAATCGCAAACCAATATGCCGCTTCCACTTCAATGGGAAAAACAAGAAGTACCTTGGTCTGCTTGATGAGCATAAAACCGAGACTCGTCACCAGATCGATCGTCTAGAAGATATCTATCAGTACGCCGAACAGCTTCGCGAGGCTGTGCGTCGTTACCGGTAGGGGCGGGCAGGTAGGTGTGCTGTAAGCGTTTGCTGACAACAGCGCTCACAGCGTCAGCTGCGGTCGGCGCCTGGACCTGAGTTGCCCAGGCGCCGATGGCGGTCTCTAGATGGCGCCGACCGGGGATGACAGCGACGGCCTCTCGCTGACCGTCCTTAGTGGTGCCGATGACGGTGAACCAGGTAGGTCTGCCGAGCCGGTGGAGTAGATCGACACCTTCTGGCTCTGCGGCAAGATGATCCATGACGACGTCGAGTGCTGTCCTCCAGGTCTGCATCTCGATCCCTGTCTCGGCGTGTGCGCGCAGGAGATCTGCGACGAGCAGCATGACGTCATCTCGATCGGTGTCATTCGTGGGGTGCCAGTGCTTGCCGATGACAGCGGCGAGGCGATCCGCATGTTCAAGCACTGCCGCCTCCACTTCGGTTGTGATGTCTCGCGGGTAGGTCATGGCGGGCTCCTTCGAGTAGATGGAACCCATTCTCTGGAGCTGTGTGTAGCTTGTCGGAAGCTTTGGGTCTATCTGACTGTTTGAGCCTCTGCCTTGAGGAAGTCTTCGAAGTGTTCGGCAAGACGGTCGCCATCAGGGCGCATCTGTTTGGAGGCCGGCACATGCGTGAGGGAGTGACCTTCGAATTTTAACAATCCAGTTTGCAGACGGGCGGTCTCGATGCGCTTTGCTCGTGTCGCCACGTGGATGCGGCGGTCGGCGTCGATGCCGAGGAGATGGCGGTCGTAGGCGGTGTGGTGGAGTCTGCACAGGGCCAAGCCGTTGCTGACCTCAGGGACTCCCGCTTCCCTGGAGTCGGCGATGATGTGGGAGGCTTCCAGGAGCTGTGCGTGCGGAAGATCGCAGACTGCGCAAGAGATCTGGTAGGCACTGAGTACGTGCTCCCTGAAGTCGTGTTGATGGATGCGCTCTTTCATCCATCTTGACTTATATTTCTTTTCAATAGGAGGTGGGGTCGTGAGACTCCCGTAGGGGATCGAATCATCGATGTCTATAATAAATTCCCGCTTTTGGAGGTCGACATCTTTGATGTATGCCGGAAATCGCATATAGTACAATGTTGGATTCTTCATTGACGGTACTCGAATAAGCCAAACGAGTGGATACTTGCGCAGATGCGCCTCGATCATCGCATCGTTTGTCCATGTCTTGTTGTCCGAATCGGCGAACTGGTAGTGGAGAAGTCCGTCGTCATCGATAGTGTCATCGTATGGCCTGGAACCCTCTTCTGTAGATGTAGTTTTGAAGGAAAAAGCTCCGCGAAACTGCTTTGGGCGCCATATTCCTTGATTTCTGTTGATTAACTGAATTCGATGGCCGTGCCAGCGGAATCCGTCGTTAAGGGTTTGAAAGGTCAGTATTTCATGTCCGTTGATGCGTTGTTCTTCCAGCCATTTCATGGTAGCTAGGTGCGCATCGAGCTCCTCTTCTGGAGTGAACGTATCGCTGTCCATGGTGCTTCCCTCATGAAAAGAGCAGGTGAGAGATGGGGGTGTCTGCCTGCGATGGCAGAATGTCTCTGCGGGAGTATATCGCGCTGGAACGATGTTGAGCGATCTGAGTTTACTCGGCAGGGGATAGGGGTGAAAGCGTCCTCACTCGCTCCCATCCCTGGCTTTGATGAGCGGCGGCCGGTTCGTACGCGTGGTGTCCCGATCACGTATCCGCCCGCACCAGTCGGACGATGCCAGCCATCTGGGCGGCCGTCGTCCAGGCCAGGATGACGAGTCCGGCGGAGGTGACGTCCGCCTGCGATTCGGCGGCCGTCAGCCAGATCTGGCCCGCCTGGCCGGGAAACCAGCGGGCGGCGTCGCCCAGGAACACGGCCAGCTGCGGTGTCAGGATCACCAGCACCACGGCCGCCGTCGACGCACCGATGACGCTGCGCAGCGCCGCACCGAGCCCGGCCGCCAGCAGCAGCACCGCCGTCAACCAGACCACGGTCCTTCCACCGGCCCACAGCGCCACCGTCGACATCGTCGGGCACGCCGCCAGGCTCGCCCCGACCAGGACGCTCGCCGCCACCAGTCCCGTACCGGTCAGCACCATGAGCCGTGCCGCCGCCAGCTGGCCCCGTGCCGGCGTCACCAGCAGACTCGTCATGCCCTGCGCCGTGGAGTGCTCGGCACCTGCCGCGGCTACACCGGCCGCCACGAAGCCGATCTGCACCGCCAACGTCCACGTCGGAGCGATCTCCTCGAATCCGAAGTCCCGCCCATCCACCACGTTCTGCAGGACCGACATCACCGTGGCGATCGCAGCCGCGCCCGCCACCGCTGCCGACCACCACATCGCCGGCAGCGTCACCACCTTCAGCAGCTCCGCGTGCAGCGCACGCCCCCAGGCTGTCGTCACCCCTGCGGTAGTCCTTACCCTGCTGGTCGCACCGGCTCCGCTCATGCGTCCCGCCTCATCCACACCCAGCAGCACACCGCCGCGCACCCACCTGCCCACGCCGTGCAGACGGCGGCCGCCATCGGGATCGACAGCAGCTCGACGAGCCGGTCGTAGTTGAGCGTCGTCGGGTTCGCAATGAGCCGCACCGCCGCGGTATCCGGCAGGAACCGGGCAGCATCGGTGGACTTGATGAGCAGCACCCCCGGCGAAATCATCGTCGACATTGCGACGAGGACCGTCATCGACACCAGCGCGCTGCGCGTCGCCATCGCCAGTGCCATCGACGCCATTGCCGAGAACACCCACCACGTCAGGATCCCTGTCAGCATCCACCACGGCACCGGCTCGAAGGGCGCGCTCGACCCCAGCAGGTGCCGGCTCAGCGAGTAGGTTGCCGTCCACGCCACCGCCAGGAGCACCGTCGCGGCACCCAGCACCACGAGCAGCTTCGCGGCCACCGACGCCCCGCGCCGCGGCTGTACCAGCATCGTTGTCGTCACCTGTCTCGGAGCGCTGGAGGCCCCGCTCGTGCGCGGATCAATCGCGTACTCGCTGACCACAACACTCACCGCCAGCACCACGATCCCCGTCGTCCCCACGTACAGCCCGATGACGCCGACGTTGCCCAGCTGCGCCGGCGCATCTGGGGCGCCGGCCGCCAGCCGCGCCGCCAGGTCATGATCCGTGTAGTACTCGATCAGGAGCGGCAGGACGATCGCCAGCGCCGCCCCCAGCCAGGCCCCCGGCAGGCCCACCGTCTTGCGCACCTCCACCTTGAGGGAGCGCACCAGCGCCGTCGCCACGCTCATGAACGGCACCCTTCCTCGCGTCCGGCCCGGCCGCCCCGACCGCCGGCCTCGCCCCCGGTCGGGGCAGTCAGCGAGAAGAAGGCCTCCTCCAGGTTCGCGTAGCCCGCCGCGACTTCCTCCAGCGTCCCGGCGGCCCGCACCCGCCCGCTGGCGATGACGACGACGTCGTCGGCCACCTCGGCCAGCTCGGCCAGAACATGACTGGACAGCAGGACCGTGCCCCCGGCATCGGCCCTCTGCCGAAGCAGCGTGCGGATCCACCGGATCCCCTCCGGATCCAGGCCGTTGACCGGCTCGTCGAGGACCAGCACCTCCGGGTCGCCCAGCAGCGCCGTCGCCAGCCCCAGGCGCTGCCCCATTCCCAGGGAGAAGGTGCGCACCCGCCGCCCGGCCGCATCACTCAGCCCGACGACATCGAGCACTTCGGCCACCCGACGCCGACTGATTCCCGCGCCCGAGGCCACCCAACCCAGGTGACCGCGGGCCGTGCGCGAGGGGTGCGCGCCCGAGCCGTCGAGCACCGCCCCCACCGTGCGCAGCGGCTCGCACAGCTCGCGGTAGGGGTGCCCGCCGATGAGCGTCCGCCCGCCGTCGGCCCGGTCCAGCCCCAGCAGGCACCGCAGGGTCGAGGACTTCCCGGCGCCGTTCGGGCCCACGAATCCGGTGACGCGGCCCGGACGGGCCTCCAGGCTCACGCCGTGAAGCACCTCCCGCGCCCCGTGCCGCTTGACGAGGTTCTCAATACTGATCATGGGCCAACCCCAGCGCGCCGAGCGGCAGCGCGCATCGGCCGCCCAGCCGAGACGGTTCCACCGCCTCAGACCCAGGTCCGTCAGACCCTGGTTCGATGAAGCGTCCCAGCCGCCTCCCTAGACTGGACGCGTGCCTGCCCCCGATGTCCCACCGCGCCACTCGCCGCTCGGGCGCGCCATCACCGGGCTGACCGTGGTTGTCTTCGGCCTGGGCACTATGGTCGGTTTCTCCCCGGTTCCTTCTTGGCGTGCCCAGATGACGGTGCTGCTCGTCATGACCGGGCTCGTCGTCGCCTCCCTGTGGTTGCGGCGGCGCGACCAGCGTGCCTACGAGCGGCGCCTGGCGCAGGAGACCGCCGCGCGCGCCGTCGCCGAGGACCGCCTCGTCATCGCCCGCGAGCTGCACGACGCCGTCTCCGGCAACCTCGGCGCCATCACCGTGCGCTGCGCCGTGGCCCAGCGCCTCGAGACCACCCCCGACGGGCTGCGAACCGCACTCGACGACGTCGAGACCGCCTCCCGCGAGGCCACCGACGCGTTGCGGCGCATGCTCGCCGTCCTGCGCGACGAGAGCAGGCCCCCGACGCCGGGAGTGGTTGTTGCGGCCTCGGCGACCGCTGCGACCTCAGCGGAGGGCGCACCGGCGGCGAAGACCGGCATTCCCGACAGCCTCACCGAGAGTCTCCATGAATCGATCGACCGGGCCGGGCGATCCGGCGTCACCGTCGAGCTCGACGCTGATGTCGGGACATATGCAGAAGCGGCCGCCATCCGGGGCGCGGCGGCACCCGAACTCCTCCCCGCCCCGGTGGTGCAGGCCGCTGCCCGGATCGTGTCCGAGGCTCTGGCCAATACCGCCCGCCACGCCGGCCCCACACGCGCCCGCGTGTTCCTCCGTCGGGAGCCGGGACTGCTGCGCATCGCCGTGGTCGATGACGGGCCCGCGACCGGCTGGAAGCCTCACCCCGGGGCCGGACAAGGACTGCGCGGACTCCATGAGCGCCTGACCGCGCTCGGCGGGACCCTGACCGCCGGCCCCTGCGCCGACGCCCCCGGCTTCGCCATCGAGGCGACGCTGCCCGTCGAACCCCACGGGAGGTCCCATGGCTGAGGCCGTTCCCGGGCCGGGAAGCGCCCCCATCCGGGTCCTCATCGCCGAGGACCAGGCCCTCCTACGCACCACCCTGGCCGCTCTGCTCGAGGCCGAGCCCGGCATGAGCGTCGTCGGCCTGGCCGAGGACGGTTCCCGCGCGGTCGCCCTGGCTGCCGAGCTGCGCCCCGACGTCGTTCTCATGGACATCCAGATGCCCGGCCTCACCGGCATCGAGGCCACCACCCGGATCTGCGCCGACCCGGCGCTCGCGGCCACGCGCGTCCTTATCCTGACCATGTTCGAGATCGACGACTACGTCCTGGGCGCCCTGCGCGCCGGCGCCTGCGGCTTCCTGCTTAAGGACACCGACCCGCAGTCCCTCGTCGACGCCGTGCGCACCGTCCACGAGGGGCAGTCGCTGCTCAGCCCCCAGGTGCTGTCTCGCCTCGTGGCCCGCATGCCGCGCGCGGCGTCGGCCGGGGCCTCCGGCAGCACCCGGGCCGACGCTGTCGAGGCCCTCACGCCCCGCCAGCGCGAGGTGCTGCTGCTCATCGCCCAGGGCCTGTCCAACAGTGAGATCGAGGCCGAGCTCGGTATCACCCGGGCCACCTGCCGCAGCCACATCACCGCACTCCTGGCCCGCCTCGGTGCTCGCGACCGGGCCCAGCTCGTCATCGCCGCCTACGAGTCCGGTCTCGTCAGCGCCCGTTGAGACTGCTGCCCGCGACTCTGCTTGAGGCGAGTGGCGTCTTCGGCTGAAAAGTGTCCATATGGGACGACTTTGACGGCTCACTCGCACAAACAGCATTGTGTTTGTGCAGGTCAGGGTGTTTTGGGTAGTTGCGTTCCGGTGATTGGGGCATTCAAAGTCGTCCCATACGGACAAAATCTGCTCAAGAGCTGTCGCCGTTGTGCTTAAGTGCGGCTTATTGACGGTGCTGCGCGGAAACCGTCAGCGGGGTGCGATCGAGAGGACGGCGATGCCGCGCCCTCGGGGACGACGCCGGCACATCGCCTCTGGGGACACGGCTATCCGAGGAGCTTCCCGCCAGGCCCCGGCGGGCTGGTCTCACCCCCGCTCCGTGAAGACCAGCCGGCGCTGCGCCACATAGCTGGCCACGTAGATGGCTCCATCGCCGAGAACCTTGGCGATCCCCAGCGGGATCCCGATCGTGGTGAGCGCCTTGAGCAACAGGTAGCTGGCCGCCAGCAGGCTCACCGCCAGGACCCCGTAGCGCACCGCCGTGCGCACCACGGTGCCGCGCCGAGCCCGGAAGACGCGGCGGTTCATGAAGAAGTTCGCCGTCCCGGAGATCAACCGCGCCCCCACCACCGCCGCCAGCAGGTTGCCGCTCATCGCGAAGATGATCATGACGCCCAGCCAGTCGATCCCGAAGCTCGCCAGTGATGTCCCCATGAACCGCAGCAGCGGTGCGTAGATACGCGCCGAGTCCTGCAACGGCCGGAAGTGCGAGGAGGTGTTGCCCGGCTCGTAGACAGTGGCGATCTCCACCTGCTCCACCACGAGCCCCAGGTCGTGGGCGCGCAGCAGGGCGGAGAGCTCGTACTCGTAGCGGTCGCCGGGCACGTTCTGCAGCCAGGCCAGGTGCCCGGCGGGGTAGCCGCGCAGGCCGGTCTGGGTATCGCCCAGCTTCCAGCCCGTTGCGCTGCGGAACAGCAGGGCGGTCACATCGTTGCCGATCCGGCTGCGCAGCGGTACCGGCCCGGTGAACCGCCGCACTCCCAGGGTCATGTGCCCGGTCTCGCGCACCCGCGCTGCCACGGCCTCAATGTCCGACGGCGTGTGCTGCCCGTCGGCGTCGGCACACACCACGTCCGCATCGGGCCAGGTGGCGGCCGCATGGGCCAGCCCTGTGCGCAGCGCCCACCCCTTGCCCTGGTTGTCCGGGTAGCTGACCACCTGGGCGCCGCGGGCACGGGCGGCGGCGAAGAAGGGCGCGTACTGCGGCCCCGAGCCGTCATCGACGACGAGCACCGCGCAGTCCCGGCGCGCCCCGCGCAGGCGGGCCACGAGCACGGCCAGGCGCTCGTCGGGCTTGTAGGCCGGGATGAGAACCACGAGCGTCACGGCCTTCCGGGGGCGGGGCCCGCTATCGGCCCGCGGCGCCGTCCGGTTGCCCGCCGTGCGGTTCGTGGCGATCCGGTTCGCCGGGGCAATGACCCGCGGCAGCACCCGCGGCGAGGTCTGAAGGGCTGTGTCGGTGCCGTTCATCTCAGGATCCGTTCGCGATGTAGAGGATGTCGGAGGTGTCGCGCTCGCCCCCGTTGGAGGGCTGGTTGATGATCGAGCCGTTGAAGTACATGGCCGACGAGCCGCCGCCGTCGATGTTGTAGGCGCAGGCGCACCCCAGATCGGCCATGATCTGGGCGAGCTCGGTCATGGTCACGCCGCGCGAGTAGCCCTCGCTGCGGCCGTCGACGACGACGAGCTTGAGGTGGTTCTTCTCCACCCACCCCACGGCGGTGCGCGGCTGCTGGCCCTGGATGGAGTGGTTGCCGACATTCGTGTCCACCTCGACCTGGTCGATGCCCGAGAGCACCTTGGAGCCGTTGACCAGAGCCGGCCCGAAGGACAGCGTGTTCCACACCCCCGCGTCCAGAAGCGTCTGGGCGTTGGTGGTGGTCTCGTCGTAGACCTCTACGCGCCCGTCGGTGTAGAAGGCCATGCCGTCGCGCGCGCCGCTGTCGCGGTAGATGACGCCGTTGCGGATGAGGATGCCGTCGCTGCGGAAGCCGTAGTAGTCGCCGTTGATGGCCAGGACGGCGTCGTGCTCGGAGGCCATCGTGGTGGGCTTGGCGGTGATGTTGGTGCCGTAGGAGTTGTTGGCGAAGGCGCTGCGCAGGTCGGTGGCGTTGGTGAGCTTGACGTCGGCCACGTAGTAGGTGACGGTGTCGCTGCCCGAGCCGGTGGAGACCTGCTGGATCTCGATGCTCGTGTTGGAGGAGGAGTAGGAGTTCTCGCCGACCGTCACGTTGGTGGCCGGGGTGGCCGAGGAGTTGGCGGCGGCGTTCTGCGCCTTGGCCTCCAGGGCGGCGACGTCGCCCACCTCGACGTGGTCGATGACGAAGCGGTTGAGCGCCCAGGCGCTGGTGCCGGTGGCGGCCAGGCCCAGGACCGCCGCACCGCCCAGGAGGAAGCGACGGCGCGGGTGCTTGCGGGACTTCGAGGAGCGGCCGCGCCGGCCGGACTCGTGGTCCTGGCCGGTTTGGGGAGGCTCGGTCGGGCTGAGGGCGTTGGAGCTGTGCATGACTCAACCGTGTCGAGGCCGTGTGTGCCGGGCGTAGGTTGACCTTGTGGGTCTCCTGTGAAGGCGTGCAGGGCGGAGTGACGCAGGAGAATGGTCAATACTCCGGCAGGTCGAATTCTTGCCCGACATGGCCCGCGAACTGCCCCGACGCGGCCTCATCCGCGCCTACAGTGGTGGGAGGCGCGGGCGGTCGGTGCCCGCGACGTGAGTCTGCATAGGGGGAGGCAGCGGTGTTATCGGGTCGGAACCGACGTATTTTCCTGCTATTCATCGTGGTGCTCAACATCGTGGTCACGGTCCTGTCTGTTCAACGGGGCGACATGGCGATGGCGATCCTCTTCGCCGCTGCTGCGGTGCTCATTCTGTTTCAGCTGATCCGCCTGGCCTCTCGCGGCGACGACAACGACGACCATGCTGACTGAGCGGGCTCTCTGGATCCTCCGGCTGGTCGTGGTGGTGCTCAGCGCCGTCTCCGCACTCATGTCCTTCAGCCGGGGAGACACGACTGGCGTGGTGATCTTCGGTCTCCTGTCAGCGCTCTTCCTGTACCAGCTGATTCGTCCACTCGTCGGTGGCAAGGATGATGACCGCGACGACCGGACTCCTCCGAGCTCATGAGCGCCGTCGACGACGCCACCCACATCCTTGAGGTCGAGGGGCTGTCCGCCTGGTACGAGCGCGACCGCCCGGTCCTCACCGACGTCTCCTTCGCCCTCGAGGCCGGCGAGGCCGTGGGCCTCATCGGCCTCAACGGCGCCGGCAAGACCACGATGCTCACCTCCCTGTGCGACGTCCACCGCGGAGCGCGGCTTGGGGTCCTGCGTTACCGGGGTGGGGACGTGCACCCTGGCGACGAGCGCTTCAAGGCCGCCCGCTATCTCAGCCTCGCCGACGACGACTCCTTCCCCACCTGGAACCTGGAGGCCTTCATCGGCTTCCTCGAGCGCGCCTACCGCCTGCGCCCGGACCGCGGACGCCTCGAGGAGCTGATCGAGGGATTCGACTACGGCCGCTACCGGACCACATCCTTCTCCCGGCTCTCCAGCGGCTCACGCAAGAAGGCCAACCTCATCGCCGCTTTCTACGTGCATACGCCGCTCCTCTTCCTGGATGAGCCCGTCGATTTCCTCGACTTCACCGCCACCGAGTTCCTGTACCGCAGCATCAACGACGCCGCCGCATCCGGCCGCTCGATCCTGCTCAGCTCCCACATCGCCGAGTCCTTCACCCGCTGCACCCGGCGCCTCTACGTGCTCTCTGCCGGCCGGATGACCGGTCCCTTCACCACCCCCGAGGACTCCGATGCTGTGGCGGCGCTGGTCAGTTAGCCGAGTCGCCCTGAGAGCGGTGACGGGGCAGTTCGTGGGGCGCCAGAGCGCCCTGGGTGCCGTCATCCTGTGCGCCCTGGCCGCCTGGTTCGGGGCGTCGACCGACCTCCGCGTCAACCCGCGCGTCGCGGTCACCGGACTGGTCCTGACCGCCGTCGGCCTGACGGCCACCATCGCCTCGGCCTGGATCGGTTCCGGGCGCTGGGACGATCTGGCCCGCTTCCCGCTCCGACGCGACGAGCTCGCCCGGGCCACCTACCTCGTGGCCGACGCCGTCGTCCTGCTGGAGGCGGTTGTGCCCATCGTCCTGCTCGCCGGCGGTGAAGGAGGCGGTCGGAGTCCTGGCGTAGGCACTACTGCGACCACGGCGGTGGAGATGATCGTCGTCGGGCTGGGGGCCGGGGCACTGGGGCTGGCCCTCTGGACGGGGGAGCGGTCCGGCCTGCGCTGGGTGGCAGGTGGGGCCCTCGCCGTCGGAACGCTCCTCTGGTGGCTCGCTCCCGTGGCCTCGACCCTCCTCTTCGCGGCCTGCGCTCTGGCTGTGACGACGTATTCCCGTGATCTGCGGGCGCGCCGCAGGCAGGTGGGTACCGTTGGAGGCGGCCGCCACAGCCTGGTCCTGGGCGAGCTGGCGACCGTGCGCACCACGCAGGTCAATACTCTGATGATGCTTGCGGTCGCTCTGGTCTTCACCTACACCATGACCGGTCGAGGCCTGACGATCCCGCTGCCCATGGCCTTCGTCGTCGTCAACACGCCACTGAACGCCTACTTCTCCCGCTACCTCAGTACCCGCACCGTGGTGCTGGCCGCGCCCAGATCGCGGCGCGTCCTCGTCGCCTATGCCCGAGACCTCACGCTGTTGTACATGGCGTCCAACTGTCTGGTGGGGGCACTGATCGTCTGGCTGGGCGGCGGCATTGCTGAGACCGTTGCGGCTGGAGTGCTGGCCTCGCTCGCTGGGGCGACGACGGCGGTCCTCCTGGAGGTCTACCGGCCGCTGACGAGCTGGAAGTCTGAGCGCGACGTCATGCGCCACCCGCGCAAGTACCTTCCGCTGGCCGCCGCGCTGTTCGCCATCCTGGCGGTCCGGGCTGTCGGGTCTCTCGTGGCGTAGAACCCTCGACGGCGTGGTGCGCGTTGTCGACAGGTGGAAATCCTCCAAGTCATCTCCTTAGGTTTGTATGGCCTTATCTAAAGTTGTGAAAACTTCTTGGCAAATTAACTTAGGTGGTCCTAAAGTCCTAGGTGCTTCGTGTTCGCCCTCGCCTCACCGAAGGACTTCTATGCGCCGTCGTACCCTGCTCATGTCCCTCCCGCTCACCGCCGTCCTCGCCAGCTGTGGAGTCACCTCCCGCGCCGGCAAGGGATCCAGCGCTGGCGCCTCCTCGGGCGCCTCTCACGGAGGCTTCGAGGTCACCGACATCGTTGGCCGCAAGGTCACCTTCGATGCCCAGCCCAAGAACATCGTCCTGAGCGAGTCCCGGCACGTCTACTCCCTGGTCTTCCTCAACAAGGACAACCCCATCGACAAGGTGGTCGCCTGGGGCGAGGACCTGCAGAAGGCCGCCCCGGACTTCTACGACAAGGTCCTCTCCGTCGCCCCGAAGGCCGCCGATCTGCCGACCATCGGCTCCATCGCCAAGGACAACCTGCCCATCGAGACCCTGGTGAAGTACAAGCCCGACGTCTTCATCATGACCCTGGACGTCTACAACTCCGCGAAGGAGAAGGGCTACCTCGACAAGCTCGACGGCCAGAAGATCGCCTACGTCGTCACCGATTTCCGCCGTGACCCGGTGAAGAACACCGTCCCCTCGGTCACCCTTCTGGGCGCCCTGTTCGACAAGCGCAAGGAGGCCGAGGCCTTCGTCTCCTTCTACAAGAAGCAGGTCGACCCCATCGTCGAGAAGGTGAAGTCCCTGACCTCCAAGCCCACCACCTTCCTGTGGCGCGGTCCGGGCGTCAACGATCCCGGCTCCACCTACTCCACCGCGAACCTCGGCGCGATCGTCACCGCCACCGGCGGCACCAATATCGCCGACAGCCTCCTGTCCGGCGAGGAGGGCGTCCTCACCCCCGAGCAGGTCATCGCCTCCAACCCTCAGCACATCATCGCCACCGGTGGCGAGTGGCAGAAGCAGAAGATCAAGGACACCGCCCAGACCAGCTACGTCCACCTCGGCTACAAGGCCGATGAGGCCTCCGCCAAGGCCAGTCTCGAGCAGCTGAAGGACCAGCCCGGCTTCGAGCAGATCCAGGCCTTCACCAACCGGCATGTCTACGGCATCTACCACCAGTTCTACGACGCCCCCTACAACTTCATCGCCTACCTCACCTTCGCCAAGTGGCAGAACCCCGAGGCCTTCTCAGACATCGACCCCGGCAAGGTCTGGAAGGAGTTCCACGAGCAGTACATGCCCTGGAAGGCCGAGGGCGTCTTCTTCACCTCCATCTGATGGGAGCGAGTTCCAAGGCCTCTGCCGACGACGCCGCAGCCGGAGCCGACAGTGCGTCGTCGGCCTACGCCTCCTACCGGCGTCGGACCCTGCGGCGAGTGCTGCTGCTGACGGGACTGACGACCCTGCTCCTGACCGTCTTCCTCGCCGCCCTCATGGTGGGACCGCTGGGATTCAGCCCCGGCCAGGTGCTCGGCTCCCTCTTCTACGCCGACTACGACCCCTGGGTCGCCAATATCGTCGTCAACCTGCGTCTACCCCCGGCGCTCCTGGCGATGCTGGTGGGCGGGGCGCTGTCACTGGCGGGCGTTCAGATGCAGACGATCCTCGACAACCCGCTGGCCGAGCCCTTCACCCTGGGGATCTCCGCGGCCTCCGCACTGGGGGCCGCGCTGGCGATCGTCACCGGGCTCGTGCTGCCCGTGGCCACCGGGGCGACCCTGCCGATCGCGGCCATGACGGCGGGGCTGGCCGCCTCCCTGGCCATCGCGATGGTCTCGAGGCTGCCCTCGGTGACCAAGGAGATGACGATCCTGCTGGGTATCGCCCTGGTCTTCAGCTGCCAGGCGCTCCTGGCGCTCGTGCAGTACCGGGCCTCCACCGAGAGCCTCCAGCAGATTGTCTTCTGGTCGATGGGCTCCCTCATGCGCGCCACCTGGCCGGCCGTGGCCACTGTCTCGGTGGCCCTGATCGTGGCCACGCCCGTCTTCTGGGTCAACGGCTGGCGGCTGACCGCCATCACCCTGGGGGAGGCGCGCGCCGCCGCCATGGGCATCAACGTCGCGCGCGTGCGCTCCTGGACGCTGGTCGGGGTGGCGCTGCTGGCCGCCCTGTCCGTAGCCTTCGTCGGGATCATCGGTTTCGTGGGGCTCGTAGGGCCGCATATGGCCCGCGGCCTGGTGGGGGAGGATCAGCGCTTCCTCGTGCCCGCCTCCATCCTGGCCGGGGCCACCCTCCTGACCGCCGCCCACACCGCCAGCCAGGTCATCGTGCCGGGCGTGGCCGTGCCCGTCGGCATCCTGACCGCCCTCGTGGGCGTGCCGGTGTTCCTCACCATCATCTTCGGACGCCAGCGCTCGGCGGTCAGGAGCGGATCATGACCCTGATGCTGGACAACCTCACCTTCTCCTATGGCAGGCGCGCGGTCCTCAAGGGCGTCGACGCCAGCTGGGAGACGGGACAGATGGTGGGGCTGCTGGGCCCCAACGGTGCCGGCAAGTCCACCCTGGTCACCTGCGTGGCCCAGTTGCGCCGCTACCTGGGGGAGGTGACCTTCGAAGGGCACCGAGGACGGGACCTGCGCGGCATGATCGGCTATATGCCGCAGGGCCTGCCCGGCGACGCCGCCCTGACCGCCCTGGAGTCGGTGCTCA
>ERZ772766.874-NODE-874-length-16980-cov-3.399882_pt1 | contig 16980 bp, 15 predicted proteins | sample MGYA00511379_ERZ772766 | MGnify/ENA primary metagenome ERZ772766 (study PRJEB29015, sample SAMEA2737895) | human oral metagenome | biome: human oral; feature: human-associated habitat; material: dental | place: China | collected 2116 ...
GTTTTGCGATTACTAATTTACAAAGAAAATTCGACAAACTGTTATTTTTCTATCTGTTTATTAGGGTGGGAAACTTTAGTAAAGTATCTCTCATCCCTAAATCCATACGCATTTCGTTTCATTATTTTGATCTTGTTATTAAAGCCTTCAACTTTTCCCGTTGATAGACGGCAGTCGTACCAGGCAAGGATACCTTTCCTATAGGTTCTCATGGTAACAGCCATTTTCTGTAGTTGGGCAATCTTACGTTGTTCAGCCAGTCTTATCCAGTCATCAAGCACTTCTTCTGCCAAAGCTGTCATGGGTTGCAACCATATCTGACGGAGTTGTTCCTTAAGATAGTATGCTTTTGATGATGACTCGTTCATAACTAAAGCGTTCGCAAGCCTTGCCCTGTGCTGTTTGTAAAAGATGTCCACACCATTCCCAAGTAGCAGATACCTTGTTCCCTTGAGCTCTTTACGCTTATTCGTATCTTTTTCCATGCTGTAAACTTTACGTCTGATAACGTAAAGTTTCTCGTTCATTAACTTCACTACATGAAAATGATCAAACACATGTGCCGCATCAGGGCAATTCTCCATAACAGAGGCAATGAAAGCTGCAGGCAGGTCTGTTGCCACATGTTTTATCTTTAGGTTCTTACGCCTGACTTTTCGCTAGAATTCGACCAGGGCATCCATACCCTTGCCAGTACCGACATAGATGACCCTGCCACCATCCAAATCCACAACAATTGTCTTATATACATGCCCATTCCTAACGGCAAACTCATCAATACCTATTTCTCCACTCCATCTAAAGAAGAAGGGCTATAATGACACTTCAGGTAAGAGCAGTGTATTTCCTTTACAGTATCCCATGACACGCCCAGATGACTCAATACGTCCTGAAGCGTCATACCACGAAGCATTTTCTGTCAACAACGAAACGCGTGGTGGAATATTTCAATTTCAGAATTGCCGTATTAAGTGGGTGGATGTATTGTTGGTAGAACACTCGGTATATATCGGGTAGAATAAATATTCAAACAATATTAAATAACTACAAATAACGTACACTAACATTCTACTTTATTGTGAACGCGCAATGCGCTGTGTAAGCGGCGGTTACTTCGTAAGTGTGTGACATTCAACAATAAAGGGGAATGTCCTCACATTCCCCTTTGGTGATTCCGTTGGGGTTCGAACCCAAGACCCACAGCTTAGAAGGCTGTTGCTCTAATCCAACTGAGCTACGGAACCAGTATTGCAACGCCTAATATGCGCGTTTTGCGGTTGCAAAGGTATGAAAAAAAGGGGGGATGGCAAAATATTTCGCGATAAATGTTGAAGTCGTCTTGACTTTTAGTATTTCTATAAATTGAGAGGAGTGCAGGCTTATGAACTCACGAAAGCCCAACAACTCCCGAAGACATCAGCTCACAAATTCACAAACTCATAAATTCACAAACTCATCAACCCCAAAACTCATCAACTCAAAGGCTCCCCAACTCAAAAACTCATCAACTCAAAAGCTTATCAACTCAATAGCTCATCAACTCAAAAGTTCCACAACTCAAAAACTCATTAATTCAAAAACTCCCCAACTCAAAAACTTAAATTGTTATCTTTTATTTTACAATACTACTCCGAATCCCGCGCCGTTCTAGCGAAAAGATAGGGCATAAAGTAGGTAAATTGCCACTATTTTTAGTCTTTCACACCTTCAAATATGTTCGTTTTTAAGAAAAAGGGCTGCATTTTGCACCATTTAGCCTTTCTAGTTTGGCTGAAGGCTTGTAATTTTCCAAGCCCAATTACTCACTTTTAACCCCCAAAACCTGCTTTTTAACAGCTATTTTGCCTATTTCAGCCATGTTTCTCATGGCTCAGAAAGGTTTTGTTTATACCATTGCAGTGGATATTTATGCTTTTCGTCTTGCGTTTAGCTGCATTTTGCACTGCGTTTAGCACCATTTTACCTTGCGTTTAGCATCAAAACGCACTGCATTTAGCACCAAAACGCACTGCGTTTAGCGGCATATTGCACTGCGTTTTGCAGCAAATTGCAGTACATTTAGCCGCAAATAGCCCCAAATGTGGTGCAAATGGCGGTTTCTTAAAATGAATATTCATTTTATTGCATTCACAAGCTAATCCCTTTTTGCATCAAAACCGACCTTCGCGAGAATCGATTTTTTGCGGCAAGGTGAGCGATTGGTAGATAAAAAGGCACTCATAGTGTTAAAAAAATCGCTGAAAAGATTACAATGGCTGGCAAACATAAAAGGCTAACGACCTATTTGGGATAAAGAATTGCTCTTTACTTTTTCCTCACTATGTGCCACTGTAAAGATGCTTTCAACTTGTAAAGAATGTATTGGAATAACTCCCACCAGGTTACCTTTTTGAGACATAGCCCTGCTTTGACACAGACGAATGGGGCAGAATTTCAAACTTCATCATATCTTTGTCCAGCACTCCGTACATGAGCGGGGTGTTTATCTTGGTTTAACAGCACAAAGGCATAAACTCCTCTCAATCTGTAGAAAGATTAAAAGTCAAGACTACTTCGTTGTTGGAAAAGGCGATGGGTTTATCTGTTTATGAGTTCATGGGTTTGTTACTTCATAGGCTTGTGGGGGAGTGTGAGTTGGCAAGTTGGCCTATTAAAAAGAGGTGTCCGAGAGAATGATTAGTATAATCTGAAATGGTTATTAGCATAAGGAAATAGGGGAGAGAATATCTGGCAGCATGGCTAACAATGAGATGGATGATAGTGAAAGCCAGTCTTAAAGGTGAATAAAAAACGCTAGACGGCACTAAAAAAGTGATGATTTTCTTGGTAAATAAGAATTAAAGTAATACTTTTGCAGAAATAAACAATGAAATAAGGCAATATGTTGAGCTTTAACGCATACTTCTTTTACTTTTACTTTACAGGCAAAATGTAAAGCGGGAAGATGCGTGCCAACATTAACAAGAATATAAGCAATTAGATAATAACAGTCACATCCCGCTTCAATAGATTGAGGCGGGATGTTTTTTTATTCTAACAGATATGAAGAGAATTGCCATACAGGGTATTGCCGGCTCGTTCCACGACATTGCCGCACACCAATATTTCGCCACCGAACAGGTGCAAGGCATATATTGTAACACCTTCGAAGAGGTGTTCAACCAGATTGCCTGTGACCCAACTGTCATTGGGATGGTGGCTATCGAGAACACCATTGCAGGTTCGTTGCTACACAACTACGAGTTGTTGCGCGCATCGGGCACTACCATTGTGGGCGAACATAAGCTGCACATCGAGCATTCCATTTGCTGTTTGCCCGAAGACGATTGGCATTCGCTGAGCGAAGTGCATTCGCACCCCGTGGCTTTGATGCAATGTAGGGAGTTCTTGGCACGACATCCCAAGCTTAAAGCAGTGGAGGCGGAAGACACAGCAGGTTCGGCCGAACTTATTGCGCGAACAAAACAACGCGGTTGGGCCGCTATCTGTAATGCCTCGGCAGCCAAGTTGTATGGACTGAAAGTGCTCGAAGACCATATTGAAGACAATAAACACAACTTTACGCGCTTTCTTGTGGTGTGCCATCCGCAACGTGCAGGTAGCCTTCGACCCTGGGAACACGCCAATAAAGCCAGCTTGGTGTTCTCGCTCCCGCACGAAGAGGGCAGCTTGTCTAAGGTGCTAACCATCCTTTCGTTCTATAACATCAACCTCACCAAGATACAATCGTTGCCCGTTATCGGTCACGAGTGGGAGTATTTGTTTTATGTTGACGTTACGTTCGACAACGTAACGCGTTATCACCAAAGTATAGACGCCATTGTTCCGCTTACCAAAAGACTTAAAATTTTAGGAGAATACGAAGATGGGAAACAATAAAACGCTCGACATAAAGCCTGCACAAAGGCTCGACACGGTGCAAGAATACTATTTTAGCCGTAAGCTGAAAGAGGTGGCACAGCTGGTGGCCGAGGGAAACGACATTATTAGTTTGGCTATTGGCTCGCCCGACTTGCCCCCTTCTGCCAATACCATCGCCCGACTATGTGAGGTGGCGCAACGCGAAGATGCACACGGCTACCAACCCACGAAGGGCACGCCCGAATTGCTTAAAGCTATGGTTGCATATTATGGTAGGTGGTACGGCGTAGACGTAGATCCGCAAAGCGAAGTGTTGCCGCTTATCGGGAGCAAGGAGGGTATATTACATGTTACTCTGGCTTTCGCCAATGTTGGCGACCAAGTGTTGGTGCCCAATCCTGGTTATCCCACCTATACTTCGCTCAGCAAGCTGCTCGGCGTGGAGGTTTTGAACTATAATCTGCGCGAAGAAAACCAATGGCAACCCAACTTCGACGAGCTGGAAAGTATGGATTTAAGTCGTGTTAAGCTGTTATGGACCAACTATCCGCACATGCCAACTGGTGGAAAACCCATGATGAAGACCTACGAAAGGCTGGTTGACTTCGCCCGAAAGCACAACATCGTGGTGGTGAACGACAATCCTTACTCGCTTATCTTAAACAGCGAACCGATGTCTGTTATGCAAGTAGACGGTGCGAAAGACTGCTGCATCGAATTAAACTCGCTTAGCAAGAGCCATAACATGCCGGGGTGGCGCGTGGGAATGTGTGTTAGCAACGCCACATGGGTGCAATGGATTCTTAAAGTGAAAAGCAACATAGACAGCGGAACGTTTCGCGGCATCCAACTGGCAGCTGCCGAGGCACTGACAGAAAACGACGCGAGATGGCACACCATATATAATAAGGAGGTTTACTTGCGCCGAAGAACCATTGCCGAGAAGATAATGAAGGCCTTGCGTTGTACTTTCGACCCACAACAAACGGGGTTGTTTCTTTGGGGACGAATACCCGAAGACATGACCGATGCAGAACAGCTTACCGAACAACTACTTCACCAACACGGCGTGTTTGTTGCCCCAGGATTTATCTTTGGTAGCAACGGCAAGCGTTATGTACGCATTTCGCTGTGCGCGAAAGAAGAGCAAATGGAAGAGGCGTTACAGAGAATTATCGGCAACAAGTAAATTGAGTTTTTAAGTTGATGAGTTAATGAGTTCTAAGTTCCGAGCTTTCTAGTTCTATCACACGAACCATTGAGGATAAGCCAAAGAACGTATAAATTCAAGACAACTTTAAAGGCCAAACAACTTGCGAACTCAACAACTCATAGACCCATCAACCCCAAATAACAACGATAAAATAGGAAAAAGATATGGAACTAGACTTATTACCCCTTAACTTACCTAGTGACAACGAACGCCCCATCGTGATGGCTGGACCCTGTTCGGCCGAAACCGAAGAGCAAGTAATGCAGGCCGCCAATGCTTTGGCACAGAAAGGATGCCATATTTTTAGGGCAGGCGCATGGAAACCGCGCACAAAACCGGGTGGATTTGAAGGCAATGGTGAGGCTGCTTTGCCGTGGCTAAAACGTGTAAAGGAGGAAACGGGCATGCTCATTGCCACCGAAGTGGCCACACCCGAACACGTGGAACTGTGCCTTAAACATGGAGTTGACATTCTGTGGATTGGCGCACGCACGTCTGCTAACCCCTTTGCGATGCAGGCTTTGGCCGATAGTTTGCGCGGAATGTATATGCCTGTGCTGGTTAAAAACCCAGTGAACCCCGATTTGGAACTGTGGATTGGCGGTATGGAACGTATCAATCAGGCAGGTATTAAGCGGTTGGCCGCCATACATCGCGGCTTTTCAAGTTACGACAACAAGATGTATCGCAACTCGCCCATGTGGCAAATTCCACTAGAACTGCGCCGTAGAATACCCGCGTTGCCCATCATCTGCGACCCAAGTCACATCGGTGGAAGGCGGGATTTGGTGGCTCCGCTGTGTCAACAAGCCATGGATTTGGGCTTTGACGGACTGATTGTGGAAAGTCACTGCAACCCCGACAAGGCTTGGAGCGATGCCAAACAGCAGGTTACTCCTGACGTGTTAGACTATATTTTGTCGCTACTCATCGTGCGCGACAAAAGTCAGATGCAGGAGGGAATTATCCAATTGCGCCAACAAATTGACGACTTAGACAACCAATTGATGGAACTGCTGGCCAAGCGCATGCGTGTTTGCAGGCAGATTGGACAGTATAAGAAGGAACATAACATGACAGTGTTTCAGGCTAGCCGCTATAATGAAATATTAGAGAAACGTGGTGCGCAAGGTGCGTTGTGTGGTATGAGCCCCGAATTTGTGGCAACGGTGTTCGAAAGTGTGCACGAAGAGTCGGTTAGACAACAGATAGAGATTATAAACAAGTAGAAAGATGAAGATATTAATACTGGGCGCAGGCAAGATGGGAAGCTTTTTTACCGACTTGTTGAGTTTCGAACACGAGGTTGCCGTTTACGATCAAGAGCCGCGCAGGATGAGATTTACATATAATTGCGCGCGTTTCACTTCGTTGGAAGAGGTGAAACTGTTTGAGCCGCAGTTGCTTATCAACGCTGTAACGATGAAATATACCATCGCAGCGTTTGAGTCGGTGATGCCGTTTCTGCCCCAGCAGTGCATCGTGAGCGACATCGCATCGGTTAAAACGGGTCTGCACAAGTATTACCAAGGTTGTAATCATCCCTTTGTTTCGTCGCACCCGATGTTCGGACCAACCTTCGCCAACCTCAATCAGCTGAGCGATGAGAACGCTATTATCATCAGCGAGGGCGACTATATGGGGCGTATCTTCTTTCGCGACTTGTATAGTAGGCTGGGATTGAACATTCATGAGTACACGTTTGAACAACACGACCGCACTGTGGCCTATTCTTTAAGCATCCCCTTTGTAAGTACTTTTGTGTTTGCTGCGGTGATGAAACCGCAAGATGCGCCCGGAACAACGTTCAAACGCCATCTTAACATTGCGCGCGGTGTATTGGGTGAGGACGACTTTTTGTTGCGCGAAATTCTTTTCAACCCTTATACTGCCGAGCAAGTGGGCCGCATTCGCGACGAACTAAACAATCTGCTCGACATCATCGACAGGAAAGATGCCGACGGAATGAAGGAGTATCTTGTGAAAATAAGAAAGAATGTGGTTAAAAGTAAGGAGTGAAAAGCAGGCATCCCATATTAGCCCTCTTGGCACTTTATGAGAAAGGCCTTATATGACTGGCTTCATATAAGGCTTTTTCTAAAAGAACAACCATTGACTATCAGGAGAGATAAAGAATGTGCGGTGGAATTATATTCCCCCAAGCATTTTTTGCAGCAGGTTGCCCGATGTTCGTGTTATTTGGATATCTACGTTCTGGTTTTCCACCGTTTTTATGGCGGCTAACTTAAAACGGCATAGGGCTTCCTGACGCCCCAATGTGTCACGGATAGCGGAAAGGGTTTGTATTTTTCCAGTAAACGTGCCGTTGGCTGCTTGCATATAAATCACTTGCCCGTTTACCTTATATGGACGTTCGTTCTCAAATCTGAGCAGGACGGTTATGTCCGTACTGTCCGCTAGTGTTGCGGTTGTTACTCGGTGTATGGTAGCCGTTCCCGAATACACATGTTTATAAGGCAGGAAATAAGCTACAACAAAAAGACAAAGCAGTACCGCCCCGATAGCGGCGATGCCGTAGCGAACCAATGAGGAGGGTATCTGCCCCACGATGCTGCGTACTTTCTCGCTGCGTAGCTCAAAGCTTCTTCCTTGTTTCTTTTCTTCTTCCATATCAGCTGCCAAGTTCTAATTGATTCTTCACTAAGGCAAAGTATTTGCCACGTTTGACGGTCAGTTCCTCGTGTGTACCGACTTCTACAATCTTTCCTTCATCCAACACAACTATTTGGTCAGCATTGCGGACAGTGGAAAGACGATGTGCCACTACTACTACGCTTTTTCCCTTGTAAAACTCCGAGAGGTTTTCAGTGATGGCTCGCTCGTTGTTGGCATCCAGAGCATTGGTGGCTTCGTCTAAAAATACGAACATCGGGTTCTTATAGATTACTCTCGCTATGAGGATACGTTGCCGTTGCCCTTGACTGATGCCTTGTCCGTCTTGTCCTATCATCGTATTATAGGCTAATGGCAAGGCTTCGATGTCGTTTGCGATGTTTGCCACTCGGGCTGCATGGCGGATACGCTCTATATCGGGATCATCATCCGAAATGGCGATATTTCTTGCGATGGTGTCGGAGAACAGGTAGCCCTCCTGCATCACTGCACCGCATTGGCTTCGCCACCAGCCGAGATTGCATTCATTCAAATTGGTGTTGCCTATCTTGATGTTTCCAATCAGTGACTCATAGAAACCCAAAAGGAGTTTGATTAGCGTGGTCTTTCCGCTTCCGCTTGCCCCAACGATTGCCGTTACTTTACCGTTGGGAATGGAGAGATTGATGTCTGAGAGAATATCTTTTGGACTGTAGATGTCGTATTTAAAGGAAAGGCCTTTAATCGTGAGGGCATGTCCCTCGGCTGTTTCGTCAGTATAGGCGTTCTGTTTCCTTTCAGTGTTTTCTTCGTTGGTTTCGGTATGAATTTCGTTCATGCGGTCAAGACTTATGCTCACGTCTTGCCAAGAGTAGATGAATTGTATGAGTTGATCCACGGGACTGTTAAGCTGTCCGATGATGTACTGCACCGCAAGCATCATACCAAGGGTCATGCTGCCATGTATCACAGCAGTGGCGGCAAGGACTGTAATCAGGATGTTCTTAACCTCATTGATGGTGATGCTTCCTGCCTGCTGCACTTGTTGCAGGTTCAGGGATTGCAGATTAACCTTGAAAAGGTCGGCTTGCACATCCTCCCACTCCCATAGTTTGCGCTGTTCGCATCCCTGCAGTTTGATTTCCTGCATACCGCCTATGAGTTGGTAGGTAACGTTGCGGTTTCGCCCTGCCTGCTCGAAATATTTGTAGTCAAGTTGTCTGCGTTTTTTGAGAAAAAGGATAATCCATCCGGCATAAAGCGATGTCCCCAAGAGGAATACAAGGAAGACGCCAAGATTATAGACTGCAAGGACGACGCCGAATACTAAAAATGTGAAGAACGAGAAGAGCAGGTTCAGACTGCTTGATGTGAGGAACTGCTCCACACGTTGATGATCTTCGATGCGTTGCAGCAGATCGCCCATCAGTTTGGTATCGAAGAACTTCATAGGCAGTTTCATTAGTTTGATGAAGAAATCCGAGATAAGCGAGATGTTGATTCGGGTAGAGATATGCAGGAGTATTTTGGAACGGACAAACTCGATGGTGGTACGGCTGAAAAGTAGCATCATCTCTGCCAACAGCACCAGCCACACAAAACCAATATCTTTCCCTCCGACACCTGTGTCCACGATGGCTTGGGTAAGGAAAGGAAATACAAGTTGCAAGAGCGAACCGAGCAAAAGTCCTAAAATCAGTTGCGTGAAGAATCGGTGGTATTTCTTGAGGTAGCTCCATAGAAACTTCATGCGATTTTGAGTTGGAGCATCAGCCGTCTGATTTCCTAAATGAAATCGCTCTGTTGGCTCTAGAAGCAGGGTTATGCCCTTGTCCTCACCATTTGTCCTCGTGCTAATCCAATGCCCACAGAATTCGTCCTTGTTGTATGGTATCAATCCTTTTCCAGGGTCGGCGACATAGACCGTGAATCGACCCTTGTGTTTTTTTTATCTTGTAGACGACAACAAAATGGTTCTGATTCCAATGGGCGATGCAGGGCAGCGGAGCCTCCGTTACTAAAGTGTTGAAAGACAGGCGTCCACCTACGGTTTTGAAACCTAGTTCCTCTGCTGTTTTGCTAATACCTAGTAAAGATACACCGGCCTTACCAAGTGAACATTTTTTACGTATTACGTCAATATTTGGCTGTAGTCCGTAATGTTTAGTAATCATCGCTAAACAAGACGATCCACAGCAACTTTCTGTTTAACAAAATCCATGATTATGCGATTAAATACCCGTACATACTACAAGCGAAGAAGTTGGTCGCTGCTCTTTATCTTCTGATTTCTTTGTTTGTTGTTGAAACGATAGGACACAGTCAACCCTATAATCTGTCTATCTTGGTCTTCCGTCTGTCTGAATAATAATCCTTGATAGTATACTTCATAACGTGAGATGTCTTGTCTGAACACATCATTCCAATACAGGGAGACTGACAGGGTTTCGTGTAACAATCTTTTCTGTACGGACAGGTTTAGAATATGTCTTTCCTTGGTCAGGAATACTCTAAAATAGCCTTTCCCTGTATATTCGTAATTAACATTAACGTCAAGCCAGGGGAGAATCAAAGTGTTTTGCATTTGAAAATATGGCACAGGTCGACTGAGTGTCTCTGTATGCTCATGCTTTGTTGCAAGATAGTTGATATGATGAATATAAGCTAAAGTAAGAGATGGTTTGTACCAATCGAATGACTTGCTGTAATTCATCATAACAGTGATGTTATGTTGTTTCTCCAGATTATACCACGAACTTTTGACCATATCATAATCGGAAGACGACACCAATGTAGAAAGTGCCATTATGGGCGACTTCACGTATTGATATTTGGCGGAGAAATAAAAGTTATTCCAAGACAGAGCGTAATCAAGTGTGCTGTTCCTCTGTGGTCTTAGTATCGGATTGCCTTCTTGAAACTTATAACGATTGAGATAATAGCTATATCCACCGATAAATCCGAGGGGTGGCCGTTGCATATCATACTTGAAACTTATTTGGTGAGAGGTGTTGCCTAATGAAAATGACAAGGACGCATACGGCAAAAGCTGGCTGCTGTTTTGCTCCGTTTTTTGTGTATCCTGCTGAAAGGTGTTACGAGTGTTCTCGTATCTCATACCGATTTGTGCCTGATAGTGATAGCCCTGATAAGTAAGTCCCATATAAGCCGCAGAAATAAGCTCTTTAGTCTCAGAGTTTCGTTTCTGCATGCTGCGACTATATTCTAATCTATTTTCATTAGTGATGTAATCGAATTGTCCGCCTAATTGAGCAGACAATCTCTGATGGAGAGGATAGATAAAATGTGGATTGATTGAAAACAAATTGTTCGTTACACGGTTCGCTACGTTTGTCACTTCGTTGGAGTTAGAAAATACTTCTTCGGTATTTTGTATTCTCTTGCTATGCGTTGCCGCATAGTCAGCAGCCAAAGAAAAAGCCAATCCTCGCTTGTCGGTATAGTTGTAGTTGAGAGCAACATGTTTGTAGTCCAACTTATCATTGAGTTTAGAAAGGCTATGAAACGACACAATGCTTTCTGAACGATTGATTACATCATTTGTTGCGTTGCCTGTATCGTTTATTCTTGAAACAAATCCGTCGAACATAAGCGACAGTTTGTGAGACGATGCCAATTGCCAATCTACGCCAAAGTTATAATTTAACTTCCGTATATCACTCGGATATGATACCAAATTAGTATGGCTAAGGAATAAAGACGCAGATGTATTGTCCATGGACGAAAAGGTAATGTCTTGAAAACTCTTTTTCTTGTAGCTTGCATATTGCAATGTTCCATAAAGTGTAACATCTTTGAAGGCATAGATGGCATTCAGGTACTCATTATGTGACCAAGCCCTACTCTTTCTTACAGTTACCTGTGTGTTGAGAGTTAATCTATCAAGGGGAGCTGATGTCGTAATCATGATAACGGCTTTCACGTTGCCTCCATATTCAACCCCAGGGTTATTGTTTACAGCAATGTTCTTTATGTCCTTTACGCTCAGTGTCGCTATCTCGGCATAAGACTGTACTTTTCTGCCATTGACAACATATAATGGTGCCGCTCCACTTATTGTTATGATATTACCGTCCCTCTCTACAACTCCAGGCACAGAAAGCAATAGTTCTTTGATGTTGTTTCGATTAGCAAGATGTGTTCCTGCCACATTTACCTCAAGATTACCCGAACGGTTAATCTTCACAATGCGTCGCGATGCCCTTTTAACAACCTCCTTGAGCTGATACGTTTCTTTTTCGATAAAAAAAAACGTACGAAGAGAGTCTAAACTAAAAGTGGACGGCTTATATCCAAGCGCAATTATTTTTAACAAGCAATCTGTACATCCTTTAGTATCAAGTGTGAACTTGCCATCCTCCGTGGCTACAGTAGCATTTATATAAGTGCTATCTCTTGTTATTAAACTAACCGTTGCGTACCCAACGGCATCCTTGTTATCCTTGGCCAGCACAACTCCAGATATACTTTGAGCTAATGTTGGGAAGGAGAACAGCACAAATAGAAACAACACTCCCAAAAATTTATTCATCATGCGAATTTGTATTTAGATGACAAAATGAAACGGGGTCATAAAAACCACGACCTTCATACATATGCCTCAATCTGCAATGCTTTAACATACATCTTGTGGAAAAACTACATCTGGAACAAACTGTCAGCTGGTCAATTGTTGTTTTCCCTCTAAAAATATCCAATTCACGTCTTTGCCAAACCTCAATGAGGCTATCGTTGACTAATGAACCAATAGGATATTCCCTCACTCCTCCAATTCCAAATATACAAGGATATACATTCAAAATGGAGTCAATGGCTATTGAGGATATGCCTGCAGAACAAAGGATTGCCTCTTTTTTCTTGTCGATCAGCTCCTTTGTCTTTTCATCAGAGGCAAGTCCGTGATTGTTGGTATAATCTATATGAGTGAATTACAATTTCGTTACCAAAGATTTTAACCAGTGGAAGCATGTGAGGATTATTATTCCAATGATTGATACGGATAGCCCCAACAATAACTCCTAATTTATTCTTGGCTATAATAGTTGATGAATACTCAAAAAAAGCTTCTTCTTCCATTAAGACGGAAATGTAGGTCTTTTGATAATACACAGAGATCTACTTCTTCGCTTTTGTGATGTTTATAATTCTCGTTCACTACAAACCTTACAACATCAGGAAACGATGCTCTCACAATTTGCCATAAGGTGACATTTTTATAAGATGAAATAGATCTGTCCATAATCCGCTAATTTTAATAATGCAAATTTCTGTAATAATGTAATACTTAACAATACCCCAAAGGGTAATTCTGAGATGACTTTATACAAATTGTTGGTTTTTCACCCTTTTAGGCGATACCTTTTCTTTTAAAATGAGTAAATTTGCATCAAAATTGCAGCAAATGGATTTTCAAATGAGCATAAACACTAACAAAGATAGCCGTCTACTGTTACCGCAATATGCTCGTCCTAAGATCGAAGACGAGCAATATGTCGGTTTACAACCTTATATCGACTCTGCTAAAGCATTGGCTCGAATCACCTACAAGTCTCTTTACATCATTGATTATTATAGAATGAATTTTCTGTATGTATCAGACAACCCATTGTTTCTCTGCGGAGAGAGTGCAGAAACAGTGCAGGAAGAAGGATACGACTTTTACTATAATCATGTACCTGAAGAAGACCTTGAATTCCTTACACAAGTGAATAGAGCTGGTCTTGAATTTTTCAAGGGAATTGCTGTTCCGGAGCGCACCCGATACACCATATCTTACAATTTCCGAATCACGAAGAAAGAAACCAAAGAAAGCATGTTGATCAACCATCAGTTAACTCCACTTAAATTGGATTCAATGGGAAATATATGGTTGGCTCTCTGTTCGGTCTCGCTGGCTCCGTCTCAAGAGCGTGGTGTCGCATATATAACTTCTATTAATGCAAATACACGATGGAGGTTTTCTTTGAAAAGTGGACGATGGAAACAGATTGAAAGTATTATACTCAATGAACACGAAAAAGCTATGATTAGACTGGCTAACCAAGGCTTATCAGTTGGAGAGATCGCCAATGAAATCAATCGGTCGGAAGACTCAGTGAAAGGCTATCGCAAAAGTATATTCCAAAAGCTTGGAGTCGGCAACATGTCCCACGCAATTGCTGTGGCAACGCACCGCAGACTAATTTAGGTTATCATACTCCGAATAGTAGTAGGATTTGGAAAATAGCTTTGCAAATTCTCTTCGTACAATACGTATAGGGATAGAGGTACACATTCCTCCAACCAAAGAGGAAGCAATGGACAGTTGGGGTGGTGACAAGGCCGTACCCTCGTCTTCTTACTTTCGCATCACCTCTTCTACCCATAACTTGGGCCGAACCCAATAGTTGAAATAGTCTGTAACATGCTGTATGGCCCGTCTTTCAAATCCTAAATAACTATCTCCCTCAGAGCGTAAACTCTCTAAGCTGGTTCTATCTGGAGAAATGACCATAACAACACCTGCAAAACCTACATTAAAGGGGCGTAGCACATAAATTCCCTGCTCGGCACACTTGCGGTCAAAGACAAAGGGAATGTCGCTTTTGAAGTCAAGGGTATTGATGGCCACATCATGTTCTGAGACGATGTTTTCTACATTATCATGGTCGATAAATGTGTTTATGGTCGATATTTGTGCTTTAGGGTTGATGTTGAGCAACCGTTTTTTCAAAGCTTCCACCTTAGGTATCCCCAAATCTTCCTCGGTATAGTTCTGCCTGTTGAGGTTATTCTCCTCCACCACATCCCCATCGACCAGTGTTATTGTTTCAGATCCTATTCGCAATAACGTTTCCGCAATGTTGCTTCCTAATCCTGCCCCCACAAGTAAGACTCGAGCTTCTTAATTTTCATTTGATCTGCATCGAGGATAAAGATTCGATTTTAATCGTATCGTTTCATTTGAATTCTATTTTTGATTAGCTATTTAATCAGGTAAAGTTATCATCTTATGTTTTCCTACGCAATACCCGAAAGGGTAATTCTATGGCGCGTTACGTTTCATTAACCGTTTGTCAAATAGAAATGTGATGTGCTTTTGCTTTACTGTATTTTAGCTTTTAGCTGGGCTGGTTTTGCTTACTTCTTGGAGGGGCATGGTGCGTTATGCCCCAGAAAATGCAAGTGAAGGATGCAGATAGGCGCAGTATATGTTTTCCGTGCCTATGCACATGCACGTGTATATGGCATCATCGTTTTGTCTGTTTTTCAGCAAATATTTTAACATTATGAGTGCCCTCGCTATCCACCAACCACCCATCATGCCTCAAATAATCGATTCTCGCGGAGGTTGGTTTGGATGCATAAAGGGAGTGGTTGTAAGTGCAAAGAAAATGAATGCCCATTGCATAAAGTTGCAATGTATACTAAATCTTAGGCTTTTTGTTGCCAACCATGCTGTGTTTTGGTGCTAAATGCAGTCCGTTTTGGTGCTAAACGTGCTGCGTTTTGGTGCAAAACGTGTTGCATTTTGGTGCAAAACGTGTTGCGTTTTGGTGCTAAATGCAGCACATTTTGGTGCTAAATGCAGCACATTTTGGTGCTAAACGTAAGGTAAATGCTGCTAAATGCGAGATGATAAGCATAAATATCCATATCGAAGAGGTTGCCAAAACCTTTGCCAAACATCAAAAAGATGACTCATAATGGGCAAAAAGTACTGTAAAAAGTAGTGTTTTAGGTACAAAATGCAGGTATTTTGGGATCAAAAAACTACGAAACGGCAACCAACTAGAAAGGCAAAATGGTACTAAATGCGGCACTCTTTCTTAAAAATAGACAAAAAGAGAGTCGGAGAAGGATATTAATAGTACCGGTTTACCTATTTTTGAGGCTAAATTTTCGCTAGAATGGGGTAATAAACAGATGTTGATTTATAAAATAAAATAAATAATTTTAAGATTTCAAAGTTAGGCTTTTTAAGTTGATGTGTTCGTCGGTTAATCAGTTTGTTAGCTGATGTGTTCGTAAGTTTATGAGCTTATGAGTTGGTATGCTTGTGGCTTTATGCGTTTGAAGTCATCTATATTTTTCTGCTCAATTGTATGCTACATAACATGTTCCTGGCTTAGTGGAGCGTGTACTGAATAACCTCCAACAGCCAATCTTCGAGAACGTTTCACGCTATGCCACAGGCAAAGGCGCGGACAAATCTCAATTGCTATTGTTAATTTATCCAGCATTTTATGCATGAGAGGGGTGTTTATCTTGCTTTTTTGCATCACGAAGATAGACTCCTCTCAATTTGTAGGCGCATTAAAAGTTCAGGCGGATTGTTATAGTCAAAGAGAATTGCTTTTGGAAAACAGTTGTTAGAAGAACGTAAGACGTGCGTAGCAGGGCATCAATAAACCCTTATGCAGAGGAAAAGGACACTTTTTGTTTGCTTACGATGCATCAATGGCTCTCCAGATCCATTCCTGTTTGATTCTCATTACCTTTTAGTTCACTTTCGTGCTTACAATTTCAGCCAATAAATCCTCATGTCGTACGTGTAACGAAACGCACTTGCGCATTGTAAGCTTCTAGACATTGCAGACTGATAGGTGTTGTCCACAGCGTCAGTCGTTATCATACCACGAAGGCAATCTTTTTAGTTCCTGATAGGTTTGGTTAATGTCTGCACGGGTTATTTCGAAGTGCATGTCTATCGTTCGGGGATTGTCGCGTAGCGAATGAGAAAAGAGCCAATCGTAGGTTTTTTGTAGGTAGAACAGGCGTGCGAGCAACCCGTGCGACCCGCCTTGAATCCAATCGTAACGTAAAAGTTTGTCGTTGCCTTGGGCTTTAAGCTTGTTTACCACCACTTCCGATTGTTTCATTGGTACCGCTCTGTCGGCAGTTCCGTGCATTATCCACATCGGAACGTGGCCAATTCCGCTGACATCGTTGCGCGAACAGCCCCCACAAAGCGCCATGGCTGCAGCAATTTTCTCTGGGTATGCGTCCACAAAGTCCATCGTTCCGTAGCCCCCCAAGCTCATACCCAGCACATAGACACGCGTGGTATCTACCCTATAGTGGACTTTGGTCCATTCCAGAAGGTCGTTAATCTTCTGCGGACTCCATGCTCCCCCTGGGTTTTGAGGTGCCACAACAAGTGTAGGGATAATCTTTCCACGGTCTATGGCATCAAGAACACCATACCGTCTTACACGTTGCAAGTTATTGCCACACAAGCTGGCGCCATGTAAAAAAATGACCAGCGGTAACGGATGGTCGTCTTTATAGTA
>ERZ772766.879-NODE-879-length-16952-cov-5.899450_pt1 | contig 16952 bp, 18 predicted proteins | sample MGYA00511379_ERZ772766 | MGnify/ENA primary metagenome ERZ772766 (study PRJEB29015, sample SAMEA2737895) | human oral metagenome | biome: human oral; feature: human-associated habitat; material: dental | place: China | collected 2116 ...
CCCCCCCGCCCGCCCGCCTGCCGACCGGACGCCCGGCGCAGTGCGGAGCGCTCCCGCGGATCGACCCGCGGGTCACTCCTCCATGCGCACAAGGATGACGTCATTGGCCTCGGCGTGGATGACGGCGTCCCGCGGCGCGGCCGCGATCCGGGCGTGCTCGGCGGGGCTGACCTCGACGGCTCCCTCGACCCGCCGTCCGTACAGGGCGATCGCGCCGATGCCGCCCGTCGCCGCCCGGGCGGCGTCGTACTCGGCCAGCAGAGCGGCATCGATCGTGTCGGCCAGCTCGGCGCGCCGGGTGCGGAGCTGCTCGATCTCGCTGTCGAGGCGGGCGAACTCGGCATCGCGGGTGGCGGTGAGCTCACGGCCGGCGGCGCGGATCTCCTGCTCCTGGGCGGCGAGGCGGTCGGCCTCCGCCTGGGCGGACTCCACGGCCTCCATAGCGGCGATCTGGGCGTCCTCCAGAACGCTCTGGCGCCGGCCGAGCTGGTCGATCTCCCCCTGGATGGCGCCGAGGTCGCGGGCGGCGGCAGCGCCCGAGGAGAGCCGCTCCCGCAGGATCGCGGCGCGGCGCACGACCTGCCCGACCTCGCCCTCGGCACGGGCGGCCTCCGACTTGGCGTCGGCCAGGGCCCCGTCGGCGGCGACGGCGTCGCGCCGGTTGGAGCGCAGACGCCCGACGGTGGCCTCGATGCGGCTCAGGACGGGCAGATGGGCACGCTCATGGGTGAGGCGGGCGAGGCGGGAGTCGAGACTCTGCAGGTCGATGAGGCGACGCTGCTGGCGGAGAGGGGCACTCGTCACTGCTGTGGTCCTTCACTGGCTGGGTATCGAGTTCTGAGCGGTCCCGGCACTGGTGTGAGCGCCTGTGCTCAGACGCAGGGTCCACGGGTCGGTGATGACCTCGGACACGTACGTGGCGAGTCTACGTCCACTCGCCGCGGCAGCCCGCTCCAGACGGGCTGCGAGCGGCGGCAGGCCGACCCACTCGGTGGCCCAGTGGGTGCCGCACAGCAGATAGGGGCGTCCGGCCTCCAGGTGCTCCGACGCCGGGTGGTGGCGCAGGTCGGCGGTGAGGAAGGCGTCGGCCCCGGCGTCGCGCGCAGCGCCGAGCAGGGAGTCTCCGGCGCCGCCGGACACGGCGACGGTCTCCACGGTCGCGTCGAGGTCCCCGCCGACGAGCAGGCCGGGTGCGGAGTCCGGAAGCGCGGCGGCGACGGCGGTGGCCAGGTCGCGCAGTCGAGCGGAGTGCTGGAGAGCGCCGACGCGCCCGATGCCCTGGGTCGGGTCGAGCGGGCTGGGCTCCAGCGGTGCGGTGGCGAGCAGCCCGACGGCGGCGGCAAGGGCGTCGGCGACGCCCCCGTGAGCGGCGTCGAGGGTCGTGTGGGCATTGGCCAGGGCGATTCCGGCGCGAATGAGGCGGTGCACGGAGCGGCCCTTGGGGTCGGCGGCGGAAACCTGATCCGTGCCGCGCAGGTAAAGAGGATGGTGAGTGATCACCATATCGGCGCCGCGCTCAATGGCCTCGTCGACGACCGCGGTCACCGGGTCGACGGCCAGTAGGACGGAGGCGACGGGCTCGGCGGGGTCGCCGCAAATGAGCTGGTTGGAGTCCCAGGGCTCGGCGAGCTCGGGCGGGGCCGCAGCCCGCAGCATGGCGACGACGTCGGCCACGCTCAGCGGCGCGGCAGGGGAGATTTCGGACCGGCTCATGAGTGAAGGCTAGACTCATCCGGGGCCGTTCGACACCGTTCCAAATTAACCGACTGCTAAGCGCCAAGATTGAGCGAAATATCATGAAAAGGTAACGGGAGCCCCGTTCGTCTCTTATTCTGTAGATATGCGTCGAGGACTCAAGGCTCAAAAAGCGGACCTGCGCACGTTCCTCGCCGAACATCGTGCGGTGGTCACTCCAGCCATGGCCGGCCTGCCCGCCAAGGACCTGCCGCGCCGTGTGCCCGGGCTCCGCCGGGATGAGATCGCTCGGCTGCTCGGCGTCGCCACCGACTACTACACGGACCTTGAAAAGGGCCTGCTGCCATCGGCGCCGGAGCCGTCGCTGCAGGATCTCCTCAGTGACGTGCTCGCGCTGAGCCCGGCCGACCGCCGGCGTCTCGGCCTTCTGCTCAGCGCGGCGTATCCCGGTGCCGGCGCCGCGGACGCCATGACGCGTCAGCAGGCCGATGCCGCGCCGCCCGTCCAGCAGGCGAGCGCCTCCGGGGCCGAGCGGGCACCGGGGCGCGGCGCCGTGTCGGCGCCGACCAGGCAGCTCCTGGACTCCTTCGACATGCCGGCCTACCTGCGCAGCCGGTCGCTCGACCTGGTGGCCGTCAACAGGCCGGCTCGCCTTCTGTACGCACCCGTGCTGGAGTGGGCGGGCAACCAGAAGAAGACGGTGAACCTGCTCGAGTTCGCCTTCTTCGACCAGGAGTCGGCGCAGAGCTTCTGGCCCGATTGGGGCGATGTGATCACGCGCGCGGTGGCGGACCTGCGCGCAGCGCTTCAGGACTACCCGGATGATCCTGACCTGATCGGCGTCGTCGGCACGCTGAGCGCCCGCAGCCGCCTGTTCTGCCGGTTGTGGATCGACCAGGACCTGCCGCCGCGCTCGTCTCAGGGCGAGGAGAGGATCTTCCACTCCCTCATCGGCGACGTCACGGTCCCCTTCCGCATGCTCGCGGAGGACGACGGCGCGCAGGTCGTCGTCGTCACGCCGTCCACGGGCTCCCCCGCGCACGAGGCCATGCAGCGCCTGCGCGCCTGGGCGGCGGCCGGCTGAGGCTCTGAGCCATCCTCTGTCGCCTCATGTCGCCCTCTGCACCGCGGGCCCGGGCTGTGCGAGCCCTTCGCGATATGCATATACTTATGCGCATGCCCAGTAAGAACGTGTACGTCTCGGAGTCGGACCTGCCCCTGTTCGACCGTGCGGCGAGGCTCGCAGGCGGAATGTCCGCGGCTGTGGCACTGGGGCTGCGCCTGTACCTGGCGCAGCACGACGAGCAGGAGGAGAGGAACGCGATGGAGACGATCGAGCTCAAGGTCGATGAGGGCCAGATCGTGACGACGAAGCGCTTCTCGGGACGACGGCTGCTGCAGTGGAGGCAGCCGAGTGACGACGGCACGCGCGCGCTCACCGCCCGCGTCTACAGGACGGCCAGGGGCCAGTACGCCGTGTACCTGCGCGACGCCCCTGACTGGGCGGTCCTGTCCAGCCCGGACGACGACAACCCGATCTGGGAGAACCCCAGGACATGGAGCGGAGACTGGTGGAGCAGCAAGCGGGACCTCCGCGTCTTCGCCGCGGTCGAGGACATGGAGGGGGAGCTTCCCGACGACCTGGTCGAGACGGTGCGGAGCGTCAAGGACAGGCCCGCCGTCGAGGACCTCGACATCTGACTGCCCTCCGACGCGGGAGCCTTCTTCAGGACGCCCCGCACCGGACCCGGGGGATCGCGCGGGCCCGGTGAGGAGCCGAGGAGCAGCACGAGGCTGAGCAGAAGCATGACGACGGCCAGCGCACCGGTCACGTACCGCTTCCCCGGGGCGCTGCGATGCCGTGCCTCCGGCGGGGCTCGAACCCGCACGCCCGCAGGCAGCGACTTTTAAGGTCGCGGTGTCTACCAGTTCCACCACGGAGGCCGGGCGCCAAGATGCTCTCCCGCTACCGCAACCTAGCACTCCGACCACCGGCGGTTGAAGGACGAACCGGCCCAGCGACAGGCCCGGCACGCGCCCGCAGCGGGCGAGGCGTCGTCCTCGTCCCGATCCCGCAGCCTGCGCAGCGCGGCCCGCGCCGGCCCCGCCGCCGGGCGCCATGGGCGCCGCAGGCCCGAGACCCCTCCTCGGGGCGGCGCCACGACCCGACTATGATGACCGCCATCATGTGTGACATCGACGCCATGCGCACGGTTCCCCCGCAGCATCTGCTGATGGGCACGACCGGCTACCGGGAGCGGCTGGGCAATGCCGGCGAGCGCATAATCGCGGCGTCGGACGGTCATCTGGACGAGGACTTCTTCGATGCGCTCGAAGCAGCCGGCCTGACGGCCGCGTCGCGCCGGACCGACGGCGAGCAGCGCATGGTGGTATACCCCCAGGGCACGTGGATGCAGTCGTTCCGCGGCGTGCTCAACGCGACCGCGATCGACAACCGCAGGCACCTTGAGCTGCTGCTCGGCCTGTTGCTCGACTACGTTGACCGGGTGCACCGCAGCACCGACTACGACATCGAGATCCCGTCCCTGACCGGAGTCATCATCGACAAGACTCACCACCGCATTGACGTCGTGCCGACAGTGATGAGGGCTCGGCCGCACGGAGATGCTGATCGCAGCATTCGGGGCGCGCGCCCTGCCGCCGTCATCGTCAGGCAGGCTCTCGAGGGCGAAAGGCGGGCCATCACCACCACCACGTCCTACAGCCGGAAGATAGACGCGCTCCTGAGAGCGTGCGATGAGACGGCCGGCACGCCGCGGCGGGAGGGGCCGCCTTGACATCTCCCCCGTTCCTGTCGTCCCCGGCAACCGGTAAGCCGACCAGGAGGGAGCGGCTGCTGGCGGCCCGCGAGCTGTCGGTCGGGCTCGGTTGTCGGCTCAGGGAGAGCCCCGTCGACCAGCTGGCGATCGGCGACAGCGCACATGGCGTGTTCTTCCTGAGCGACACCACGAGGAACACATCCGTGGCGGTCAAGATCCACCGCACCCCGGAAAAAGGGCGGCGAGAGCACGAGGCGCTGCGACGAGCCCGGCGGAACGGCCTGACAGCGCTGATACCGGCGTTCAACGCCGCTGTTGACGTGCCCGGCGTCAACGGCACCTTTCTGGTGACGGTCACGATGCCGGGCCTGAGTCCCCTGACCACCACCGACTGGGCGGGCTCCGGGGACTGGAGCGGATACGTCGGCGAGGACGCCTACCTCGGGCGCATCGCACCGACGCTGGAGAGCACGAGCCGCCATATCGCCCGGATGCATCAGCATCTGACACATGGAGACCTGCAGCTGAAGAACATCGGAACCGCGCTCGACGCCCCGGTCGACGGCTATGTCACTTACGACCTCGAGGGCAGCGCCTTCAAGGAGGACTGCTGCGGCGACCAGGATGGACGCGACTACCTCGCGCGCTGCGGTGAGGACCTCAGCACATACGTCAGGTCACTGATCTCCAAGGGCTTCCTGGCTCGCAGCAGCACCGAGGTATTCGAGGGCGAGCTCCTGACCAGGATCATCGAACCGTACCTGGAGGCCGGCGGCGACCCGAGGATCTTCGACGGGACCCTCATCGAGACCTGTGTCGACGCCCACCGCTTCCGCGACCGGTAGCCGCGGCCACTGGCGCACCACCAGTACAACTCCGCACCATCGACTCTAACAACCTGATGGTGCTGCTGGACTTCCGAAGGAAGCTGGCCGCCGGTGAGGGCGGCCAGGTGTGTACCGGCGCCAATGTAGCGCATCCGCCGGCTACTGACGGGTCGGATGGCGGGGCGAGCGATGCTGACGAGCCTGGGACGTCTCACGGGGCAGATGCGGCAGAGTCAGACGGTGAGCCCCTGCAACGACGGCCGACCGCACCAGACGTCAGCGTGGGGGAGTGGCCGAACGATGAGAGTGATGCGCCCGACACAGCATCACGGTCTCCGCGCATGGTCGACCGCATCAAGCAGACGAAGCTCCGGCCTCTCACGCCCGAGCAGCGCCAGCAGGCGGTCGACATGTACCGCGCCGGCGTCCCCGTCAAGGAGATCGTCCGGCAGACGGGTGTCAACCGCTCAACGGTCTACCGGCTGCGTGGGCAGGCAGGACTGGAACGCAACCACCGCTTCACCGACGACGACCGTGCCCAGGCTATCCTCCTCCGCCAGCAGGGCCTGACCATCGCTGACATCGCCAAGCGGCTGGGCTTCAGTGGCATGACCGTCGGGCGCCACCTGGCGGCTGCCCGCAAGGAGTGACGGCAGCGGCGGTGAGCGTGGTGCCGCCATCGTCGAAGAGCGCCCAGAGCAATCTGGGGCGCCGGATAGCCTTCGCCGCTGGCCGGATGAAGGTTGTTATACGGCGGCTGGCACCCCATGCTAAGTTCTCTGAAAACGGCAACGTTGGCCATAGTGTCTCGTCGTGGATAACTACACTCAACAATACACATTCACACTATATGTGTTGCATCTCACGCCACATGCAAGCTTCCCCCTATGCCTCAGTTGGATAGTATTGAACGCATGGTGATATACAGCGATGAAGACGCAGCATTGGAAGAACCTACTTACGGAGAAAATACCACCAGTACCATTGATCGCAATTCGGCGCTGGCGTTGATAGGAATTCTCAAACAACTTAAAAACGTTAGTTCAACTTTATTTTTCGAAGACACTACGAAACTAGTTCTGTCGACCGGACGGGCAGGCGACAGGGATAGGTTTCCCCAGAGCGAAGACTTAATGCCCGGCTTAATTAATGGCGACAAAATTGGTATGGTAAAGGCTCTGAATAACATCCTAGATGATTTGATCGGTCGTTTACGTGAAACGGTGCCAATCAGGCCACTAGGTTTCTACTCTGGTGATCTTATTACCGTAAATATGGACTATAGTAATAGCACATATTATGTATGTGTTGCAAACGGCAAAGTCAAAGTTCCTCTAAGCTCTAATGATACTCCTGGCACCATCACCTTAGAGAGAGCTATAGAATTGCTTACATCAAAGCGCTGATATAGATTCTCCGACTAGCGCTACTGTAGGCGGCCGCCAACCCCTGTCACCTGCAGCAACGCAGGGCTCAGTGATTATTCGTCAGTGGGTTCTTATGGCGATCTTCCAAATTCACTTCTCTGCGATAGCCCTCCAATCCACATCCGTAAGCCAGTCATGGATCTGTTGACGATCCCTCTTCACAACAGGACAAAGGTTATCCAAAAAACGTGATTGCTGTTTTCTGCGCTTTGGGTCGTAGTCGTCCGGCACGACATCGCTCGAAGTCACCAGCACACCATGCCGTGCCCTGGAGAGCATAACAGCGAGTGTCCGCGCTTCCTCATCCATCATGGCAGAATTGTCGCCAGCTTGTATTGCCTGGTAACTGGGCAGGTAGTCTTCCTCAAGACCAACGACAACCATCCAATCAAACTGCTGCCCCTTACCGGCATGACCAGTGAGTAGATGGACTCCGCTGCGCGTAATGAGTGATTCATTGTCACCAATTTGGATGCGCTTTTGGATAGTGTCTGGGTCTACGTTCTTATCCAAGAGGTCGAAGCACCAGTTGAGCGCATTGGATAGCGCAGTTCGCTCATCGGGATCTTGCTCATTGTCAAAAGCAACGGCTTGACGAAGGAATGCTAGCGGATTATCTGCGCTGTGGAACTCGGACAGCGACAGCCCTCTCAACATGCTGCGAATCTTCTGCGCTATAGACTTATCGAGTACGCCGTCATCCCAAATACAGTATAGGAGACTGCTAGCTGCAATCATTTCGTCGACAAGTTGGCGTCTCCGCTTAAGGCGTGTAGAAATACCGATTCGTTGCTGCGGGGCGCGTCCTTCAGATAGGATCCAGGAACAGAGGTTTTTAATGTATGTCGCCTCTTTCTCTGCATGATCGAACTGTCGGTAAGCGGCCAGCCCACCGCTTGGCCAAGAGCCTGGATTGGCCGCCGTCAGCGCCTGTCCACCAGTCAGTCTGTTGAGTGAATTGACTGCAGTTAGCACGGCTGGCGATGAGCGGAACGACTCAGCAAACTCGATGGTTTCGGAGCATTCGGTTTCGAGTTCTTTTTTGACATGCTCAGGCTGAGCGCCAGCAAAGGCGTAGATGCCTTGAGCTAGGTCACCCGCATAGGTGGTCTTCTTGTAGCCGATGCGTTGGACAATCCTCAGTTGCTGTAGTGTCAAGTCCTGGAACTCGTCGACGATGATCGCCCCAAAGTGCCGCTGGTAGAGCGCTGCTACCTCGTCGTTGGCGAGGATCAACTCTGCTAACCGCGGCAGATCATCGTAGGTCAAGCATCCTTCTTCTCGCCGCTGTTTCTCGACCGACAGTGCGTGTTGATTGCCAGAACGCTTAAGTTCCGCTAAGACTTGCTCATCGGTCAGCCCTTGGCGTTTTGCGAATCCGATCTTGCTCTGTACGTCATTGATCATTTTCCCGCCCAGGCCTCGTTCACGACAACGCTCGCCAACCCAATCGCTCTGCGGCATCGTCAGTACCGTTGGGTCGATGCCAATAACGTTGCCATGGGCTTGGATAATTCTGGCAAATAGCCCATGGAAGTTGCACACAGTGACCGCTTCACGCATCTCACGCGGTGTGAGATAGTGGCTCAAGCGGTCGTGCATGTTATCGCGCGCACGTTTGGTGAACGTGGCCACCAGGATGCGCTGAGGTGCTTTGACAACCTGTTTAGAGAGCAACCCCTTCACACGCAATGCCAAGGTTTCGGTCTTGCCGCAGCCTGCCGGCGCGATGATGAGGAGCGAAAGCCCTTGGTGATCTCGGACTTGCGCTTGTTTTGGCGTTATGTCCAGCATTTCAGGCGCTCTCAATATCGTTGAGTAAGTCCATGATACTCTTTATTTTCGATGCAGTCTTTCTATCAAGAAGCCTGCTTACAATCGACGCGGCTGGCACCTTATGACTTGGATGACGGTTTTTCGGTTTAAGACGACAAAACTCTGCAACGTCTGCATTAGTGAGACTCCCGTTCTTCAATCTAGTATCTAGCTCTCGGCGCTTTTGGTCTTCAAATAGCTTTGATGAAACTAACTCAGGCACCAATGTGCTGCGATCGAGCGCTTGCGCATACTCATCTTCGAGATCTTTTCTTGAAACCCAGATAGAGTTCTGACCGAATTCAGCCTCTTGAATGTCAAAGTTTTTGGAAACAGCCGAGATTGCATCCTCGTCAATGAGTATAGAGGTAGGGATATCGAACCCGTCTGCGCCAAACAGACTCCACACGTACTTCATATTCTTGCAACCACCTACCTCCATGATCGTCACTCCAAGACGATCTAGCTCACGCCCAGTTAGTTCTGCAACTCGCTCGACAACAATGCGATCCGATATGCCTTCCACAAATATGATATGGCGCGCTGTCAACGGCTCCAATTTGTCCTTTGCCCACCAGGTGAGTATCAGCCGCTGATCGTTGTTGAGTAGCCCCTGCGCTGGCTGTACAACTTTGCCACGGGCCTTGACAGAGACAATGCAATCAGGATCAAACGCGCTCACAATATCCGGCGAGTGCGTCGCGATGATCTTCTGATTTCTCCCATTCTTCAGCAGCCGGGCCAAACTACGCTGACTGCTAGGATGGAGGTGAATCTCAGGCTCGTCGATGGCGACGATGTTCGCGCCATTTGAGATCAGGTCGTACAAGGCGATCGCGTAGATGGCACGCTTGCCGTCTGACTGCTCGCTGATCGACTTTTTGTTGACTTCAAGGCGCACCCCCTTCAGTACGTTTTTGTCAGCAGCAGCTCCAGGAACAAAAGTCAAATCGTCTTGTGCAACTCTTTCTGGCAACGCTGTACTGAGCTGATCAGCCATCGCACCGCGGAGTTCAGACAGGGCAACTGAGTTTTGGAGTTTTTCGCCAATCTCTTCAATTATGTCTTCAAAGTCGGCTTGCTCGTCGCCAAGTTCCACATTAGCTAGCACGTCATCCAACAAAGAACGCCGGTCATTGCTCATGCTGCGTGCACGATCATTGGCATTGAGCAGCGTCCACCCGATGGCCTGTAACTGTTTCCGCGATAGCTGACGTCCGGTATTTTTGTTCGGTACGGTGCGTGTTATGGAGAGTGTTTCAAGATCATCGAAGCTGGCTTCAAGGCGGATCGTTAGCGTCTGCTCTTTCTCGCCGTTTGGGTCGACCGTGATCTCATCCGGAAATAACGCTTGTTCGGTATCCGAGAAGCCACAAAGATCGGCTTCGACAACAAAGGGCCGTCCCGATTCGCGAAGATCCTCAGGTGTGATCTGGTTGTACAGCTGCCCTGTGCTAGCACCTAGCAAGAGGTCAAGGCAGCGCAGCAGCGACGACTTGCCGACGTCATTTGGGCCAATAAGCACCATGTGCTGGCGAACCTCCAGTTCAAGATCCTGGAGACGGCGGTGATTTTCGACTTTAACTCGCGTGAGACGCATAACGTTCCTTTTTGCTTTACTGATGTATCTGACGGTTTAACGAATACCTTGCAGTTTAGGGGATGCTTGCCCTTGCGCAAATGTCGTCATTGGTCGTCATTGCCCACATATGAAGTAGCACGCCAACAAGATAACGCTCCCGTGGGCCACCCCTGTCATGTCGTGACAAAACTGCAACATTCTGCAGCCCTGAGACACTAACCTTTCAAAGTGTACTATAAAAGTGCTAAAATTAATAATGTAATGTCCGATAGCATTCCCTCTCCCCACCACCGCCTCCGTCGGCTCAAAGCCGCCCTGTTGGCCGTCTCCTTCACGCTTGCCGGCATCCTCCTCATGATGCTCAACGCCTGGCTTGCTCCGCTGCGGCTGGGAGATTGGCAGTGGCTGCACGCGCTGCCGCTGGGCGAGCTGGGTGGGACGCTGTTTGGTGCGGGCCTGCTGTCAACGTTCTTCGAGTACGCCTTCCGGCGGGATCAGGAGCGGGCGGTGACCGAGCGCTTCCGCCAGACGATCCGTGATGAAGCACCGGCCCTGCGCGATGCCGTCATTGAAGCCTTCCGCTTCGATCGCCAGGACGTCGCGCGCATTGCGACGCCTGAACTGCTGGATGATCTGGCCCGCACCAGCCTGGGCCTGCGCTTCGGTGACCCAGCCTTCGGCCGTGAGGTCTATGCCGATATTCGCCACCAAGCCATGGCTGCTGAGGAGCGTTGGTACGACGCCCGCGTCGACGCGACCCTTGGTATACCAAGGGGTAGGAGCAGTGCTCCTACCCCGTTCTTCGACTTACGTGTCCGCTGGGAGTACACCGTCACGCCGCGGCACCGCTTCCGCAAGTTCGCCGTCGTCTCCGACCGCCAGCGCTACGACCAGCTAGTGGCCGAGCGTGGGGAGACGAGTGTGTGGTACCGCCGCCCAGTGCCTGGCCTGGCTGTCTCCGATCCAGAGGTCTTCGCCCTGGAGCAGTTCACCGTCAATGGCACGTCGGTGCCGTTCACGCGGCAGGTGGAGGATGCAGGGCAGATCTATGTCGTCGACCTAGGTACCGAGATCATCACAGACGACCAGCCGGTCGTCATCGCCTTCCGATTCCGTTCACTGGTGCCACGCAACGGCCATGTCTTCCATCTCAACATCGATCGCCCGACCAAGGGACTGGACGTGGAGCTGTCCTACGACGCCGACGCGATCGAGCGAGTCCGCCTGATGGACTTCGCATCGCGTGGTGATGGTGGACGCGTCTCCGAGGAACCGCAGTCAGCGGTGGTGCGCTACCGCTACGACGGCTGGCTCTTCCCAAGAGCAGGGCTTGTCTTCGCCTGGACGCTCCACAATGAGCAAGTGGCCCAGCTCGACCAAGCAGCCGACGCGCGGCCGCAAGCCAACGCTTCTCAGAGAACTTCAGCCGGCCAGCGCACCGGCATAGACAAGTCGACAGTCAGCACGGGCAATGACGACGCCCGCCCAGCGCAGGCCGCTTGACGGACGCCGCGTGGCCCACAGGTGCGACCACGATCGGATAGAGGCCCCGCTGTACGGGGCCTTCATTCAGCAGCCACCCATGCTGCTCACCTCCCTCCGTCTCGGCTGACATCTCTAGATTGCCATACATGTATGGTGGTGCCAAGTTGGTGTCCGCTTGACGCTGGTGGTCGTGCGCGACTCCTCCTCCACCAGCCAAGACGAGCAGTGGTGGCTCATCGCCCGCCAGCTCGGCCTGCGACTGCAGCGCGCCCGCATCGCCAAGGGCCTGAGCCAAGAAGCCTTGGCCCACGCCGCTGGCATCTCTACCTACACCTACCAAAAGTTTGAAAAGGGCGAGTCCCGCCCCGGCACCCCGATGAACCCGCGCCTGCGCACCCTGATCGCCCTGGCGGCGGTGCTGGACATGCGGGTGGAGGAGTTGGTGGGAGGGATCGAGGGGTAGCTGCAGCTCCGGGAAACTTGGCTGGTACCCACCACGTGTGGGATGGTCGGTGCCGAGCGCTACACTGTGCTCGTGAAAAAGCTAAGCCTCGAAGCCTGGGAAGCACTAGGTGAAGTTCTTGCCACGCGGTGGTGGTACAAGAAGTCGTTTGAGAAAGGCGTTCGACGCCTATTTCAGGATCATCCAGAGTTGGTCGCCAATATCGCGTTCCAGGCCCTAACCAAGCGCGAGGCTGTCGACAGCATTATTAGCCGCGCCCAGAGTGCAGAGGAACGGTGTCACGACACGCTCATCCAGATAATGGTCGAGCTGGCCGACACGCACCGCGATTCTTTAACCGACTATCGCCGAGATGGCCAAGCGGAACAGAAGCAAGCAGCGCTCAACGCCATCGCGCACCTTAAGCAGATTATAGCCCCTTTCCGCAAAGAAGCGGCACAACGACAGTATCTTGAGCAAGAGCTGCGTGCACACGCCGAAGCCAAGCAGCGTCGAAACTTGTTTGATGCTGAGCATCAACGCCTTCTCGCGACATTCACTGCGCTCGAAAAAGATCCGGATCGCCAGAAAGCAGGCAAAGAGCTGGAGCGTCTCATCGCCGATCTAGCCGATCTGTACGACCTGAATCCAACCCTGGACTATTCGCTAGAAAATGAACAGATAGACGGCGCATTTACCTTTGATCACGATGGATACATCGTTGAAGCGAAATGGCTCAATAAGCCAGTAGGGCGCAGCGAAGGTGACGTATTCGCCACCAAAGTGCGACGAAAGGGCCGCAATACGCTCGGGCTTTTCATCGCAGTAAATGGATTTTCGGCCGATTTCAAGAACGCCTACCGTGAAGGGTCGTGCTTCATCACGATGAACGGAAGCGATCTCTATAACGTTCTTAGTCAGCGGGTGCCCTTCGACGACCTCCTGCGCGCCAAGAAACGACATCTCGACGAAACTGGTTCATGTTTTATGGATTGAATGACCGTCCCGTTACGAGGAGGGATGCCAATCTCTGCTTATGACGACAACTGCAGCATCGCTCGAAGGTGTGTAGCTTTGAGCGGGAGGAGTGGATCGCTGCTAGCGATATTCACTTCAAGGAGCTGATGTAGCAACACGTCTGCTTCTCGAGCCAAGCCGTCATTCGCCTTAAAGACCCGGTTGGCGAGACTAACTACCGACTTATTCGCAATATAGTTGAACGCATCCTGGAGTTCCTGTCGCTCACGTATTTCACTAATTTGAGGATCCTTCAGTTTGCGATACTGTTTTGCCACAATTCCAAGACCGATTATCATCGCAATATAGCGCGCTTGAGCTTCTTCGCTTGTCATGACCGACTGAGGCTCATCGACGGCACGAAAGATCTCAATCGACATCTCTGCAGGAGTCATCTGCCGTAATTCGGGCGATTGTAGAGTCAACTCAAGTTGTTTGGTGTCCTTGCTGCGACGTGAAGAGTGCAATCGCGCTTGTAGTGAGGGTTGCCACTTTTCGTGCCATAGCTTCTCGAGTATGGGCTTTACCGCAACGGCAGCAAGAGGCGCTGCCACGGAGAGAGCCGCTGTTGTAAGCAATTTTGCAACATCAACCGAACCTTGCGAACCGCCGGATGCTTCGATCTCATCATCCTCATCACGATCTACTTAGACCAATTCGGCTTGTCCGCGTACCTGGTTGGTTTCGTCGTCAAGAACCGCGCCGCGGAAAGCACCTTCGGTGTTATTTGAATGTGCGAGGTGGGTTCCTTCTGGAATGATGACACGATACACCCGATCTTTGTTGGACACGACCTTCTCCTAACCTGGTCACACATACGAGAGTAGAGGCGTCGGGAACTTCGACAGCACCTGACAAGGCAGACGCCTTCACAAGCATAGCGCTAGACGTATGTAGTTGCGCACCACTACCGTTCTACCGTAGTTTTCCGAAACTATGCGGCAGGCGGAAGCAAGCCACATAGAGGAGGAGGGCAGATGCAGCAGCGATTGTTTCCGTTATCTGTTTTACGCCCCTCGACGGCCTGCCATGCCGAGTAGCCTTGTCTCGTGCCACGGAGTCGGCGCCTACGCCTCTCTCCCAAGCACCTCCCGCCACAAGGGCGACTCCCACCAGTCGGGTAGCTTGAGCATGTCCATGGTCGTGCCGGAGATGGCGAGCGCTTCGCCGTCTGGCAACTCGAAGAGCTCGTGTGGCTCAAGGGCATGCCTCAGGGTACCGACGTGGTCGACCGACACGACGCTGTCGTAGTGCTGCGCCCACTCTTCGAATGAGTCGTCTATCTCGCCGATCTGTTGCCCCTTCATCAACATTCTTATGCGCTCCCTGGGCATGACGTAATATCGGTCGTACAGTCCACGGACTGGCGGATAGACACGCTCGACGCTATGCGCTCGCCGTGTTGCCGATTCGACCAGGTCAGTCGTTGTGATGCCTGGGATGGCTTTAAGCGCTTCGTGATCGAACGTGACGTTCGTGTGGTAGCGGTTGACCAGGAGAGTGAGCTCGGATACACGCTGCAGGTAGGCGGCGTCGCGGTAGCCTCCCAGGAGCAACTGGCTACCTCCCTCCACGATGCCGTAGCCCTGGCCGGGCCAGATCGCGTTAATGCGCTCGATGTCTTGCACGCCGAGGACAACCGTGATGCCGTCGCCGCCGACCGTGGACATGAGTTCGGGCAGGGTATGGATGGGGGCGATGTTTGCCACCTCGTCCAGAGCAAGCATGCACCCGGTTGGGCGCTCTTCTACCGCCGTGGTGCGCCACTGAGTCACCAGCGAGCCGACCAGCGCTGCGACGAAGGGTGCGACAATTTGCGCGCGCTCCTAAAACGTGCCTGCTGATACAACAGCTGAGCACATAGCAAATATAGTCACGCCACAGACGTTGATGAAAAGTCTATGTTGATATGACATCATCAACGACTATTTCTTGTCCTCGAAATGGTCTATCTAATTCTTCGTCGCTCAAGTAACTATTGTCGGTATCGTCAAAAATAACTTCCAATACAGCTAGAACTACTGTAGTCACCATATGGGTTATCAATAGAAGGCCAAATGTTTGCATTAAGAAGAACATCCTGTGCAAAGTCATAAATCGCCGTTAGGTCAAGCCACTCCAGCACGAGAGGTTTTATTTCGGGATATTGATGCAGCGCCGGGTCCAACGATATCTTACGGGCGCTATCCTCGAGAAAAGATGGTGAACACACCACCATACACCAGTCGTCTCCCTCAAAGAACGATGTAGATAACGTATATAAAGCGTCTCGAATTTCCTTTGATTCGGGGAAGACGTTTAGAGACACCTTAATATACCACGGCGTGTCTCTGCTACCAAATGTCTCTGAATGATCAAAATCAGCAGGCTTGTTCTTAGGATATACAGGAACAAATAAATCATTCGTGCTAAAGTAATCATCACCAAACTTCCAATCCGAACCAGTATACTGTTCTATGACAGTACAGCCATTGACTCGAAAAGGGAATCTGATATCAGTAGTTTCCATAAGCATATCAATGATAATTATACTATCACGACATCATGATTACAACCCTTTAGTCGGAGACTATATGTTAGTTGTGTCGTTTATTTAGGTCGTTTCGGAGAATTGATTACTTCAAAGTTGTGATGAAAATCGATGAGCATCTTGCCGGGCTTCTTGCTTGCTCCAATGTAACGGAGTGGTCTCCTTGAAGTCGGAAGGCTTTGATAAACTTCGAAGTTTGCTTGTATGCGATTAATCCGTTTTTTCTTTGCTGCGTTTCTGAATCCGTGCACAGTTCCATCAGCTTGCTTCACGAAGGTATATGTAGTAGAGCCAAATTTTTCTCGAATCTTTTTGCCGGATCCAAGCCATTTGTCCGCCATTCTGAGTCCGATTCGTTTGGCATGTTTAGTATCCGCCACAAAGGTTGTCCCCGTAGTGGCCCCGCCTGGTTCTTTAACGAGAGTATGGAATTCGCGCCTTTCCGCCTGTAGTTTAGCGAGTTCTATCTCGCTTGCATACCTTTGCTTGATGTCGAAAGCTTCGCCTCTGCGTGGAACCGGCAACTTCTTCTTCGGGTCTCTCCCTAACACACCATTAATGACCCTGGTATCTCGTTTTCTGAGGATACCGTCTAGGGACTGTTTCGAAGGGCTGTAAAGGCTCGGACGCTTAGCGACTGGCTTCTTGATAGATCGGCGACGAAGTATGCCGTCAACCGATTTAGGAAACGAAGGCTTACGAATAATTCCGTCTAGAGACTTCTTCGTCGTGCTCCGCAATGCTCTCTTGCTCACGGAGCTCTTGAATGCCTTCTTAGCAACAATGCCGTTAATCGGAATGCTAAACAGCACTACTCGTCACCTAGTTCCCATCTTACGTGCCTCACACGGTGCTGCTGGGGCCGACGGGGGCTGGTAAGTCCACTGCCTTGGCCCATCTGGCGTTGGCGGACATTGCCGCTGGTCGGGGTGTGCTCCTGATCGATCCGAAGACGGATCTGGTAGCAGACATCTTGGCGCGGATCCCTGAGCAGCGACGGGGTGACGTGGTGGTGATCGACCCGACCAGTAGCCGCCCAGTGGGGATCAATCCGCTGGCCCGGACGCAGACGGCGCGTGGTGCGGCGTCGTCATCATCGTCGGTGGGAGGGGGTATGCCAGGTAGTGGTGCGTCGCCGGAGCTGGTGTCAGATACGGTGCTGGCGACGTTTAAGGGGGTGTTTGCTGAATCCTGGGGTGTGCGGGTGGAGCAGGTGCTCTCTGCGGCGCTGGTGACGCTCGCCCGCACGCCGGGAGCGACGCTGGTCGATCTGCCCCTCTTGTTGACCAATCCGGCTTACCGTCAGCGGCTCATTGCGGCCTCGGGGGCGGATCCGCTGGGGACGGGGCAGT
>ERZ772766.882-NODE-882-length-16901-cov-7.516918_pt1 | contig 16901 bp, 24 predicted proteins | sample MGYA00511379_ERZ772766 | MGnify/ENA primary metagenome ERZ772766 (study PRJEB29015, sample SAMEA2737895) | human oral metagenome | biome: human oral; feature: human-associated habitat; material: dental | place: China | collected 2116 ...
CTGCTTTCTCTAAGATAAAGTTAGAGAAGCCGTCAAGGCTCTCCATAGTGTATACCGCTATCTTGTTATGGTCGGTAATGCGGTCAAAGGCGGCAACGATTTTAGTAATATCGTCCGCCTTATAGGGCAAGGGTTCGCCCCGCTCAATAGCCTGCGCACACTTGAGCGTGAGCTTGCGAATATTGGAAGGTCTGAGCGTTTGTAGTTCTCTCTCCTCGTCCCATTTGCCCTCCTCTCGCCATTTGCCGAGTGTCTTAATGCCTATACCTATCATTTCCGATATATTGGCAATGCTAAAGCCTTTGGCAAAAAGCTCCTTAGCTTGTGATTTCTTATAATCTGCCTCAACGGCGGTTAGTCGTGCCATATTTTATTGTAATAATTTGTTGATATTATTTTTTATCTCCTCAAACTTCGCCACATTGTTAGGGGCGAAGTTACCAACTCCTGCGGGGGTTTGTATGATAGCTGTTTTAAGCTCATTTAAAAGTTCATTTAAAAGACTTTTAAAATCTACTTCCCCGCGTTGCAGATGTACCCCCGCTTTGTCTATGGTAAGCTCAGTCTCTTCTATCCGTAGGCTCACGCTCTCAATCTCACTATAAGCTACCACATAGTAGCGGTTTTCGTCCTCTCCAATCGAAGCAATCAGTACGCTACTTCCTACCTTTGGGAAGAGATAAAACCGCTCGGCATTATCGTTAATTACCGAAGCCAAGCGCACAATATATTGTAGCTCATCGTCTTTCACCACGCATGTGCCTTGCGCTTTGTCTACTGATACCACTTCTACGGCTATGGTGGGAGTTTTGCGTTTGCCTATCTGCCTAAGCCCTTCTGCTAATTCTCTATCTATACTCATAATCTTGCTCCTATGGTTACTTGTCGGCGTGCCCCATTACGCCCAAAGGTAGTTTCTACCTTCTTAATGAAGTAACGCTCGTCTATGTCTTTCAGTTCTTTGTCAATAATATGTGCCTGCATACCACGTGTGGCATAGGGAACTAAGAAACTCGTTATAGAGCCGTCAAAGCCGTCATACTTTAGCTTTTCCATTTCCGCTCTTGCCATATCTCGTAGCTTAGCCTCATCGCTCACCACAGAGGTGTGAAAGGTTCTTAATTCGCCATCAGGGTCGCCCTCTTCTACAGTTTTCTTTTTGTTGTTCTTATCTATGTAGGTATATCGTATTTTTAGTCTACGTTCGTCCTTGGTACGATATTCCAAGTCGTTCGTCACGATGTTATAATTAAGGTCATAACGTGCTGTTTGTCCTATATTGGTAAGCTCCGAGAGACCTGCGTACAGCTTGCCCTCATCGTTGATAAAGATACTTAGGCGAAACTCCTCTTTGAGCTTTTCTAATACCTGCGTACCATTAGCGTTGCGAATAAGCCACTGGTCTAATTGCATTTGTGGTATATTATCAACTAAGGCAATAGGAGTGTCTTTTACTACCTCCTGCAATACTTCTTTAAGGCTTGTCTTTTGCCACGATTTATTGATGTTTTTTCGTCTAAGCAAATACATAGCATCTTCACATTCTATGCTTACGGGAATGCTCGGTTTAACCTTCTTTACATAGCCTTCAAACTCCACTCCGCTATATACACCCTCATAAGCAAGAGTAATGCTCACCTTATGGCCTGCTTTGATAGCCTTTTCCGTATAGAGGCTATCACCTCCTTTAGCTACTTTAAAATGGGTTGGCAGTTCAATCGTACAGGTGTCGGCTAATTCGTCTACCGATTTGGTAATTTTCACACTATGTACAGCCTTGAAGGTGTAATCCCCTATTTTGATAATTGCTTGTAATACAAACATTAGTATAAGTTGTTAAGTTGGGTTCGTTTTTCGTCTAACTCGGCATAGAAGTCCATATCCGACACCGCTTTGATGGTATACTTTTGTATCCCCTCCTTGCCCTCCATCGCTTCAAAGCTAATATCTTTCAAAACAATGTTACGAATATCAAAGAGGGTAAAGAGTTTGTTGCCCACTACCTCCAAACTCTCATTCTTTTCAAACAAACGGTTAAGGCTTTGCACTTGTGCAGTAGGGTACAAGTCGGGGTTGTTAGTATCTATGCAAAGTCCCTTGATAGTAATTTGCCAATCTTCAGTGGCTATGTACTCCTTTACCTTGCCCCTGCGGTGCTTACCTACGGTTGCTGTCTCTACAATGGTTTTAGTGAGTGAAAAGCTCACCAAAGGTTCATTAGGGAAGAGCGTTTGCACGCCTGCTTTATCGGCAACTTTAAAGGTCATAAAGTATTGGCTACCATTGCTACGCGCTTCACTAATATTGGAGAGACTCGGTAGTACATATTTCTTTTTATTATTAGCCCACCACGAGGGGAATGCTGGACCTACATAGTCCAAAAAAGCCCGCGCGGTAAGTTCTTTTAAATCAAAATCCATTCGTTAATGATGTTATTTTCAATGCAAAGGTCATACATATAAAGTAGCCAATGAAATTGCTGTCCAAAGTTTGGACAAATTCAGTACAAAATTTGGGGCAAATAAGCCCAAATTTTGGATGCCGATTTTTATATCGGCAAAAACCTGCTGACTTTTGCACCAGAATTATAAGATGAACTAACACCTATTTGCTAATGAAACACCAATTTATCATCAATACCGAAAATGTAAACAGCTACGGTTACCGTATCCTTACTGATGGTATTGACTACAAACAATATATGCGCAACCCTGTCGTACTCTTTATGCACGAAAGAGGTGTTAATGCCTATAAGGGTAGTGAAGTCATTGGGCGTTGTACGAGGCTCTACAAAGAAGGGACTACCCTTATAGCCGAAGTAGAGTTTGACGAACAAGACGATTTTGCTAAGAAGATAGCAGGGAAGGTGGAACGTGGCTATATACGTATGGCTTCTATGTTTGCAGAAATAAAAGAAGTATCTACCGAACCACAACATATTTTAGAAGGACAAGTCTATGAGACTGTAACTGCTTGTAAGCTCGTGGAAATTTCTATCGTAGATATAGGAGGCAATGACAACGCTTTGAAGCTCTCGAAAGATGGCAAACCTTTTCAACTCAAAAAAATAGTAACTAATACATCAAACAATATGGATATTAAAGTGATAGCCCTTGCCCTTGGTATGGGCGAGAATGTGAAAGAAGAGGCAGTACTAAGTGCCTTACATAATCTAAAAACCGCCAAAGAAAATGCAGAAGCTGAAATAGTAGCTTTGAAAAAGACTATTAGCGACACCCGCACCGCCGAAGCTACTACCTTAGTAGACAAAGCTATTAGCTTAGGACTTATTCCAGAAGCTCTCAAAAAAAGTCAGCTGAAGCAGTTTGAAGCTGATTTTGACGGACAAAAAGCGGTACTCTCTAAGCTCATTGCAGATAAAGAAACTGAAAACACACAACAAAGCCAATCAAAGGCGGTTCGTGAGGTCGTGTTAGGGGCAGGTACTAAGCCTACAAACATTGCTAATGAGTCTTTTGACTACTTGCAGAAGCATAACCCCGCAAAGCTCCGAGCTATCCGAGACAAAGAGCCTGAAGAGTATGCACGTTTAGCAAAAGAATATGCCAACGGCGTGCGCTACACAGAAAAGTAATTTAATAACCTTTTAAAAACAATTTAAAACAGTATGAAATTATCATTAAAAGCATTGACAATTAATGTGGTTTTGGCATTCCTTGCCTCCCTTTTTATAGCTCCAGCTTTGGGTGCTTCTGTACCCGTGGTAGCTACAGCTATTGTAGCTACTTCCACCGTAGCCCAGTACGTAGCTCCTGAGCTTTTTAAGGGTATTGCAATGGAGGGGCTCCAAACCGAAGTATGGATAGCAGGTATTAAAGAAAACCCTATCCCCGACAATTCGTTTGTACACCAGAGCGTGGACTTGTCGCAATACGTAGAACATAACAAGCTACACCTTGCCGAAGCAGGCGTGGAGCCTCCTGTACACGAAGACTATTTTGCCACAGCTAATAACCCACTACCTGTTGCCGACATTGCCGATATAGCTAACGAGGTAGTGTTACACACTTACTCTACTGAGCAAACACGTCACCGCCAATTGCAGGAAATTGAGCTTGCTTACGACAAACGCTCCAGCGTGATACAACGCCACCGCGTATCACTGGCTAAGAACATTGGCAAGCGCGCCGCTTATGCGTGGGCTCCGAAAAAGGACGATGCTTGGAACAAGGTGTGCAACCTCGCCGCTTCCGACTCGGTGATTGACGCTATCATCGACATCAAGTCTTTTTTGGAAGGCAAAGACATCTACGACGGCATTAACATCTGTCTCAATGCTGACCACTTTGCACGTATCCGCAAAGAGGATAAACGCCTCTACAAGGATATTATGAACGAAAACCAAATGTACGGCATTAAGGTGTTCCGTTACAACCAAACGCCTCTATATACCAAAACAGGTGAGAAGAAACCATTCGGGGCGACCAAAGACACCGATGACAAGCAATCGTCTATCGTATGGGTTACCGACGAGGTGTTCCGTTGTTTCGGCGATGTAGAGATGTATCCCACACTTCGTGACTCTGGGTTACAAGCTGATACTCTTTCCTTCGCACAACGTGCCTTAGTAGGGGTTATCCGCGCCAAGAACCCTAAATATTTAGGAGCAATCTTATAGGGATATATATAGTAGGGTGAGCGGACGAGCTTAATGGTATCCATACCTCACCCTACTCCTATTATTAACTTTTAAATAACATTTAAGATGACAACAGCAGAAAAAGCAAAACAATATTTTGAGGAAAACAAAGCTACAAAAGAGCTCTTTGCTACCTCCGATAGTTTCCTCTTCTTACAAAAGAAAGATGCACAAAACCACGCGCAAACCTTAGAGGATAGCACTGTGGAGGAATTCAAGTCAGAGGCTTCAAAGCAGTATGATGCTTCTGACAAGTCCGAGAGCCCAGAAAACTCAGAGGAAGTTATTCCTAAGTTAAACCCTAAAAACGCTAAAAAATAATGGCATTACCTAAAGTATTATTCAATATTGCCAAAGACGGCTTAGGTAGGACAACGGCTATACAAAAGACTACTGGGCTTATCGCAACGGGAGTTACGGTGAGCTCTAAAGTAGAGTTGGGCAAGTCGTACCAAGTCTTCTCACTCAAAGAAGCCGTAGCTTTGGGAATTTCGGAAACTGAAAACGCTTTTGCTTACAAGCATATTAAAGCGTTTTATGACCAAGCCTCAACGGGCACCCCTCTGTGGGTAATGCTCGTATCGGATGCCACCACTATGACGGCAATGCTCGACAAAGACGGTGCTTTTGCTCCAACTCTCATAGCTGATGCCAAAGGGGCTATCCGCGTGCTTGGGGTAGTTAAAAAAGCTACCGGTAGCGAGACTATCACCGCAGGCTTAGATGCTGATGTACAAACAGCCGTAGTGAAAGGGCAAGCCCTTGCCGAGCACTTTGAAAAGAAGTATATGCCTTTTAGGGTAGTAGTATCGGGCAACAGCTGGAACGGCAAAGTAGCTGACCTTACTAATTTCTCGGAAAACGAACTCAACAAAGTGGCTTGTTTTATCGGGAATGACGATAAGGAGAAAGAAGCATCAGTTGGTTTGTTCTTAGGAAAGATTACATCTATTCCCGTACAACGAAAAATTCACCGCGTGAAGAACGGTAGTGTATTGCCATTGGTGGCTTATTTTACTGACGGCACGACTATTGACAGCAAAGCTGACCAGTGGGACGCCTTAGACGACAGAGGGTATATTTTCTTTCGTACCTTCGTAGGGCGTTCTGGCTACTACTTTTCGGGCGATAATACCCTTACAAAGCCCACTGACGACTTTAAAAGCCTTAGCAATGGACTTGTAATGGACAAAGCAATGCTCCTAAGTTATGGGGTATTGGTAGAGGAGCTCAGTGATGAGGTGTTACTTTCAGAAGACGGCAGTATTCACCCTGCTATTATCAAGAGTTGGCAAACCAAACTTGAGAGTACCCTGCAAAGCCAAATGGTCTCACAAGGTGAGCTTTCAGCAGTAAAGATTGATATAGACCCCACACAGCGCGTTCTACAAACGGGTAAAGTGGTGATAGGTATCAAACTGTTGCCTGTAGGTTATGCCGACTTTATAGAAGTAAATATTGGCTTTACTACAACAGTTACCCCGTAAGGTAATTAACCATTGATAATTAATCATTAATCATTAGAAAAAATGGCAACATTCAACAGTAAACAATATGCGTGGTGTGAACTCTCTATCGCCTTTGGAGGGCGTATCCTCATAGGAGTTACGGAGCTGGAATATACCGAAAAGCGTGAGAAAGACTTGCTTTATGGGCGTGGGTGCAAACCTCACGGAATTGTGTCAGGCAACCGTAGCTTTGAAGGCAAAGTGAGCCTTTGGCAAAGCGAGCTTGAGGCAATGACCCGCGATGCTCCCAACAACGATATACTTGGGCTTAGCTTTGACCTTGTCGCTTCCTACGTGCCCTTGGACGGCGGACAGATAGTCACCGATATTCTCAAGCACGTGGAATTTACCGAAGTGAAAAAGGGAATGAAGCAAGGCGATAAGAATATGATTGTAGAGCTCCCTATCCTCTTTACAGATGTAAAAAGACAAGTGTGAGCCACACGGGGCGGGTAGCACCCGCAGGCAATTTAAAAACCTTTTAAAAGCAGTTTAAAATGAACGTAACTAAACAACAAATACAAGAATGGAAAAAGCAGTACGGCGATGTGTACGTGCTGAATATTGAGGGCAAAAAAGCGTATTTGCGTACGCCCGACCGACAAACCCTTAGCTATGCCTCTACTTTGGCAACCAAGGACCCGCTGAAGTTTAACGAAGTGGTGCTCAATAACTGTTGGCTTGGAGGTGATGAGGAGATTAAAACAGACGACACGCTGTTTCTCGCCGCCAGTAGCAAACTGCCCGACCTTATACAGATTAAAGAGGCTACCTTGGAAAAGCTCTAAGTGATGCGGAGATTGAAGAGGAAAGGGATTGGCTTCGTATCACTAACGCTTCCTTGCGTTACTATATGCACATTACCAATCCCGACACCCTCTCCGATACCCAGTGGGCTATGAGAGTGAAAGAATTAGAGTGGCTTAGGCAGAAAGAGGCGGAACAATACAAGTAGTATAGGTAGTTTGTTGTAGTCTTTCACATTCTCTTGCTTGTTCGGCTCCTTTAGAGAGCATAAGGGCAAGTATCGCTATAAGGAAAAAGAAAACTGCACTTGCAATAGCTGTGGTGGTGTATCTCCTTTTAGTGGTAGGCTCTTTCTCGGTAAAAGCCCTATAGGTAGCATAGAAAGGCACACCAAGGAGAGCAATCCCATAGAACAACCCTGCACTAATAAGTAGCAATAAGCCAATAGAGGCAAGTAGGTTAAAGAAAATTAATAAGACTTTCATTGTGGCAAATATTTTAGAATATACATTAACGCTTAAAGACTTTGTCAGTGCAAAGTTACAAAAAATTGGCATAAATAACGATACAATATTAGAAAAATTTGCCGAATTAGAGAATGTACAGAAAAAAGTCTCTCGTGGCTTTGCCCAAATGGGCACGTCTGTACATACTTTGCAACAGAAAATAGCCTTACTCAAAGCCGAGCGAGATTTGTTGCCTATAGGTAGCCTTTCGGCTATTCGTAAGTACAACAGTGAGATTAATAAGTTAGAGCGCAGTGTTACTAAGCTACAAACTCTCAATGGAAGTAGACTAAAAACGTGGTTTTCGGATGCTTTGAATAGTCTGCCTGGGATAGCTACGAACCCCCTAATATTGACGGGAGCTGTGATAGGGGGAAGTATTCGCAAGGGTATGGAAGCCGATTTGCAACAAGCCAATATTACTACTTTGCTTCGTGGCGATGTAGAAAAAGCCAAAGCCTTATATGCTCAACTCTCCGATTATGGCGTAAAAACGCCTTACGACAAGGCGGGACTTATTGAAGCGCAAAAGACAATGATGTCCTTCGGACTTTCTTCTGAGTTTGCATTTGGCAAGCTCAAGAACATCGGCGATATAGCTATGGGTGATGCCCAAAAGATGAAGAGTCTATCGCTTGCTTTTGCGCAGGCTACTTCGGCGGGCAAGTTACAAGGACAGGACTTAATGCAGATGATAAACGCGGGCTTCAACCCCTTGCAGGTGATAAGTGAACGCACGGGGGAAAGTATGGCGCAACTTAAAGAGCGAATGAGCCAAGGAGGTATCTCAGCTCAAGAGTTGGCACAAGCCTTTGAATGGGCAACCGACAAGCAAGGACTTTTCTATCAAGGCGCAGAGAAAGCGGGAGAAACTCTCAGCGGTAAGTTCAACAAGCTTATGGACTCCATTACTGAACTTGCTTTAAAAGTATATGAAGCTATTAGCCCTATGCTTGGTCCCTTGGTAGAATTTATGTCGGCTGTCTTTTCAAGCATAGGCTTGGGCATAGGCTGGCTTATTCAGAAATTTCAAGAAGGGAACCCCATTATTTTGCTTATTGCAGGTGCTATAGGTATATTCACGACCGCATTGATATTGCACAACACCTACACAGCTATTGCTACTGCTTGGCACAATAGGCTAACGTGGGCAGTCATTAAGACAAACCTTGCCTTTTTAGCTAACCCTATAACGTGGATTATAGCGGGTATTATTGCTCTTATTGCGATTATCACCTATTGTATTGTGGGCGTAAGCGGTTGGGGTAAAGCGTGGGATAACACCGTACAAGGAATGAAGTATCTGTGGGAGGCTTTTATACTTGGATTTAAGGCATATTGGAACACAGCTATTAACGCTTTTATGGCAGGAGTAGACCTTTGTAAGTTGGCGTGGTACAAATTTAAAGAAGCAGTAGGCTTGGGTGATAGCAAAGAGAACCAAGCGATGATAAGCCAAATACAAAACGACTTGCAAGAACGTGCCAAATCGGTAGCAGAGGGCTATAAGAAAGCAAGAGAGGCAGGAGCCAAAGCCAAAGAAGCCTTCGGCAAAGCGTGGGATTCTTTAGAGTTTAAAAGCATTTCGAGTGTAAAAGATGACCTAATGGGCAAGTTGGGTATGAAAACCGAAAGCAGTCCTGCACCAGGAATGAGCCCTATAACAGGAGAAGCCACCACACCAACGATAGGTGAAGGAGCTAAAGCTAAAGACAATATTGTAACGGGAGGAACACGTCAAACCCATATCAACATACAGATAGGCAACTTAGGCACTGACACTAAGGTATATGTATCCTCTGTGAGGGAGGGTGTAGAAAACTTTGGGGCGCAACTGAAAGAAGAGCTTTTGAGAATTGTGAACAGTGTAAACCAAATGCAAACAGCCTAATGAAAGATATACTTATAGACAACAACAATGATTTGCGTCTTTCGACGGATGGTGATTTTGAGGTAGATTACTCTGATAACCAACAGCAAAAGGCTATCCTTACTACTGAGAAGGGAGAGTGGAAAGAACACCCCGAAGTAGGTGTGGGTATTGCTCAAATGCTCGCCGACGACCTTTATACCGAAATGCTTATTGAGGTAAAAAAGCAATTGGAGTACGATGGTATGCAGATTAATGATGTAGCCCTACAAGAGGGCGGAAAATTACTAATTGACGGACAATATAATTAATCTATGGCACTAAATAAACAAGCCCTTAAAGCGGGCATTATCCGCCTGCAACAAGATATGCTCACTAAAACAGATGCCTCAATGGAAGAGTATGCCGAACGCTTAGCAAGCCTTATTCACGACTTTGTCCGCAGTGGCGAGGTAACAATAGGCGCGGGTATACCCGTAAGCACGGCAGGTACAGCCACTGCTCAATCGGGTGCCACTACAAGTGCAGGAAAAGGCACTATAAGCTAAAAAAACAAATTTACAATATGACAAAACTCAATTACATTTTACAAGGATTTGGATTTAGGGATAGCAAAGACTTCCTACACTCTTCCTTTGGTCACACCTTTTCAATGCTATTTATCAAAATGGACGTTATACTATCATTACTATTTGCCACCGTGCACTTCTTATTTGGTTTCAACCATTTATTCCTTACTGCTTATGTGGTATTGCTCATTTTTGAATGGATAACGGGGGTACAAGCCTCACGAAAGCGAGGCGAAAAGCACGAGAGTCGCAAATTTGGGCGTATGCTCTTAAAAATAGCAACCTATTTAGTGCCTATCTATATACTGCATACCTTCTCGGCTAATGTAGAGTTTCCAAGTCTTGGAGGTTTTGAGTTCGACCCCTTTCACTGGCTCTATTGGGCAATGCTCATCGCCATTATATGGCAATTAGTAGTGAGCCTCTTAGAGAACTTAGACAGCTTAGGCTTTCGTTTCGCTAAAGTACTGCTCAAGATAATCAATAAGAAGTTCTATAAGACCTTTGAGTTAGAAGAAGAGACTCACGGGCAATTAAATAACCAAGATAATGACAATAACAGTCCTACATAATCAAAGCCTACTTGACCTCGCTCTACAACACACGGGCACGATAGAAAGTATCTTTGAGTTTGCTGAAGCCAACACCCTCAACATTACCGATGATGTGCAGGCAGGCAAAATATTAGCACTACCCGCTGAAGCGTTCACTAACAAAGATATATTAGCCTACTACACCGCTAAGAACTTACAGCCCGCGACAGCCTTTACCAAAGAAGATCAACAAGTGTTTGAACGACAAGAAGGTATTAGTATATGGGCTATTAACTTAGATTTTATAGTAACAAAAGATTATTTTCTACCACAATAACTTATGGCAAGAAGTATTCAAGATATTCAGCAACTCATCTACGCTCAAAAGGCGCAAGAACCCGCATTGGGAAACCTCAACAGCACCTCCAAAGTAGCTATATGGCGACTGTGGGTATATATTATCTCGGTGGCTATATGGAGTTTGGAGAAGCTATTTGACCTACATAGGACAGATATTAATAAACGTCTTACCGAATTAAAACCTCATACTGCACGCTGGTATAGAAGTAAAGCCCTTGCCTTTCAGTATGGTTTTTCCCTCTCTCTCGAGAGCGACAAATACAATAACCAATGGTTAACAGATGAGCAGATAGAGGCGAGTAAGATTATAAAATACTCAGCAGTGGTGGAGAGTAAGAACGAGGGTAGGCTTATAGTTAAGATAGCAGGTGAACAAGGCGACACCTTGCAACCTATTACCGATGTCCAACGGAAGAGCTTTGAGGCGTATTTGCAAGAGATAAAAGATGCCGGCGTACGCCTCTCGGTAGTAAATTATCAGCCAGATATACTGCATCTGCAAATGAAGATAGTATATGACCCGCTTGTTTTAGATAGCAACGGACAGAGTATCACACACGCTACCAAGCCCGTAGAAACGGCTATTAAAGACTATTTAAAACGTTTACCTTTCAATGGCGAACTGGTATTAGCGCACCTTATTGATGCGCTCCAACAAGCCGAAGGAGTAAAGATACCGCACTTAGTTCTCGCCCAAAGCAAAAACATCACCAGCGGTGGAGGCTACGGAGCCTTTGAAACAATAGAGATAAGCAAAATACCCACTGCAGGCTACTTTACCATTGATAACTTTAACGATATAACCTACGTTAGCAATGTATAATTTAAATATCGACAAACTGCTTGTACTGCTAACACCTACCTTCCTACGCAAGCCTAAAGTTGTAGCGTGGTTACGTGCGTTGGCAATACCCTTGCATAAACTGCTGTACGAATTTCAGCAAGCCCGCGAATCTGACTTATACAATTTGGCACATAACAGCCAAGTATGCTATTTGCGCAAGGCTCTTAATGATGAGTTTGACAGCCTCCTACGACGTATTCATATCGAGGACGGCAAACAGAATGCACGGCTCTATATCTACCCCCGCAGTTCTAACAAACCACTGTATTTAGGCAAAATATTCCTATACCAACGAGGTAGTTATATTGACGGAGGAGTAGACTTCGTAGTAGTACTCCCACGAGATTTAGAATACGACTTCTACAAGCTCGAAGCCCTCGTAAACTTCTATAAACTCGCTGGTAAAAGATGGACAATAAGAATTAAATAAAATGAATAAATTAAACCTAACACACGAGGCGGGTTATCCTTTTGATGTGAACTTCCTTGCATTTATGCAGAGTGCCTATAGTCTATTTAACCACTTCGGGCACCTTGCCGGTAACCTTTCTATTATATCAGGATGTGAGCAGACAGGTAATACTATATCAACAGGTACAGTCTTTATAAACGGAGAACTGCTACCCTTTGAAGGAGGAGCGAAGAGTGACACCGTATTTATCAAAGAAGTAACCAACGAAGTAACCTTTGATGATGGCTTTTTGCGACCATTAGAAACCATTAGAACTGTGGCTTTTGGTAGGTCAGTACCTGAGAAGACATTTAATTGGGCAGACTTTAAGCGTGTAGACAACCTCCAAGAATTGAGCAAAAAGAAGACAGAAAATACTGAAACCCAAAAACTCATAGAGCGCATTGAAAAGCTCGAAAAACAAAAGCAAGCCGTTCCTGTTGGACTCATTGCCTTGTGGGGCAGAACTGCCAGTGAAATACCTGCAGGTTGGCGTGAGTACGTAAACTTGCGCGGTAAAATGCCTATAGGTCTCGATCCAGATTATGTAAAAACCAAAGACGACTCGCAAGACTACCAATTAAACACCATTTTAAAAGCAGGTGGCGAACGTTCACACAAACTGATTGAATCTGAACTACCTATACATAATCACAGATATAAGTACTCTAACCTTGTAGTAGGTGTACATGGTGATGGTGCCGAAGAAAATGAAGGTAGTGGAGGATGGATGCTCAATCTTAATAGAATGCCTGAAACCTATACATCCAATACGGGTGGAGACCAACCTCACAACAATATGCCACCTTATAGGGTAGTACAGTTTATTGAATACGTGGGATTTTAATTCAAATATTTATGACAACAATAGAAACATTAAAGCAATGGTTCTCTAATCTTAAAAAACCAACTCAAGAGCAGTTTTGGGCTTGGTTAGATAGTTTTTGGCACAAGAGCGAGAAGATACCAATGGAAAGCGTAGAGGGGTTGGATAAACTCGTAGAAGGTACAGCTTCAGCTGAACAATTGAGCAATCACCTAAACGACAGCAATGCTCACAAAGCCTTATTCGACAAAAAAGTAGACAAAGAGGACGGAAAAGGCTTGTCGGATAATAACTTTACCAGTGAGTACAAACAGAAGTTAGACACTCTGCAACCCACTGACACTTCAGAGCTATTGCCCAAAGGTAACTTCACAGGTACTGCACAAGACTTAAAAAAACAGATTGATGATAAAGCTGACAAGAATCACACACATAAATGGAGTGAGATAAAGGAGAAGCCATCTATTCCTTCTGAAGAAAATTTTTGGAAAAGTAATATTGGAGAAATTGAAATTTCTAATGAAAATAAAGGAGGAAGACAATCGGGTTCATATAATTTCTATGGAGGTCAAGGTATTTTACTAAGTTTTAGAGGAGGTGGAAATATTACATCTTTAGAGTTTTGTAAACGAACTGTTAATAATTCTGAATATGAAAATGACCATCTTTTAGTGAGGGCTTCTGATGAAAATAATGAATTTCCAGATGAAGGTAAATGGGAGCCATTAGCTTGGTATTCTGATACTAAAAGGTTAGGATATATTGCACTTGAGTATCATCCTATTGAACCTGGAACTACTCACGGAATTTCTGCTTATGAAAATGGTAACTTCGGAAAAATGTTGTATATTGAATCTTCTTGCTTCATTGATTTAGACCCTTTGAAAGATACTTTTGCTTGTTTACAATACTTCAAAACTTTTGATGAAGGAGAGATTACCTTACGGAGTACAAGAAACAGAGTAGAAATTGTCTACCTTACAGAAGATACTATATGTAATGGGAAAACAGGAAGTAGGATATATCTATACGCTTGTAAAAATAAAGTATATGTTGAAATCATAAATCTTAAATAGAACCAAATGAAAAAAAGCACACGCAACATCCGCTATCTTGTGGTACACTGTTCCGCTACCCCCGAAGGGCGCGACCACACTGCCAAAGATATAGCCTTTTGGCATAAACAACGAGGTTTTAATGAGATAGGCTACAATTACATTGTCCGCTTAGACGGCGCCGTAGAACTCGGCAGAGACGTCAATAAGATACCTGCTCACGTTACAAATCACAATAAGGATAGTATAGGTATATGCTACATTGGAGGGATAGATAAAAATACCCTCCAACCTAAAGACACTCGCACACCTGCGCAGAAGGAAGCCCTTAAAAAGCTCCTTAAAGAGCTCAAAGCTCTATACCCCGACGCTGAGATTTTAGGACACCGAGACTTCCCAGGTGTCGCCAAAGCCTGCCCGTGCTTCAACGCAAAAGAAGAGTATAAAACAATTGGAAAATGAGAAAGTTACTTACATTACTATTAGCGTTTCTCACCCTTATAGGTTGCAGAACCAAAAAAGTGGAAACCTACACACAAAGGCAAGTCCAGAAAGAGCAATTTATCACCTATAAAGATAGCTCCCAGCTTTTTGTTCAGCAGTCTCACAAGTCTGAATGGTCTGATCTGTCCGCCACGTCTTTCGAGATTGAACTCGAAAACGACAAAGACAGCCTTGGCAATGCTAAAGAACTCACCTATACCCGCACTCGGGACGGCAATAGTGAGACTATAAGGGTACGCAATGGCAAGGTGAAAATAAAAGCTATCAGAGCCCATTCTAAGAGCTTACAGCAGGCTGATACTACTCTTTATAAGCAATCTTACGCAAGTGCTCAAACTGAAGTTCGAAAGCACGAAATACAGCAAGCTGAGCAAATACGAAAGCACACCCAAAGTAAGCCTTTAAGTTATGTTCTTTGGTTGTTACTGCTCGTAGTTTTAGCTTATGTATATTGGAGATACAAGCCATTTCGGTGGAAGATTTAAACAACTTTTAAATGAAGTTTAAACTGCTAAAAAGGAGGACAGCAGTATAAAAATGTCCTCCGCTTTTCTACTAAGTTCCCCAACTTATCATAGAAACATCAGCACGCTGACTGCGGAGGACAAATAAGTCTTCTGTGTCAGCGTGCTTTTTGCTTCTTATAAGTTGGGGATTACAAAAGTATAACAATTTTCTGAATTAGCAATTTTAATAATAAAATGAAAAACTACAACACCTCCCCATTACCCTTTCAAGGACAAAAAAGAAAGTTTGTCAAACATTTTAAAGAAGCCCTTACCCACTTCCCCTCCAACGCCACCTACATCGACCTATTCGGCGGTTCAGGCTTGCTCTCCCACACCGTCAAAACCACTCATCCCAACGCCCGCGTAATATGGAACGATTACGACGCCTTCGCTCACCGATTGGCACTTATACCCACCACCAACGAAATCATCGCCAAATTGCGTCCAATTGTTGCACCTTACCCTAAAGGGACAAATATTAGCAAACTCAAACCTACTATTTTAAAACTCCTTAGTCAATACTCTCCCGAAGTTTTAGATCATATTACCCTCTCTGCTAATCTCCTCTTTAGTGGCAAGTATGCTACCAACTTACAAAACCTCGCTAAAGATAGCTTCTACTCTAAAATTGCCCAAACACCCTACAATGCTGATGGTTATCTTACAGGGGTAGAACGCCGTCAAACCGACTATCGCAACCTTATAGCAGAGTTTGAACACACTCCCAATACTGTATTTATTCTTGACCCGCCCTATCTTTCCACCAACATAAGTTCCTACAGTGGTGCTCAAAATTGGAAGTTAAAAGACTACCTACACATCGTCAAAGCACTTAATGCAATGCCTCAGTATGTCTATTTCGGTAGTAACAAAGGACAACTTTTAGACCTTTTCGATTTTCTTGCCAACGAATATGACCTCCCCAGTCCGTTCAACGACACCGAACGTATCAGCGTCAGCACCAGTGTTAATTACGCCAGTATTTATGAAGATTTAATGATTTATAAAACAAGTAAACAATGAAACCAATATCCACCACTTGGCAACGTACACCCATAAGCTATTACGGGGGAAAACAAACAATGTTACCCCACATACTACCACTTATTCCACAGCACACCATCTACACCGAAGCCTTTTTCGGTGGAGGGGCAGTCTTTTGGGCAAAGCAACCCGTCAATACCGAAATCATCAACGACTTCAATACCAACGTTTACACCTTCTACAAAGTCCTGCAAACCCGCTTTGCAGAGCTTAAAACCCTTATAGAACAGTCTGTAGTTAGCCGAGAAGCCTACAAAGCCGCTTTGGTAATCTACCACGCTCCTTTTGTTTTTACTGAAGTGCAACGAGCGTGGGCATTTTGGTACGCCACCAATTGCGGATTTTCCAACCAAGTAGGCAACTGCCGTATTACTACTAACAGCAAGAACGTGTCTGCCCTCAACAACAAAATCACCCACTTCACCGACACCTACTCCGCTCGCCTGCAAGGCGTCCAAATTGACAACAACGATGCCACCGAAATCATCATCCGCCACGACACCCCCGACACCTTTCACTACATAGATCCACCATACGTAGGAGCCAAGCAAGGGCATTACGGAGGCTATGAGCAGGAGCATTTTAACGAGTTATTAGCTACCTTAAGCAATATCAAAGGCAAATTCCTGCTAAGCTCCTACCACAACGACGAACTAAGCAAGTACGTACAGCAATGTGGTTGGTACCAGAAAGAAGTTCGTTTGCACTTAGGAAGTAGCAATAGCTCAGGAAAAAAGCGTATAGAAGTATTAACTGCTAACTACCCTATATAATAATATAATAGTATCGACACAAAAAAAACACGGATAGCTATAACGCATATCCGTGTTTTTATTATCTTTGTCCCGTTCAATCCTTGCTCAAAAAATGTACATTTCGTTTTGAAAATTGGTACATTTCGTTTTGCGGATTATA
>ERZ772766.883-NODE-883-length-16895-cov-7.590618_pt1 | contig 16895 bp, 17 predicted proteins | sample MGYA00511379_ERZ772766 | MGnify/ENA primary metagenome ERZ772766 (study PRJEB29015, sample SAMEA2737895) | human oral metagenome | biome: human oral; feature: human-associated habitat; material: dental | place: China | collected 2116 ...
CGGAGAAGGAGTCGGGGGTGACGTTGAGGACGCCCATGAGGAGCGTCCGGTCGCGGGGCACGAACCCCGGCAGGGGGGCCGGGGCGGCGGCGGGAAGATTCGTCACGGGGTCAGGCTAACGGTTGGCCCGCCGCAGCGGGAGGACCGAAACATCTTCAGGCCACCTCACACTGAGAGCCAGGACACGATCCGGCGGGGTCAGGGCGCCTCACTTCGACCAAAACTTCATAGAAGACACGGAGCCGGGTCGATGATGAAGTTTTGGTCGAAGTGAGTGGGGGTCACGGCTGGAAGTGGGTGGGGGATGCCGCTGACCGGCATCAGCGGGCCTCCATCGAAAGGCGGAGACGCCACTGCAGTCCGTTCCTTCGACGCATTCCGGTTCTTCTCCGCGATTCCTAGCCTCAAGGTATCCACCCATCTATCACGGGGACTGTGCGGCACACAGGCCGCGACCCCGCCCGGAAGGAAGAGAAGCACCATGCCGCACCAGATTCCACACATCAGTCCCACCGTCAATAAGGTGGTTGAGGCCCGCGCGCTAAGCAAGATCTATGGCGAGGGCGAAGCCCAGGTCGTGGCCCTGGACACGGTCAGCCTCACCATCACCGAAGGAGAGTTCGCGGCCATCATGGGCCCCTCCGGCTCAGGCAAGTCCACCCTCCTGCACTGCCTGGCGGGCCTGGACACCCCCACCTCCGGGAGCGTCTTCATCGCCGGACAGGACCTGTCCGGCATGAAGGACAAGCAGCTCACCGCCGTACGCCGCGACAAGCTCGGCTTCATCTTCCAATCCTTCAACCTGCTGCCCACCCTGACCGCCGAGGAGAACATCCTCCTACCCCAGCGCCTGGCACACCGCAAGCCGGACCGGGACTGGTACGACGCCGTCATCTCAGTCCTCGGCCTCACCGAGCGCCTCACCCACCGCCCCAACGAGCTCTCCGGCGGACAGCAGCAACGCGTAGCCGTGGCCCGAGCCCTCGTGGGACGTCCCAAAGTCATCTTCGCCGACGAGCCCACCGGCGCCCTGGACACCGCCTCAGCCGCCAACCTGCTACAAACCCTCGCCCACATGTGCCAGACCCTGGGCCAGACCGTCGTCATGGTCACCCACGACGAACAAGCCGCAGCCACCACCAACCGCATCATCCGCCTACGCGACGGACGCATCACCAACGACGACACCGTCCACCACACCCCCGGCACCCACACCGCACCGACCGCCCGCCCAGCCCAGCAGGCACCCGTCACCCCCGCTCAACCGGCCCCTCCCGCACCACCGATGATGGCACCGGCGACCCCGGCCGGCCCCACGCCGGCGCGTCGGGCTATCACCCCAGCGGCCGCACCGGAACCCCGCCACATCTCCTGGGCGAGCACCGCCCCCGAGCCCCGTCCCGCTGCGGTCTACAGTGCACGCCACGCCGCGCCTCCCAGCGCAACCCAGATGTTCGGCTTCGGCAGCCCCTACGCCACTGGAATGGAGGCCCGCTGATGCCTTCGCTCCTCGACCTGCGACGCACCGCGGCCGCCCTCGTGGCCGTGGCCATGAGCGCCGCCCTCATCGCCTTCGCCTTCATCATCTCCGACTCCTTCCGCACTCAGACGCAGACCAGCGCGCGGGTGTCCGTAGGCGACGCCGCTGTCGTCGTCCAGGATGGTCGTGGGGCCAAAAGCACTGAAAAAGCCCTGAACGACGACCTCCTCAACCGGGTCTCCGCCCTTGACGGCGTCGCCTCGGTCCGCGGCGCCCACTGGGACATGCTGTGGATCGACCTGCCCAAGCAACTGCAACACGCGGCCGGGGTCCAGATCGCCGCGCAGGACATCCCGGCGCTCACCAAGTTCACCACCCTGAGCAGCGGTCGGCTCCCCAAGGCAACCGGCGAGGTGGCCATCGACTCCATGCTCGCCGAGCAGCAGGGCCTGAGCGTCGGCGACACCATCCGCTTGAGGACCCATGATGATGACGACGCCAAGGCCGTCCGCTCGGCTCCCACGGTGGTCGGCATCATCTCCGCCGGAGCCGACAGCAAGGAGACCAGCACCGGCGCCTTCTACGCCACCGCAGAGCAGCTCCAGACGATGGGCGCTCGCATGGACTACCGCAGCCTGTACGTGAAGGCGAAGCCGGGAACAGACACCGGAGCACTTCTCACCCAGGTGTCTCAGACCGTTCACGCGGTCCAGCCCGCCGCATCGGTTCAGAGCCGTGACGAGGCCATCGCCCAACGCGCCCTGGCGCAGACGGGCGGCACAACGATTGCGAGCATCATCAACCTCCTGGCCCCGGTCTGTGCGGTCGTTTCCATCATCGTCATCACCACCACCTTCAGCACCCTGGTGGCACGCCAGACCCGCACGATCGGTCTCATACGGTGCATAGGATCAAGTCGACGTCAGGTGATGCTCGCCGTCCTGCGCACTGGGCTCCTTACTGGCTTGGTCGGCTCCGTCCTGGGCGCGGCACTCGGGACCGGTATCGGTGCCATCGCGGTGTCCTCGGGAACCTTCGCGGACCTCAAGGCGGATCAGCTGACCATCTCCCCGGTGTCGCTCGGGCTCACCGTCGCCCTGGGAACGCTAGTCACCCTCATTGCCGTGCTCCGCCCCGCCCGCAAGGCCACCCGTATCTCACCGCTCGTGGCGCTCACAGGACAGGTCGCAAGCACCAAGCAGGCCGGACGCAGAAGGATATGGGTCGCTGTCGCCGGACTCATCATCGCCGCCATCGGTGCAGCCGTGGTCGTCCTCGGCATTCAGGCCTCCGATATCTTCTTCACAGCTTGTGGGAGCACAGTCGTCGCCATCGGCACCATCCTTGCCCTTCCACTGCTGGTCACCGCCATCATCGGTTTCATCGGCAGAGTCAGCGGAGATACTCGACTCCCGGTACTGCAGCTGGCCACCCGCAACCTGGCCCGTAACTCCGGGCGGTCCGCCGCAACCGCCGCCACGCTCTTCGTCTGTGTCCTGGTGGGGTCAGCGCTCTTCGTCGGCCTGTCCTCCTTGAACGCCTCCTTCGACGCCATCCTCGGCAACAGCTCCCCCGTGGACGCCAAAATCTTAGGCGTCACACCGCAAACCGATACCGCGCAGCTGACGAAGCAGGTCAAAGCGGTCAACGGAATCAAGGACGTGACCTACGTCCCCGCCCTCGACCTGACCCAGACCGTCGACGGAGAATCGACAGACATCACTGTCGACGTCATCGACCTCAAAGCCATCGCCCCCATCGCACGGTCCACCAGCGGCCTGGAGAGCCTTGACGACAAGACCCTCATTGTGGGCGGCATCTATCACATTCCGGACGGCTCCACAGTCACCCTGACCGGGGCAACTGGAAGTGTTGAGCTGACGGCTCGCGTCCAGGAGGGGTGGGGAGCCGTGGTCAGCCCGGCAGTAGCCCAGCGCCTCAATGGCGACACTCCCACCAACGCCATCATGTGGGTTCGCTCTACCGGCAACTCCATGACATCCGATATCGAGCACGCCCTCAATACGGTCATCCGCGGTCAAGAAATGATGGTGAGTGGAAGCGCGTCAGCGAGCGAGCAGATGTCATCCCTCATCACGAGGATGGCCCTCATCGTTTGCCTGGTTCTGGGCGCCGCCCTGGTCATCGCCCTATCCGGGCTGGCCAACACCACGGATGTCTCGGTCCTGGAACGCATTCGAGAGATCGGGGTTCTGCGCGCCACCGGCAGCCCTCGCTCAGAGATCAGGAGCTTCATCGTCACCGAAGGAACACTGCTCGCATTCGTCGGCGGGATACTTGGGCTCACCATAGGAACACTCCTCGGCACAGCAGGCACGGTCGCGGCGGGAGGGGCTGCCAAGGGTATGTCAGTGCACATCCCTTACCTCGCACTGCTCGCCCTGTTCGCCACGACCCTGGCCGTCGGCCTGCTGGCCTCGCTGCGCCCGGCCGGCCGGGCCGCGTCGGTGCCGCCGGTCATGGCGCTCGCAGAGGACTGATCACATGTCGAAGATTCGAAAGCATCCCCTTTCCGACAACAGCTTCCTCACCCCACACACAGAACTCGCATGAAGAAAGAGATCTACATGGAATTGTTCTCCCGACGCTGCAAATCACTGAGCGACAGCAGATTCAGCGACACTATGAACGCTGAGACCCGCAATCCCCTAGAAACCAGCGATTGCTTCGCCTGCCCCTTCAACGAGCATCAGTGCCACAACCACTGTTTGAGCACGGGATATCGCGGAGGATTCTGTGGAGGATTCGCGGCCGCCACATGCCGCTGCTACTAACTTCCATCACGTGCGGGGCCGCTTCCAGACATTTGGAAGCGGCCCCGCACGCCACATACTGACCATACTCGACACCTCGAAGAGCATCTCACCCCCTCACGGATGACAGGAAGGAATATTTCCTACCTTCGGTGAGTATTTCTGTGCGAGCCACCCCCATAGAGTGACACCAACTCGGCGGCAGATACATGCACAACGCAGACTCAGACGCCACATCACAGACTTCCCCAATCCGAGGAAGGTACGCGGACACATTCACCCGCACACCCCACAACCTCCCACGGGAACCACCCGGGGAAACCTCCAGAAAGGAACACACCAATGGACAAGTTCACCCGCCGCACCACCCCCCTGAGCGACGCCGACTTCAAGCAGGCCATCAGCTCCGAGACCCAGGCCCCCATCGAGGGCACCGAAGGCCACGGCTGCCCCACCGACGAGTACAGGTGCTACACAGACTGCAGGGCCATGGGCTACAGAGGTGGGTACTGCGACTCCCGAACCTTTTGGATCCGCTGCACCTGCTACTGAGCCAGGTACGACACGGGGCCTGCCTACGCTGTAGCAGCGACGTAGGCAGGCCCCGGCCCCAACCCAGAAGGGCACGAGTCTTACCCGGAACTCTCCCGGGGAGGCTACCAGAAAGGAACACACCAATGGACAAGTTCACCCGCCGCACCGCTCCCCTGAGCGACGCCGACTTCAAGCAGGTCATCAGCTCCGAGACCCAGGCCCCCATCGAGGACACCGAGGGCTTCAGCTGCCCCAGTGCCGAGTACGTCTGCAACGCCCACTGCCGAAGCATCGGCTACAGGGGAGGCTATTGCGGCTCCTGGCTCAACCTCCAGTGCCGCTGCTACTGAGCCAGACGGCACCCCCTCTCCACACCCTGGAGGAAACTCAGGAAAACACTAAATGTGGGCTGTCAGATGCCGAGCATCTGACAGCCCACATTTTCCTTCCCACCCCTCTCCGCATCAGATATCCGGCGAGTCATCCTTAGGGAGGAATCGCCTCCATACATCCCACCCTTCGAGGTATTTCCCCAAGATAGGCACCCCCGTAGTCTTCTCATATCAGCCAAGGCAAGACGAAGACATTACTGCTCACGCTAACGTCTTGCACTACTCGCACGAGAGATGACAGAAGGACCACCACATGCCTCAATTTGTTCGCCGGTCCACCGCTCTTGCGGATGTGACATTCGAGCAGGCTCTTCATTCAGAGACGCACGCCCCCACCGAGGGGGCAGAATACAACTGCCCCACCGATGAGTCTCCGTGCGACCGTCACTGCAGGTATTCCGGATATCGGGGCGGCTACTGTGGAGGAGCACTCAAGACCTCCTGCCGCTGCTACTAATTCAATCAGCGACATCCCAACACACAGGACCGCACCATCTGATTCATCTTTCGTGCAAGTAGCTCTGTCAACCTGATGCCGCCGGCATCGCATTACAGGCTTCCCCCAATCCGGGGAAGGTACGCGGACACATTCACCCGCGCACCCCACAACCTCCCACGGGAACCACCCGGGGAGACCTCCAGAAAGGAACACACCAATGGACAAGTTCACCCGCCGCACCGCCCCCCTGAGCGACGCCGACTTCAAGCAGGCCGTCAGCTCCGAGACCCAGGCCCCCATCGAGGGCGCCGAAGGCTTCGGCTGCCCTAACGACGAGTACGCCTGCAACGCCCACTGCCAGAGTGTCGGCTACCGAGGCGGCTACTGCGACTTCTGGACCGCCCGACTCCGCTGCACCTGCTACTGAGCCAGGTACGACACGGGGCCTGCCTGCGCCGTAGCAGCGGCGCAGGCAGGCCCCGGCCTCAACCCAGTCCCCCAGATCAAGGTTCACACCAATGAGTCATTATGATACCCCTTGGACCGACAGCAACCAACTGCTCATCAGCCGTGCAGGAACCTGGGAGCAGGTTGATGAGGCCACACTCGCCAGCAAGCACACGTCCGCTTCCCTTCGGTTCATCCTCGCCCGCATCGCGGACATCCGGCCGCCCTTCGGGCAGTCGCTCTTCACCGAGGTCCTTCACAAGGCTCCCGGAACGCGACTCGCGAACGACTCGATTCAGGCCCTGCAGCCCGAGCAGTACAGCACCGGCGTCATCAGTCTCGAGGCCGCCGAAGAGGTGCTGGCCCAGGCCTTGAGTCGGAACACCTCTGCCACCCGATTCTCTTCGGCGTCAATGCCGGTTGACGAGATCATCCTACGCTATCTCAATGCTCTCATGGCGCCCGCTCCGAACGACGACTCCGCACCAGCTGAGACCGAGGCGAGCGATATCGACGCACGGGGTATTCGGGACCTCATCGGCTCCATTCCGAGTGAGGCGAAGAAGGAGGCACAAGGCGGGGGTTTCTTCCAGCGGCTGCTGTCCAAGAAGGATAAGTCGGAATCACACGAGCATGAGCACGCCTCGGAAGACTCGGAACCGATCATCGTGGAACTCGATCCCCAGTGGCTCAGTATTGATGCCATACAGACGATCGATGTCGCGCGAATCGTGTCCCTGTCCTCGTGGGAGGAGGCTCTCAAGGGACTCCCGCCGCGGGTGGCCCAGCTCCTGTGGACGGCCTCCAGCGACTCATCGCCATCATCGGACTCGCCGTACCGCCCGACCCATGACCCCGCTGTTATCGGCGCCTTCGCACAGGTCCCTTTTGAACAGCGCTCCATGGAGGTCCGGAACGGCATTCGCACCCATGACGCCGCTCTGTTCCGCAGATTCGGTAGGGAGCCCGTCAATGACCACGCCGCAGCTCGGCTGCGCGCCGTCAAGGAGGCCGCCGAGATGTGGCCCTCCTGGCAGGAGGAGCTGGCCGACGGCTCCCTCTCCGCCCAAGGCTGCATCGACGTCGACGGAATGGCCTTGATCGGGAAAGACCCCTTCCTTCGCCAGAAGTACGCACTGGATGTCAAGAAGACCGTAGAGACAGAAAGGTGGGTGACCTCATGGCTGAGCGCTGGAGGCTCGCTGACGGAATGACTTTGACGCACCTGGAGAACGGGGGATGGACACTCGCAGACCTCCACCGTCTCTCCATACACGAGCTGGATGAGGGGAACGGGTCCCTCCTTGACGAGGCCCTCCATTCCACCGAACCGATCCCGATTTCACCCATCATCGAGTCCGCTATTGAGTCCGGCATCATCATCGATTCAGATTCCACTTCCAATGCTCAAGAGAGGTCATTATGAACAGCCTATTCGTCACACTACTCATCGGAGGAGCGACCGGGGTCCTCCTGGGGACCGCAGGAGCGAAGATCTGGGCCGCAGCCCGCACCCGCCTCGCTTGGCCGGAAGGCGCGAACTTCCTTCGCTTCCACCTCTCAAGCAACTTCGTCATCGCCGCCGAGATCGTCGTGTCCGCCATCGCGCTGGGCATTCCGGACCATCGGATCGTCTGCCTCCTTCTCGCCGTCATCTACGCCGGGTTCGTGGTCGGAGCCACAACGCTCAAGGGCCAGGAGTGCGGCTGCTTCGGCATCGAGGGCATGAAGGTCGGTCCCGCCCACATCTGGGGTTGCGCCCTGACTGCCGCAGCCCTGCTGGCCAGTACGGTCGGCAGCGAGGAGATCGCGAGCCCCCGTCCTCTTCGCCTCGTGGTGGCACTGGCCTCGGCCGTCGTCATGACCGTTGCGATGCAGCTGTGGAACCGGCTGACCCGTACCGAGGTCGACGACACGCATCACGATCGGCTCTTCATCGTTCTGTCTCCGACGTGCACCGCGTGCTCCGCGCTCAAGGTGATGGAGAACCACGACGTCGACGACTCCGAGCTCGACGGAACCATTCTGTGGGTGGACCGCGACTCCGAGCAGATCGCCTCGCTTCGTGAGGCTGGAGTCGATGTCTCCGCCTACCCCGCCGTCGTCTCGATGAACTCCGCCGACCCGTCCAACGCCCACGTCCAGTCGGGCCTGGGTGAGTGCAGGGAGGTGCTTCAGTCATGGCGCACTCGGCAGCTCGCCCTTCAGGCCTGACCTCCGCGCGGCGCGTCCTGGCCTCATCATGCGGCCGGGCATTACGAGCCTCTACCCCCTCCATCATCATCGCGGCAATCCTCGTCGCCGCGCAGGCAGGCCTGAGCACGGTCTCCCCGCTGATGCTCCAGCGCATCATCGACGGCTTGACCCAGAACCCCTCAACAGCAGACGTTCTCCTCCCGGGCCTTCTGGCCGCCGGCGCAGCCGTCGCCAGCACAGCAGTCGGCGTGGCCTCGCAGCGTATGACGGCGTTCACCGGACAGCGCTTCCAGGAGCGCCTGCGGGTCCTCATGCTCAGCAAGCTGACCCGGCTGTCCTCATCCACCGTCAGCGCGGCGCCAGGAGGTTCCCTGCTCTCACAGATCACGAACGACACTGCCCAGGCTCAGACCTTCGTGTCCACCATCCTGCCGCAAGCCCTCGGTCTCATCGCCCGACTGGGGCTCCTGCTGAGCATCATGTGGGCCCGATCCTTCACCATCACCCTGGTGGTCCTCGCACTGGCACTGATCCTGGCCGTGCCCACTGAGCGGGTCTCCCGGACGCTCAGTGCCACCACCGACCGCATGCTCGACGCCATGTCCGTCTTCAGCGGCACCGTGGTGGAGCGGGTCGGTGTCACCGGCCACCTCTTCTCCCGCACAGCGGCCGACATCCCCACGGACCGACGTCAGGCCGAGGAAGCGGCCGCCGGAGTACGCACGTCCTTCACCCGCATGATCACCCTCAACAGCGCCTTCTCCTCGTCACTGGACCTCGTCGGCGCCCTGGGAACCGTGGCCGTGCTCATCATCGGCGGACACTCCGTAGTGCAGGGAGACATGACTCCCGGCGCCCTGGCCGCCCTGGCCGCCCTCACCCCCCAGCTCTACGCCCCGCTCCAGGCGGCATCCGGGGTTCGCACGGGCCTGGCGACGTCATGGTCCGCGCTGTCTCGCGTGAGCGACTTCCTTGAGTCGCAGGAGGAGTGGTACGAGGCTCCCCCGGTGCCGGTCGACGTCCCCAATGGCGGAGCGCTCCTGGTCCGGGAGACCGACTACTCGGTTTCCGCCGGGACGAGCAGCACCGTACTTCTTGACTCGGTCAGCCTCACCGCCCGCTGCGGAGAGATCGTCTCCATCGTCGGCCCGTCCGGAAGCGGTAAGTCGACTCTCCTCAGCCTGATCGCCGGAGCCAACCACCCTTCGCAGGGCAGCATCACTGTCGCCGGTTTCTCCCCCGTCGTCACTGGCACCGAGGCCTGGAACAGCATCGTTCAGTACTGCCCCCAGGAGCCGTTCTTCCGTAGCGGCACTCTCAAGGAGAACTTCGAGGCGGTCTGCCCCGGCATCAGCGAGGCCAGAATCCACGAGCTGTGCAGCAGAGTCGGCCTCGATCTGTCCCGCCTGGGGGACCGTTCCGGAACGAGCACGATGCTCGGGGAACGCGGGGCACGCATCAGCGGTGGAGAGCGCGCGCGTCTGGCGATCGCACGGACCCTCGCCCTCAACCCGCGAGTGCTCCTGCTCGATGAGCCCACAGCGGCCCTGGACGACGAGTCCACCGATCGCCTCATCGCCACGCTGCTCGACCTCAAACGAGATCACTGCATCGTCGTCACCACCCACGACGCCCGCCTCTTCGCCGCAACCGACCGGGCCTACCGCATGGAGTTCGGCAGGCTCCGCGAGGTGCCCACCCCAACCCTCGCCCGAGTAGAGAAAGGAGTGCCCGCATGAGCACGACGGTCACGCCCCTTCCCATCGAGCACCTTCCCATCGAGCACCAGCGAGAAGGACTCAACCGACTCAGCATCCACACTCTGGTGGACCACCGCACCGGCACCCGAGCAGTGCTGGAGGCCCCGGTCTTCCGCACCTCTCCCAGGACTCGCATGAACCTGCTCCGTTACCGGGGGGTCACCTACGACCGGCAGTCCGGCGACATCGTCTCCTCCCCGGTGCCACACGGCTACCTGGGAACCGTCAGCGCCGGCCACCCGTTCCTCTTCTCCGAGCGCGGTGACGGGCTGCCCCTGCCCTTCGGCCCGCGGGGCTGGGTCCTGTCCACCTGGCAGGACGACGGGCGCGTCGAGGTCAGCGCCTGCAACGAGGTCGGGACCACCGCATCCCGATGGGGAACCAGCACGCGCTCCCTTCTGGGTCTTCGCCCTAACCCGGCCGGCTCGACCCGCCTGTGGCACTTCGGGGACCACGTCGTGTGGCTGCGTCAGGAGTACCAGCCCTCCGAGGTCGTCACTCGTCACAGCGGCGACGCCGAGCTGTGGCCGGACGCCCTGGTGGAGGAGTTCTTCACTTCCTCCATGTGCACCGTCATGCTCGACGACGCACCGCTTCCCGGGGTGCCTCAGGGATCGGTGGTCCTCCTTGAGGCCGGCTCCCCCTTCCTCATCGGAGTGGCCGGCACCCCCGAGGAACTGGCCGCCTTCATGCGGGAGGACCATGTCCCCCACTACCTCGTCGACCTCCACGACGGGAAGAGAGAGGAAGACCGGGAAGGCGAATCGCCGTCGTCGGTATCTCTCATCGGTGACCTGCCCCGCGGATCGGTGGCCCACCGTTCCCTGGGCGGGCGAAGCACGGTGGTCTTCACCGAGCGCCTGGTCGATGAGACGATCTCCTACTCCACCGAGGACGGTTCGGTAATCGCCTCCGTCGCCGACGGCGTCAGCCACTACACCGGGATCCCTGGACTGACCGGGGTATGGGTCGAGCTCGGTGCACCCCACGTCCTGCGGTGGGCCGGGGGCTCCTGGACCAGCGATAGCCCGATCGACCGTCTCCTTCCCGGCGGGACCGACGACAACGTCCAAGTCATCACCTCCGACGGCTCACACCGGCTGGTGGGAATCGACGGAACCGCCGAAGCGACCGACGCTCCTCAGGCCTCCTCGTCCCCCATTTTGTGGTGCCCCTCGTCGGATGATCCAGCCAGCAACGTCTCCGGAACCGTGATTACTCGAATCCTTCCCGAACGTACAGTCGACATCACCCTGACCGAGTCGACACGCTGGTCGGTCCCGCTGGTCTGGTTCGACAGCTCCTGGGCACTGCCGATCGAGGCATCCGATCCCGCTCCCATCGACCTGGGCTCGTTGCAGCCGGACAGCGTCCGGTGGTGCCACGCGAGCTCGCGCCCTGTAGTGCGTGTGGGCATCGACTACCAGGCACTGGCCGAGGTCCGCGCAGAGGACATCCTGGCCGAGCTGCACCAGGCCTGGGAGGCCGCCCTGGGAGTAATCGCCGCCGAGCTGCCGAAGTCTCCGATCCCACCTTTCCTGGGTGGCCATAGCTTCGGTGCGGCGCTCGCGGCAGTCTCGGTGCTGCGCGGCATGTCCTCCCCTAGGGGGGTACTCCTGCGCAGCGGCGCGTACGACCGGTATACAACGCCGTCGGGATTCGAGCACGACCGGCGCACCGCCGCCTCCGATCCCAGCCTGTACAGCATGATGACCATCCTTCCCAGCACTCGCGCACACCGGGATATCCCCTTCCTGCTGACCTGCGGGGACTCCGATGAGAACTCAGCGACGACTCCCGAACAGTCGCTCTACCTGTACGAGAACCTCCTGGTCGCCGACGCAGACGTCACCCTGTCCATCTTTCCCGGCGAGGGCCACGTCTTCAGCTCCCGGCAGTCGATCGTGGATCGCCGTCGCCTGGAGGAGAACTGGATGAATGAGCGCATCCAGTCCCCTCAGCAGTCCCATCACCAGTAACCAGCCACGACCTAAGGAACACCATCATGAGCCGCATTAAACGCTCCGACATCAAGGACTCCGTCCAGACCGTCCTGGCCTCCCGGGACGAGCCCGGAATGACGGGGTGGATTCCCCGCACCGATCAGCCCTCTCCGGAGAGCCGCGACTCGGTCGAGGCCGACCTCCTCGCACTGCGCGACCTCCTGGAGAAGCACGGCGACGCCCTGTCCGGAGACATCGAGAAGGACGCAGCCCTGGTGACCGCCGCGCGCCGTCGTGGACACGTGGTCGACCTCGTCGTAGGTAGGGAGCGCGCTCCATACAACGGTGAGGCGGGCTTCCTGTCCTGGATCGAGCACAACGGCTCAGTGATCCTGACCCTCGCTCCCGTTCGCGAGCTCTACGAGGAGGTGGCCCGGTGGTGAGCATCGAGGCGCCCGCGAGCTCAGCTCGTCGCCGTAGGAGGGCACTGGCCGCCTGCGCTACGTTGTTACTGCTCCTGGGCGCGGGGAGCACGACGGCCGGCGCCGCCTCGGTCGGTTCATCTTCTCACGGCTCACTGCTTCCGGGCGATCCCCTCCTGTCCAAGCAGTGGTACCTCAGTTGGCAGGACCGCCCGGGCTCACCCTCCACCGGCAAAGGCACCTCCGTGGGCGTCATCGATACCGGTGTCGACGCCTCTCACCCCGATCTGACCGCCGCATACGACTCCGCCAGCAGCAAGTCCTTCCTGTCGGGGGACTCCTGCAACGGAGACACTGCCTGTGACGATCCCGCCCATGACGGCTTCGGTCACGGAACCTCCGTCGCAGGGATCATCGCGGCCGCCGCGGACGGGCACGGCACTGTCGGGGCCGCTCCGGGGACCAGGATCGTCAGTCTCAAGGCCGGGGACCGGACGGGCACCTTCTCCGCCGACGCCGTCAGCCAAGCGATCCGGTACGGGGCGGACGCGCATCTCAGCGTCCTCGTCATGAGCTTCACCGTCGACCCCTGGTTCCGCTACTGCGACAACGCGCCCGCCGACACGGCCGAGCAGCGGGCACAGCAGAAGGCCGACCTGGAGAAGGTGACCTCGGCACTGAAGTACGCCGCCGATCACGGGGTGGTCCTCGTGGCCGCCGCCGGCAACGAGGCCTACGATCTCGACCACGGCACATCGGACCCGTACAGCTCGGGCTGGTCCGGTCAGGCAGAGCGCCCCGTCACCGATCAGTGCGTCACCATGCCCGCCCAGTCCAACGACGTCATCACCGTCGGGGCCATCACCAAGAAGGGGGCTCGGACCGCCTACTCCAATGTTGGAGCCGCACTCGACATCGTCGCCTTCGGGGGCGAGCCGCCTCTAGCAGGGCAGAACGGTGCCGCGGCCCAAGGGCCGGAGTCGGGAATCCTCACCACGGCATCGGCGGGCAGACTCCGTGAGCTGGGTGCGCTCAACGACGACGGCTCTCCTCGAACCGACGAGGTCCTGAGCGACTGCCCCTCAGGAGGGGGTTCCTGCAGGTACTACTGGTACCAGATCGGAACCTCGTTCGCTGCGCCCCAGGTCGCGGCCGCGGCGGCGGAACTCAGGTCTCGTGGAGTACCGGCGGGTGACGTCAAGAAGCAGCTGACGACGTCGGCCACCCCGATCTCATGCCCGAGCGAGAAGCAGGCTCTGGCATGCGAACCCATCACAGGCGGAGGCAACACCTGGTACGGGGCGGGAGCGCTCCGGCTCCCCAGGTGACACAACCGACCGGAGCCACTCATCAGGAGAGGATAGCCTTCACCTCTCCTGATGAGTGGCGACGACCAGCTTGAGGCGTGAGGACACGCCGTACTTCTTCATGAGGTGGGAGACGTGGCTCTTGACCGTGGCCTCTGAGATGAAAAGCTGGTCGGCGATCTCAGCGTTGGAGTACCCCTCGCAGAGGAGATCCAGCACAGCTTGCTCGGCCTCGGTGACACCGGGGCGCGCGCTTGGAACGGGGCGCAGGTACTGGGAGACGAGGCGGGAGGTAGTGGCCGGGGAGATCGTCGTTCCGCCGTGGTGGGCGGCGATGACGGCCCGGATCACCTCCTCCGCCGAGGAGTCCTTGAGCAGGAAGCCGTTGGCCTTCCGGTCCAACGCGGTCCGCATGGCCTCATCGTCATCGAAGGAGGTGAGGACGATAACAGCGACCTCGGGCATCCCCTGCTTGACCTTGGTGAGGAGCTGAAGACCGTCCATTCCCGGCATCCGCACATCGGTGATGAGCACGTCGACCCGGTAGTTTCGCAGGAAGCCGAAGGCATCCTTTGCAGACCCGAAGGTGCTGAGCACCTCGATCTCCTGCGCTTCGTTCAGGTAGGCCCTCAGAGCCTGCAGGACAAAGGGGTCGTCATCAACGACGATGACCCGGATCTTCTCCGAGTCATTGTTGTCGCTTAAACTATTCGAGAGAGCATCTGTCCGCATGGAAGAATGATACTGAGTTTGCCCGACCCGAGAGCGGTTCGTATGTCTCTTCTTGCCTCCGACACTCAGACATCCTTCACATGGCACCCCACGCGACGCACCCACCTGCTCCACACAGGAGTTGCCATCTTGCTCCTCAGCACTTCACCGGTGACCATAGGCGTCCCTCTTACTCCTTCCGCATTCCTGGTCACCGCCATGAGCCTGGCCTGCCTGCCCCTGGCATCCCGGTTTCCCTCCGCAGGAGCAGCCGCAAGCCTGGCCATCGCCTGGTTCGCCGCCACCTCCCCATACGATTTAGGCAGCATAGCCGTGTTACTGCCGTGGGGGCTTTGCATCATGCTCCTGGGCCGAGGCCTCAGACGCGACATGGCCTACATCCTCGCCTTCGCAACGACGTTAGCACACCTCTCAGCAACACCAACGTGGCTTCAAGGGCTGACCCTAGCAGCGACTGTTGGTGCTCCTTGTGTGGTGATCGGTGAGGTCATCCGCCGTCACCGCCTCCAGGCCAGCACCATCGAACAGGAACGCCAGCACAAGCTCGACCAGCAACGACGCCTGGTCGTCTCCGAGCTCCACGACACCGTCGTGCGCGACCTCAGCCACGCCGTCATGATCGCCGAGCAAGCCCGCCTGGCAGACCCCCACAACGCCCATCGCAACCAAGAGCTCGCAGCCATCATCACCCCTGTACGCACCGCCGTCGAACAGCTACGGCGCAGCCTCAAAGCCATGAGCGCCGCCGAAGGAGACGACTCCCTCCTTCTTCTGGCCGCCTCACCCCCGCCACCCCTGACCGACACCATCCACACCGCCCAGGAAGCCCTCGCGCACCGAGACGCCCATCTGACCACCCACGGCACCGACCTGCTCGACAACCCCAGCATCGGCCCGGGCGTGCGCCAACAGCTCGTACGCATCATCGCCGAGCTCATTAACAACGCCGCCAAGTACACGCCCCCCTCCAGCACCGCCACCCTCACCATCGAGACCGACAACGACACCCTGGAGTGCATGTGCACCAACCCCATCGACCCCAACCAACCCACCAACACCAGCACCTCATCCCAGCTCGGCCTCACCCAAGCCCAACAACGCGTCGAATCCCTCGGCGGCTCCCTCCACATCACCCACACCAACGACCGCTGGACCACCATCTTCACCATCCCCCTCCACCCCACACCTCCGACAACCACGGACTGACGCGCCAACCACCTCCACCTTTGAGCACGCCGGAACGACCGACATCCGCAGAAAGTCGTATGTGATTTCATCCATAAGAAGGCTGTTGCGGTCCCGGAAAGCGGGCCAGACTTAAGCCATCACCCCATCACCGCAAGGAGTCGAACATGCGTAAGGCCATTTCCCCCATCCTCTCCGCCGCCATCCTCGGAGGAGCTCTGCTTCTGTGTTCGCCTTCACACGCTGCCCCCACCTCCACGCACACCCACGACGAACCCGCCATCTTTCACACACCAACAAAAGTGACTTGCTCGAAAGTAGTAGGCCTAATACCCATTTGCCTACCCTAACCACATAGCCCTCCAAACCCCATTTTGTTCTTCGAAGAAGAGGTGCGATTCGCAGATAGTTGACCGTCATTTATTTTCGAACCACATGCGATAGCAACCAACATCTCACAAGGCATTTCCCTTGATGTCGCCCACATGAACCTGGGCAACATCAAGGGAAATGCCTTTTTCGCGTCGTATAAGCAAGAGCATCCATCTCAACATCGACTCACAGCTTGCAAGATACTGACCAGATCAGATTCGCCTTAGGCCCGTAAGGGCGCAGAACTCCCCCCGGCCTCGTCGCTGCCATGGCCTCCGCAGCCGGCCATGGAGAGGATGCAGCGCCGTATGAAGGCATGGGCGCCAGCCTGAGCGTGAGTCGAGACGAGGGCCTCTGGACCGCCATCTTCACCATCCCCCTCCAACCCATATCCCCAATGCCCACCGACTGAGGCACCGGCGGGGACATTCCGCGCGGCCGGGTGCCAACCACTCCAGCCGGGGACATGTCACGCGTTCGGGGACGGTCGTCCTGTCCCCGAACGCGTGGACTGCACCCGTCGATGTCGAATGTCCCCGGCCGAGAGAGCCTTCTGCCCACGCCACGTCCCTCACGAGGGCCTCTCGGCCGGTCCGCGCGGGACGGGAACGAGCCGATCGTGTCCACATCGGATACAAAGGCTCGAAACGGACCCACACCGACGAAAGAAAACCGCATGATTCCGCGGTTCACATGGACGGCCGAGGAGCACTGGCGGTCCTTTGTCACCGTTTTGGACATTCTGGCCCGCGATCACCTCCGGTGCGTTGTCAGTGCGCGCTGCCAAGCTCGACGAGGAGCACTCCGGCCATGATGAGCGCGATGCCGGCCACCATGGTGCGGGTCAGCGGCTCACCGAAGAGAAGCCTGGAGGCGATTGCCGTCACGGCCACTCCCCCGGCCGACCAGATC
>ERZ772766.886-NODE-886-length-16860-cov-3.001012_pt1 | contig 16860 bp, 17 predicted proteins | sample MGYA00511379_ERZ772766 | MGnify/ENA primary metagenome ERZ772766 (study PRJEB29015, sample SAMEA2737895) | human oral metagenome | biome: human oral; feature: human-associated habitat; material: dental | place: China | collected 2116 ...
AGTCATGAAAGGCCTAACGGTACTAAACCATGGACAGTAGCAGATGAAGCAGGTTATAAGTACAGTACTATAGCGGAGAATATAGCAGCAGGTTATTCAAGTCCTCAAGAGGTGGTTGATGGTTGGATGAACAGTGACGGTCATAGAAAAAATATATTAAATTCGAGGTTCACACAGATAGGTGTAGGATGCTTTGAAAAGGCTGATTCGGAGTATAGAACTCACTGGGTACAGTTATTTGGAACTCCGAACTAAAAATATGTTACAGTTTTTATATTGCCATAGATTATGTATAATTTAGCTTTAGCCTTAGTCTATGGCAATACTAATTCCAAGAAAATGCAAATCGTATGAATTTTTGGCAGAAGGAGGGAAATATCAAGCTAAAAATAAAATACATAAGCCTATATGCAATGTTTGTGGCTTTAGCAATGATACTAAGCTATATAGAAAGCCTTATTCCTCTGCCCTTTGCTATTCCGGGTATGAAGATAGGACTTGCCAATCTGGTGGTTATCGTAGCCTTATATGTTATGGATGAAAAGGCTGCAATAAGTATATCGATTTTAAGAGTCATACTGGTATCATTTACATTTGCCAATCTTTCCGCAATGATGTTCTCTTTGATCGGAGCCTTATGCAGTATACTTTGTATGCTGCTTTTGAAAAAACTTGGAAGTTTTTCCGTAGCGGGAGTAAGTATAGCAGGTGCGGTAAGCCATAATATAGGACAGCTTATGGTGGCGATAATAGTGGTAAATACAGTGCAAGTTATATCATATATGCCTATTCTTATAATATTCGGAGTAACGAGCGGTTTTGTTATGGGAATAATGGCGGTAATGGTTATAAATAGAATAAAAAAAGCAATAAAGTAAGGAGATAATAATGACAAAGATAGATATAGTTTCAGGATTTTTAGGTGCGGGAAAGACCACATTTATAAAAAGAGTGCTTGAAATAGTAAAAAACGAGAAAACCGTTTTGATAGAAAATGAGTTTGGTGAGGTGGGAATAGACGGAGGATTCTTGGAAGACTCCGGTATAGAGATAAAGGAAATGAATTCCGGCTGTATCTGCTGTTCTTTGGTAGGAGACTTTACTTCAAGTCTTAAGGAAATACTTGAAAAGTATGAGCCGCAAAGGGTTATTATAGAGCCGAGCGGCGTAGGAAAGCTTTCTGATGTAATGAAGGCGGTGGAGCTTGTAGAGTCAAAGCTTAAGATAGAGCCGGGTAAGTCCGTAACTGTGGTAGATGCAAGCAAGTGCAAAATGTATGCAAAAAACTTTGGAGAATTTTTTAATAATCAAATACAGTATGCCGATATTATAGTTCTGAGTCGTACAGATATAGCGGATGAGAAAAAGCAGGCTAAGGCAGTGGAGATAGTAAGGGAAATCAATCCTACAGCAAAGATTATTACCACTCCCCTAAAGCAGCTTGATAATGAGCAAATATTTGAGATACTTGAAAAGGATACGGATCTTGCCAAAGAAATGATAGAAGAAGAGAAAAACAAATATCATGAACATGCAGAAAGCTGTGGCTGCGGACATCATGAAAGTCATGAGCATCACCACCATGAAGAGCATCACCATGAGCATGGTGAGGATTGTGGCTGCGGACATCATGAAGGTCATGAACATCACCACCATGACGGACACCATCATGAGCATGGCGAGAGTTGTGGCTGTGGTCATCACCATCACCACGCCGATGAGGTTTTTGAAAGCTGGGGTAAGGAGCAGGTCGAAAGACTTAGCAGGAAAAAACTTGAGGATATACTTGAAAAGCTTTCAGAAAGCAGTGAGTACGGTGTAGTTCTAAGAGCTAAGGGTATGATAGAGCTTGATGACAATACCTGGGCTTACTTCGACCTTGTACCCGGAGAGGTGGAGTTAAGAGACGGTAAGGCTTGCTATACCTCCAAGGCTTGTGTAATAGGGGCTAATCTTGAAAAGGAAAAGTTAGAGGAATTATTTAAGGCGTAATGCAGTAAGTGTAAAACAGTAAGAGGACTTGGTTTTCTTACTTTATCGGTACTGCATTTACATAGGAAGAAGGGAAATATGTCAAATACAGATAAAAAAGTTCCGATTTTTATGGTAAACGGATTTTTAGAGTCGGGTAAGACACAGTTTATCAAGTTTACTATGGAGCAGGATTATTTTAAGACAGATAATGATACTTTGTTACTGTTATGTGAAGAGGGAGAAGAAGAGTATCCTGAGGATTTACTTGAAAGCAATCATACACATTTGATAAATATAGAAAGTGAAGAAGATATAGAGCCTGAAAAAATAGACGCTCTTATAGAAAAGTATCAGCCGGAGAGGATAATTATAGAGTGGAACGGTACCTGGCAGCAGGATACATTTAAGCTTTCGGATAAGTATTTTGTTAATCAATATATAAGTATCTTTGATACTTCAAGGCTTGATCTTTATATAAAGAATATGAAGGCTCTTATGGGACCTATGCTAAAGGAAACAGAGCTTGTAATATGTAACAGGGCGGATGATATAGAAGAGGAAAAACTCTCATCATACTATGTGGCACTAAAGGCTATGGCAAGTGAAGCCGAGATAGTTTTTGAGGGAAAAGACGGAGAAATAAGAGGTGATTTTTCCATACAACTTCCCTATGACATAGATGCTGATGAGCTTAAGATAGATAAAGATGCTTTCGGTATTTTTTATATAGATTCCATGGAAAGACCGGAAAGGTATGACTGTAAAGAGGTTGAGTTTACAGCGCAGGTGCTTAAGCCAAGAGGTATACCGTCTGCCGCCTTTGTCGCAGGCAGGAGAGCCATGACCTGCTGTGAAGCCGATATACAGTTTTTAGGTTTTATATGTATGTATTCGGGCAGTGCCAACCTTAAGAATAAAGACTGGGTCAAGGTAAGGGCAAAGATAAAGGCGGAAAATAGCAGACAGTATGGCGGAAAAGGTCCTATAATGTATGTAAAGCAAGCTATACTTACCGGACCTATAGAAGGTTTGGTACAGTTTTAGCATAATACTATAACTCACTATAATCGGCAATCTATTTCAAATCGGCATAGGTACACTAATTTAAAGCAGATGTGCTTTTTGTACGAAAATGTTGTTAAAAATAGCTTAAATTACATTCCCAAAGGAGGAAGCTATGAAAAGAAAAGCGTGGTCTGTAGCGGTAAAATGGATATTTTCAGGAATTCTAAGCGTTTTTTTAATATTATATGGCATTTTAATGAAGCGTGTGGGCAGCGGAACGGGATTTTATCGTATTTGGTTTTTGCTTGCGGCACTTACTCTTCTTTGGAGGGCTTTTAAAGACTTGGGGCTTTGGAAAAAATCACCAAGGCTTTTCAAAAGGCTTGTTTGCTCAGGTATGATAATGGGAACCTGTATCGTAGCCATTACTTGGATTTTTATTTTTTCAGCCTTTTTTACAAAAGAGGAAGCAGGGCTTGATTACCTGATAGTGCTTGGCGCTCAGGTAAGAAGTAGCGGTCCTAGCATAGTACTTAGGTATCGCTTGGATAAGGCATATGAGTATTTGGAAAAAAATCCCGCTACAAAGTGCATAGTTTCAGGCGGTAAGGGAGATAACGAGCCGGAAGCTGAGGGCGATGCAATGAAAATATACCTTGTTGAAAAGGGGATAAAGGCGGATCGTATAATAGTGGAAAATGCTTCTGTCAACACAGTGGAAAATATTAAAAACAGCAGTGAATATCTTGATAAAGAAAACAATAAGGTAGGCATAGTTACTAATAATTTTCATGTGTTTAGAGGAGTTTCCATAGCGAAGAAAACAGGTTTTACCCATGTGCAAGGTATTGTAGCCACCTCCAATCCTTTTTATCTGCCCAACAATATGCTAAGAGAGTCCTTCGGAATAGTAAAAGACTTACTTGTGGGAAATATGTAAAAATTTATAACGAGGCGACTGCCTTAAAATAGACCGACTCCAAAAGTTAGATGTATAAATCTGATGTTTGGAGTCGGTATTTTTATATCTATATATTATATAATAAAGAGTTTTGAGATTTACTGAACCGGTGCAGTGTTGAAATTTGTTCATACTTATTGTAAAATTATAATAGATATTTTTTTAACGAGGAGGATTATATGAATATTGATAGAGATACGGCAGTCGCTTTGCTTAATAAGTATATAAAAACAGAGCATATAAAGACTCATTCTTTTGCAGTTGAGGCTGTTATGAGAGCGCTTGCAAAAAGACTTTCTCCTGAGGATGTTGATTTATGGGGGATCGCAGGGCTGCTACATGATCTTGATAATGACTTGGTTGACTGGAAGAGTGATATGAGTCTGCATGGCAAAAGAACGGTTGAAATACTCAGGGAGCTTAATTTTGGCAATGAAGCTATGTATAATGCAATACTGGCTCATAATCCCGCAACCGGCAAGAAAGTGGAGACTGTATTTGAAAATGCACTTTACTCAGGTGATCCTATAACAGGATTTATCAATGCTATAACGCTTGTATATCCGGATAGGAAAATTGCAAGTGTAAAGGTTAAATCAATAGTTAAAAGAATGGGAGAGACAAGATTTGCGGCAGGTGCCAATCGTGAGGCTATGTGGGCAATAGAAAATACCGGAATTGAATTTGAAGATTTCGCAAAACTTTCTCTTGATGCCATGAAGGAAATCTCAGATGTGCTTGGATTATAGTAAAATAAATAAAACAGAGCAGAAGATTGAAGTTTTGATATCTAAATAAGAAAATACCATGTCGAGGACAAGTACGCCCTCGGCATGGTATTTTGAATACATAAGGTTTGGAAATACAGCACCCCGGACTTTAGTTAAGAGATTTTGTCCAAGGCAAGATATGTTTATAATTTCCTGTGTTGCCTAACTATTAATGTGTATTATTATTTTTAACTACAGCGTATGCAGCCTGAGTTTCCTTATTAAATCCTACTATAACATTAGGATATTTGCTATATATATAACCTAAAAGCTCTTCTATATTGGTTTTAAGCTTTTTACTGTTTGTTATGGAAACTGCCTGATTTACATGTTTGTTGTCTATTTCTGAAAATACATTAAGGAGATACTCGGTTGCTACGGTTATGATTCCGTAGTACTTTGTCTTCTTTTCTGTATAGTATATCCAACGCATATCACTAAGGCTGAATATACGAAAACTTCTGCTTGTTAAAATCAAATGATCTCTATATATAAAAGCTCCTATTGCCGTATCGGAATAAGTTGCCCTGCCGGGAAGCTCGGAAAGATTATCTTTAAGAGTCGGATCAAGCTCATAAAGCTTATCATAATAAAATCTATTCAGTTTCTTTGCCTTAAATGCAGAGTATAAAGAACCTATAATGATAGCCAAAAGTACTATAATTACTCCGTAAGCCCATAAGAGTTCATACCAAACACTTGGTACTTCAAGTATGTATCGATTATCCGTATTGGCAATTGCATCATTATTGCCCTCAAACACTGAATTGGTAAAATCTGAGAGAAGTTGTTCATCCTCATATGCAAGCTTTGTTGCTTCTACAAAAAGATAATGCTCCTCATTAAAAAAAGCCTCGGGATCTTTTGTATAGTCATCAAGTAACTTCCTAATTTGCTTATTACTTGATTTTGCCTCAAGATAGGCAGAGCCGTAGACTACTTTGTTGTCTGTTGAAACAGCATCGATTGTAATTAAATAAAGGTTATCATCAGTGTCCAGTTCACCCGGCTCAAATACCTCAAATATCTCATATACTCGTACTGTATATACGCCTTCATCCGTGTCTGTTTGGTTATAATCCTTATTACCTGCGAATATTACACCTTGATTATACATGTTTTTTGCCGAGCCGAAAGACAGTATCCATTCTTTTTCATAAAAACCCCAAAATGCTGCCAAAAAAAGCAAGATAACTGCTAATATTATAGCACCCGTAAACCCTTTATTTACTCTCTCTTTCATGAAATCCTCCTAATTTTAAGAATATGATATATTTTATTCTATAATAAAGCTGAGTACAAGAAGTAAAAAAATTAAAAAAATGTAATAAATAGTTAATATAAGTGCTTTCTAATAGCTATAGAAGTTGTTAAAATATGAAAATACAAGAAAAGAATAAAGAAGCACTTAATATATTTCTGAAAAAATTGCTTTGAAATAATAAAATATATGAAAAAACTATAGTAATTATTATATTTATATAATATAATTAAGCAAAATAAAAAGGGAGGTTTTTATGGAGAATAAAAAACTTTTCCGGCAGCATTTTGGACCTGTTCAGCTTCTGAGATTTTTGAGCGTTTAGCTTATTATCTCGGTCGTTCACTTATCCTTATCTTTGTTACTACAGCAGTAGCAGAGGGTGGACTTGGTTTATCCAAAGATATGGGAGCGAATATGCAGTCCAATCTTACAGCATTTTCATACCTTGGTTCTTTACTTGGAGGTATGATAGTAGATTCCTGGATAGGAGCGAAGTATACTACTCCGGTAGGTATGATTATTGCCGGTGCAGGTTATTTTGTAGGTTCCATATCTAAGGGACCTATGGGTGTGTATGTTATGATTTCACTTGTAACAGTCGGTCTTGCTTTATTTAAGAACGGACCTATATTGGGAAGAATCATAACAGATAAAGAGCATATGGATCCGGCTTTCTCAATGAGATATACTCTTGTAAATGTAGGTGCTTTCATAGGTACATTTGCAGTAGGTATTCTTTATAAGGATGTTTTTGCTAAGAACGGAGTGTTGGGATTTGCTCCATGTTTCCAATTAGCCGCTTTATCAATGGTTTTAGGAGCTTTATGGTATTTCTTTGTATGCTGGAAACAGCTTGGAGATATAGGAAGCCAGCCTTTTAAGAAGGGTAAGACCGCAGAAGAAAAGGAATTTGATAAGAAATCTTTAGTTAAAGAAGGTGATGTAAGACCTTTGAGTATTATAGAAAAGAAAAGACTCGGTGCTATCGTACTGGCAGCTTGTATATCTGTAATATTCTGGATTTTCTGGTATTTGGCTTACCTTCCTGCATATTACTACTGGGCAAAAAATGCGGACTGGGTAATATTCGGATATACCATACCTTCAACTTGGCTTGATGCCGCAAACTCTATGTATTGTATAATACTTGGACCTGTTATGGCAAAGTTTTGGCTTATACTTGCGGCAAGACCTAAGGGAGATATGAGTCTTTTCAAAAAGACCGGAATAGGTATAGGACTTCTTGGAGTTTGTTACGGTGCGTATGCACTTTTGGATATTGTAAAAGATAGAACCGGTCATGTAAGTGTACTTTGGATAGTACTCGGAATTACTTTGAGTATGACACTTGGAGAGATGTTCTTCTCACCACTTGGACATTCATTTATAAGCAAGTACTCACCGAGCCGTTACTTAGGACTTATGATGTCTGTATGGGGACTTTCAAACTTCGCAGCAGCTAAGTTGTATGGACCTGTATATTCATGGTTGTTTGGTGAAAAGACACAATTTGGTTTCAGAACCGCTTGTTACATAATTATAGCTATAGCTGTAATAGCGGCATTGATTCTTTTTGTGTTTGATAAAAAGCTGTCTTCACTGGTAGAAGAAAAATAAAGTAAAAAACGGCATTAATCAGTGATTACAAGGGGCTGTTGCTTTGCTAAAGCAATAGCCTCTTATAATTTTAAATAAAATACATCTACTCAAAAAAATAAAAACATGATACAATATACAACACGATTTTACAAAAAAGCAAACAATATAACAGAAATATCTAAATAAAAGATGGTGAAGGAGTCGATTATTTTTCCGGGTAAAAAAATAGTGGTGGTATCACATTGTATACTTAATCAAAATGCAGTGGTAAATGGCTGGGAGAGGGCAAGAGGAGCCTACCCTATAGCAAAATATATATTGGAAAAAGGGATGGGGATGATACAGCTTCCCTGTCCTGAACTGCTTTGCATGGGGCTTGAGAGAGCGGCTATGAGTTATGAAGATTATAACAGCATAGAAGGATATAGAAAAAGGTGCTTGGATTTATTGGAGCCGGTCATAACACAACTTAAGATGTATAAAGAAAGTAATTATAAGTACATTGGTGTTATAGGCATCAATGAAAGCCCCAATTGTTCTATATCAGGTAAACGGGGGATACTTATGGAACTATATTTTGAAGCCTGTGAAAGAATAGGTTTGAGCGGAAAATATATGGAGATTCCTACTTCATATGATGAGTTTAATGTTGGCGATTTGGAATCGGAATTTGATAAGTTCATAGAGGGGGAAGATTTATGAAGTTAAGCGTTAAAGCTCTGGTACTTTGTGCTATGGCGGTGGTTATTAATGTTGTACTCGGGGAGGCGGTTTCCGCTCTTAAAATACCGTTACTCTTCCTTGATACCATGGGAACTATATTCATAGCGGCGGTATATGGTATGCCCTACGGTATACTTACAGGTATTGCAACAAACTTACTTATGGGAGTTGTAGGAGGAAGCTGGGCAGCAGTTCCCTTCGCACTTGTGAGCATTGCCGTTGCTATAGTAGTTGCACTGGTTGCAAAAGGGAATTTTACCCTGCCTAAGGCTATAATAGCCGGAGTATTGCTGTCTATAGTTGCGCCTATGATAGGAGCACCTATCAGAATCGCTTTATTCGGCGGTTTGACCGGCTCAGGTACGGATGTTATTATACTTGCATTAAAACAGGCAGGTCAGGAGATGATAAGTGCTACTTATTGGGGAGCGGTAGTTTCCAATATAGTTGACAAGATGGTATCCTGTATACTGGTGGCTATAATTCTTATGAATAAACAAATCAAATCAATGTTGTAATATGTAATTGACGAAAATATGCCTTTGCGGATTTTTTGTAGGTTTTTAGAGTATGGTAAAAATAAAAGTACCGGCAGTGTATCCTTTGATTAAGGATAAGTTTTCGGCTTTTGCAAAAAATAGTAAAAATAAAAGGTTAATGTTAAAATTTTTTATTTTTACTATTTTTTTGTTTGATTTATAAAAATAGCAAAAAAAGATAAAAAACAAAAGAAAACGAACTTGACATTTATAAACAGCTCTTGCTATAATATGCTTAATAAAATACTTGTAAAGAATAATAAAATATAAAAAGCACACAAAGAAAGCTTTGAACGGTCAAAAATAACTTGTGAAACAAATTAAATTAAATTGCCGAAATGGCAATTATGATGCTAAAAACAAATAAAACCAATACAAAAAAGAAAAAAGGAGAAGTAATTATGAAAAAACAAGTATTAGGTGCTATTTTATGTGCAGGTTTGGCATTGTCCATGCTTGGAGGTTGCAGTTCAGGAAATTCAGGAGAGACCACAGCACAGCCAAGCGAGGCTCAAAGTACTGAAGCGGGAGCTTCATCTGCAGAGGGCTCATCAGCTGCCGCAACTACAGATGTTGCAAACTTAAAGTTCGGATTTGTTGTAGGATCTTTTGAGCATACTTTCTATCAGCTTATAGCAGACGGTATCAAGGCAGAGTGCGAGGCAAAGGGAATTAAGGACTTTTCAGTACTTGATGCAAGCCTTGACCCTGTAATAGCAACTTCAAAGGTTGAGACACTTACAGCTGACGGTTGCAAAGCTATAGCACTTGCATGTAATGATGCGGCAGGAGTTAAGCCGGCTATAGAGAATGCGGCAGCAGACGGAGTAGCAATGTTTACCTTTGACTGTACCTCAGAGTCGGATTCAATCAACTGCTTTGTAGGAACCGACAACTTTAAGGGCGGACAGCTCGGAGGAGAAGAACTTGTGCGTCTTACTAAGGATGGAGATACTGTAGCTATTATAGGTTATCCGACAGCATCTTCTTGTCTTGACAGAGAAAACGGTGCTTTAGAGACATTAAAGAAGTCCGATCGTAAAGTTCTTAGCGGATATGACTACAAGGGTGATGCTAATGAGGCACAAAAGATAATGGAGAACATACTTACTACCAATCCTGAAGTTAAGGCAGTATTTTGTGTAGGTGATCCGGCAGCTACAGGAGCATTGGCTTCTATAAAGGCGGCAGGTTCAGAGTGCCTTATAGTAGGATTTGACGGTAACCCTGAAGCTAAGGAAGCTATACTTGATGCGGAAAACGGCAAATATTGGGTATCAGAAATATCTCAGAATCCTAAGTTAATAGGTTCTACAATAGTAGATGAGATGATCAAGTACATGACAGAAGGAAAAGTTACAAAGCCTGAGATATTTATAGATCCATATATAATTACAGCTGAGAACGCAGCAGAGTAATATAGTGTCGGTTTCGGCTAACCGAATTAACAGATAAGTTGTTTGAGCGGGTGGCTGCCTGCTTAAACAACTTTTTTATTTGACAGGAGATTTAACCAAAACTTACTATTAAATAAAACATAATGATTTTCTCTTTAAGGATTTTTTGTTGATCAATGGAAAGGTTAAAATATGGAGCCTATTTTACAGGTAAAGAATATAAGTAAAGAATTTCCGGGAGTAAAGGCGTTAACTGATGTGAGCGTAGACTTCTACCCCGGAGAAGTACATACCCTGGTAGGAGAAAACGGTGCCGGTAAATCAACCTTGATAAAGATTATATCAGGTGTATACATACCTACAAAGGGAAATATTTTTTTTGAAGGCAAAGAAATTGAATTTACTTCTCCAAAACAGGCTATAGACAAGGGTATAGCCGTTATACATCAGGAGCTTAGTATTGCAAAGGATCTGACTGTAGCGCAGAATGTATGGCTTGGAAGGGAGATAAGAAAGAAAAGCGGATTTTTGGATATGGCGACCATGAACAAAAAAACGCAGGAAATACTTGACTTTATGGAAGTTGATATAAAGGCGCAGGAGATTGCAGGAGAGCTTAATGCAGCACAGCAGCAGATGATAGAAATAGCAAAGGTCATATCACAGGACGCCAAAGTAGTGGTAATGGATGAACCGACTTCTTCTTTGTCAAATCATGAAATAGATGCCTTATTTAAACAGGTCAAGATATTAAAAGAACATAATGTAGCAATCATATACATTACACACAGATTAAAGGAACTGACGGAGATCTGTGAAAGAGTTACGGTCTTAAGAGACGGTTGTAAGGTCGATACCATGATGGTAAAGGATGTAACGGAAAAAGACATAGTAAACAGCATGGTAGGCAGAGAAATGGGAGACTATTACAACAAAAAAACTCATAAAAGAGGTGCTGAGGTTTTAAGAGTTGAGAACCTTACTAAAAAAGGAGTTTTTGAGAATATATCATTTACCTTATATGAGGGAGAGATACTCGGATTTTCAGGACTGGTAGGAGCCGGAAGAACGGAAGTTATGCTGGCACTTTTCGGTGCGGAGCACGCCGACTTTGGTAAAGTTTATCTAAGGGGTAAGGAATTTCATATAAATGCACCTAAGGAAGCTATAGACCATAACATAGGTCTGGTTACCGAGGACAGAAGAAGAACAGGTCTATTACTTGAAAAAAACATAGTTGAGAACATAGCACTGCCAAGTTTGGTATATAGAAGTGATAAATTCGGTTTTGTAAATACTAAGTGGGAAAAAAAGGTGGCTGAGGAATATATGTCCAAATTAAAGGTTAAGGCACCTGATATGTATACAAGACTTGCCAATCTCTCCGGTGGAAATCAGCAAAAGGTCATACTTGCAAAATGGCTTGCCGCAGAGTCCAACATACTTATACTTGACGAGCCGACCAGAGGTATAGATGTCAATGCCCGTTCTGAGTTCTATACACTGATGCATGAGTTTGTAGACAATGGCGGAGCTATAATTATGATATCTTCGGAGATGCCGGAAGTAATAGGCGTATCCGACAGGGTAATTGTAATGCGTGAGGGGCGTATAAGCGGAGAACTTCAGAAGAATGAAGTGGATGAGCAAAATATTATAATGCTTGCAAGTATTACAAGTGATGCAAAGAATTAATTATTTGACATGATAGGTGGATGAAAATATGGACAGTGCAAAATTAAAAAAATTAGTTAGCAATAATGTAGTTGTTGTGGTTTTAATATTACTGTGTATAGGCTTTGGACTTTCCAACAAAACCTTTTTCGGAGGACGAAATGTAAGTAATATACTATCTCAGATGTGTACCAACGCCTTACTTGCCTCAGGTCTTACTTATGTAATTATACTTGGAGGAATAGATATCTCAGTAGGCTCTATAGCAGGTGTTGCCGGAGTCATAGTATCATTTATAGGACTTAGATTTCCTGATATGAATGTTCCTTTTGCCATGTTTCTTATAATTACTACAGGTATAGCAGTAGGAGCTTTATGCGGTTTGATCAACGGAGTTTTGATAGCGTATTTTAATGTTATACCTATGATCTGTACGGTGTCAACTATGACGGCACTAAGAGGTCTTGCCTTTATCTTGACCGGAGGGCAGCCGGTGTACGGACTTCCGACCTCATTTGCATTCTTAGGAGCAAGCAGAGTTATACCTACACAGACTATGCCTAACGGAGCGGTACCGGTGATAGTGATATTTACAACTATAGTAGTTACTATAATGCATATATTACTATCAAAAACAGTATTCGGAAGACATGTATTTGCGGTAGGAAGTAATAGCAATGTAGCACATCTTAGCGGTATTAATGTAAAGAAGATAAATCTTATAAGTTATATAATTTGCGGCGTTATGGCAGGACTTTGCGGAGTATGTATAGCTTCAAAACTCCAAAACGGGCAGCCTAACTCAGGTAACGGTTATGAGATGTTTGCCATAGCTTCTACAGTACTTGGCGGTACAAGCCTTTCAGGAGGTTCAGGCTCTGTAGCAAGGGCTATGTTCGGTTGTGCGGTAATAGCGGTTATAAAGACAGGTATGGATCTTCTTAATATCTATTCTTATTGGCAAAATGTCGTTATAGGAGCAATAATTATAATAGCTGTAGTACTTGACATGATGCAAAAAAGAAGCAGAGGAAAATAAATATCAAAAAAGAAAGGTTTAAATATGAGTAAATACTATCTTTCACTTGATATAGGAGGAACCAAGACTTCGGCGTCCGTTTTTGACGAAAAAGGCGATATAGTTAATAACTATGTGCTTAAAAGAAAGTCTGAAACCTTTAAGGGAAAAGAGGCTGTATACCAAAATACAAAGAAAGTACTTGAAGACATCTTAGAAAAGCTCAGTATTAAAAGAGAAGATGTTATAGCTATAGGGGTTGGAAGTCCCGGACCTTTAGATACTAAAAAAGGAATAATAATACACGCTCCCCTGATGGGTTGGGAAAACTTTCCGATAGTAGAAAGGCTCAAAGAAGATTTTAAGCTGCCGGTACTTTTAGACAATGATGCCAATCTCGGTGCACTTGCCGAGGTACGCTGCGGAGAGGGAAGAGGTTGTAAAAATCTTATATATATGACGGTAAGTACCGGTTGTGGCGGCGGTATAATAATAAATAATGATATTTACCGAGGTAGTCATGACGGAGCGGGCGAGGTAGGACATATGTCCATACTGCCTGACGGAATCGACTGTCCTTGCGGCTCTAAGGGCTGTTTTGAGCTTTATGCTTCGGGAACTGCAATTAATGAAAGAATGAAGGCGGATATGCTTGCCGGAAAGAAGAGTTTGGCTTTTGAGCTTGCAGACTATGATCCGGATAAAATAGAAGGAAGTCTTTTACTTGAGGCAGCCTCGAAAAATGACGAATACGCCTTGGAAGCATATAAGCTGGAGGGCTATTATCTGGGGCTTGGCATAGCCAATCTTTTAAACATACTTGATACGGAGGCTATAGTGCTTGGCGGTGGAGTAACAAAGGCTAAAGAGTATTTTCATCAGTCCTGTATAGGCACTCTTAAAGAAAGATGTGTGCATAGGGTTGATGAAGGTATGTTGAGGTATTCAAGCTTAAATGATTTGGTAGTACTTTACGGTGCTTACTATTTATGTAAGGACAAAGAAATCTAAAGTTCTGTAACCGTTCGTGCGGGTATATATGTTTAATATAGGGTATGAAATCTTACTTTCATGCAAAATATTATACATATATCCATTCAGTTGATATAGGTATTTATAATTAGTTTGTTTTATAAGCAAAACTAAAAAATTATACTATTTTGACTAAGATAAATGACCTGCATGAACTGTAAGCAATTAAATATAAAATGTTTTTTGAAAGGAGACATTATGGGATTAGTAACATTAAAAGAGATACTTGCAGGTGCCAGAGAAGGACATTATGCAGTTGGAGGATTTAACTTCAATAATTATGAAGACGCACAGGGCATAGTTGACGGTGCTGTAGAGAAGAATTCTCCGGTTATCCTGATGGCATCGGCAGGAGCTATAAAATATATGGGACTTAAGCAACTTGCCGGTATGGTTAAGGGCATGGCAGCAGCGGTTGACATACCTATATGCTTACATATGGATCATGCTACCGACCATGCAATGATCAAAGAAGGTATAAGAGAGGGATTTACCTCCGTAATGATAGATGCTTCAACCCATCCTTATGAGGAAAATATAGCACAAAGCAAGGCTATAGCTGAATTTGCAGCTATATACGGCTGTTCGGTAGAGGCTGAGCTTGGAAAACTCGGCGGAAGAGAAGAAGATATAGTTGTTGATGAGGCTTCCGCTCTATTTACAAATCCTGATGATGTGGTAAGATTTGTTGAAGAAACCAAGATAGATGCACTTGCTGTTGCTATAGGAACGGCACATGGCTTTTATAAGAGCGAGCCTAAGCTTGACTTTCCTCGTCTTGAGAAGATAGCATCTCTTACATCCTGTCCGTTGGTACTGCATGGAGGTACAGGCGTTCCTGTAGAGGACTTCAAAAAATGTATACAGCTTGGAATGAGCAAGATCAATGTAGGAACTGAGTTAAAGGCTACATTCAGCAGAACTTTAAGAGAGTCTGTAGCTAAGAATCCCGAGTCGGAGTTTGATCCCAGAAAATACGCAGGACCTGTTAAGGCAGCTTGTGCACAGGTTGTTAAAGATAAGATAGATATATTCGGCAGTGCAGGCAAGGCTTGGAAGTGCTAATAAGCACAAACGGAGGATACGAATTTGAATATAGCAATTATTACAAGCGGAGGAGATTCTCCGGGCATGAACCCCTGTATAGCACAACTTGTCAAAGAAGCGATATCTTATGAACATAAAGCATTTGCTTATGAAAGAGGTTTTTTAGGAATAAGAGATCATAATATATGTGAGCTTAATATAAATAAGGTTCAGGACTGGTACAAACTTGGCGGTACTATGCTGCGTACCGGAAGATTTCCTGAACTTAGTGAGCCTAAGTGGCAAAAGCAGCTTTCCGATAACCTGAAAGCTGACGGTATAGATGTACTTATAGTTATCGGAGGAGACGGTTCTTTTCTCGGAGCGTTAAAACTTCATGAAGCCTGCAGTGATATAAATATTATAGGTATTCCCGGAACTATAGATAACAATATTTACGGAAGCGAATATACTCTGGGTTTTGATACCGCACTTAATATGCAATGCGATTACATAGATGCAATCTCCGATACAGGTATGTCGCTTCCGGGAAGAGTATTCTTTGTAGAGACTCTAGGAGCATGGGACGGATATCTTACCAACAGCTCAGTACTTATGGGAATGGCGGATTTTTCGGTTTTGGTAGAAGCTCCTATGTCCAATGAAGAAATATGTGAGAGGGTAAAGCAGATTCTTGATAAGAAAGATAGGGATTATGTTTTGGTAACCTTTGCGGAAGGCTCTTATCAAACCATAGAGGCGGCAGAATATGTTAAGGAAAAACTTGGTCTTAATGTAAAGTATAACCTTATGGGATACTGCCAAAGAGGAGGAAGTCCGTCGGCAGCGGACAGACTACATGCGGCAGGCTTTGCCAAGTATGCAATTAAAGCTGTAAATGAAGGTCTTATGAATAAGTATGTGGTATACAAAAACGGAAGCTATGCTTATATGGATTTGAAAGAAGCTGCTAACAAAAAGGTATTTAATTGGGACAAACTTTAAGTTTATCGGGAGAGTGATATGCTTGCAGAAGAAAGAAAAAAATATATATGCGACATTCTTAACAGAAAAAAGGCTGTAAGAGTTGCTGAGCTCAGTAAGCAACTTGGCATTACAGAGGCTACGGTAAGGAAGGATCTGGATGAGCTTCAAGGAGAAAAGAAGCTTAGACGAACCCATGGCGGCGCCATACCCTTTTATTCCGCCGCAGTGAATTATATGATGAGTGATCTTTTGATAGTTCACATAGAAGAAAAGCAAAGTATAGCAAAGGAAGCCTATAAATTTATAGATGATAATGATACTGTGATGTGTGACGGCTCAACTACAGTGCTTGAACTTGCTAAGCTTCTTGTAAAAGGCGAAAAAAAGGGACTTACCATACTTACGAATTCAGTTAATCTGGTTAATTTATTAAAGGACTGCAAAGATATTACCTTAATTCAGATAGGCGGAGAGTTTAGATCTCATAATAATTCCACTATGGGGAAAATAAGTGAAAGAACCATAAGGGATTTAAGAGTTGATAAGTCTTTTATAGGGCTTAACGGAGTAGCTCTGGGTTACGGATATTCGGTTACAAATTTTGATGATGCGGCTGTAAAAAGAGAGATGCTTAAGGCTGCAAAACAAAGCTTTGTACTTGCAGATAACTCAAAATTCGGGGACAGCTATCTGGCAAAGGTGGCAGATGATGAGGGAGAGGTTGATTTTCTTATAACCGATAAAAAGAATGAAACCTTTGACTATGTAGCTATGGAAGACAAGGTTCAAATAGTGTATGCAGACAGCGGAAATTAAGGTTGTATTAATGCCTAGACCGCATTAATCATGTATTAACACCTAAACCGTGTTAATCAGGTATTAATGCCTAAA
>ERZ772766.890-NODE-890-length-16820-cov-46.897584_pt1 | contig 16820 bp, 18 predicted proteins | sample MGYA00511379_ERZ772766 | MGnify/ENA primary metagenome ERZ772766 (study PRJEB29015, sample SAMEA2737895) | human oral metagenome | biome: human oral; feature: human-associated habitat; material: dental | place: China | collected 2116 ...
CTCGGCAATGTGCACAATGGCCGGATTCTCGATATGTGGCACAGTGAGCAGATGCACGAATTCTGGCGGATGCAGCTCGAGGGACGGCGCAGCGAGAACAAACGCTGCGCGATCTGCTGCGCGGCGAACGATGTCGCACACCCTGAGGATCACCTCGACGACGATGCGGATGCGATCCTCGCACGCATCGAGGAGTTACGGAGATGAGGGCGCAGCGTATCGACGGGCAGACACCCGGCGGAAAACGCACACGGCTTGCCGACGTGCTGCCTCTGGATACGCCCTTCTCTGTGCAGATTTTTCCCGTCTATGGCTGCAATCTTGCCTGTGCGTACTGTATTCACTCCGTTCCGGCAGAGCAGCGCGGCTTTGTCGCGGGCAAGGTCATGCTCGACTATGGCCTCTACGAAACATGCATCGACGGACTCGCAGAGTTTCCGCGTCCTTTGAAGATGCTGCGCTTCGCCGGGACGGGGGAGCCTCTGCTTCATCCGCGCATTGCCGACATGGTCGCCTATGCGGCAGAGCGCGGCGTTGCCGATACGATTGACATTGTGACAAACGGGCTTGCGCTTACAGAGGAACTTTCGCGTGCGCTGATTGCGGCAAACCTTGGCCGCATCCGCATCTCGATCCAGGGACTTGATGACGAGGCATATGCCCATACGCGCCGCCGCGGCGTCTTTCATGAACTGGTTGAAAAAATCCGGTTTTTTTACGAGCATCGCGGCAGGACGAAGATCTATGTGAAGATCATCGATTGTGCTCTCAAAGAAGGCGAGGAAGAACTGTTCTTGGAGACATTCGGCGACATATCGGACTTTATCGCTGTGGAGCATCTCATCCCCGCTGTGCCGCAGATTGACTATGACGTGCTTGGAGGCGCTGCAGAGGTGACGCAGAATGGGGCCGCGGTCGGGAGTGCCGTTGTCTGTCCGCAGCCCTTCTACATGATGCAGCTGAATCCCGACGGGATGATCGTTCCGTGCTGCTCGATGGAGACCCCGTATATATTGGGGGATCTTGCAAAAGAATCCATGCGTGCGATCTGGCAGGGCAGGAAGACGGAGGCATTCCGACGCGCACAGCTCGCGTTTCAGAAAGAAAAATATCCGGTCTGTGCCAAGTGCAGACAGTACCAATACGCAATGTTCGAGGAGGATATCCTCGATGGGGATGCCGCTATCCTTATGGAACGCGGTGTGATCCGATAGGGAGATTTAGATATATTTATGAGAGCGAGAAGAATTGATGGGCAGGCGGTGAACGGGGCGCGGTGGAGGACCGCTGCATCAACATATCGGACTTGATTTGGGCGATTGAGGAGGGCGAGGCTCTTGTACGCTGATGATGTAGATACTTTTTCCGATTTGCGCGGCATAGATTATGTGCTCTGGGGAACGGGGCGTGTTGCGCAGGCCTTTTATCAAAAATACTGCGTTGCGCAGAAATGCCTGCAAGATCCGCTTTGTTGGTGCGATAATGCTGCACATAAGCAGGGCACAGAGATGGATGGAATTCCTGTACAGTCATCTGAAAAAGTATTCGAGCTTAGCCGTGTGTATTACTTAAAGGGAAGGCCTCTTGCAATTGTCATCGGAGCGACGGGCATCAATCTGCTGCAAATTGTATCGCAGCTTGAGCAGCAGGCGGTCCGAGCGAAGATATGCTCTGCTGTTCAGCTGGATGCGGCGCATTACTTTACGGAGCACAGGCGGGATATTGAGGAAATCAGCACCATGTTTGCTGATGAAAAATCGCGGCAGCTCTATCGTCGCCTGATTGACAATATGATGTGCGGCCGGCCTGTGGATTTTTCACTTGCTGAGACCGATCAGTATTTTTCCAATGACGTAATTCCCTCTCTTGATGATGAGGTGTTCGTAGATGCGGGTGTGTGCGGCGGTGAGGAGATTGACAAGGCTCTTGCGATGAACTCCCGTATCCGTGTGCATGCTTTTGAACCGGATGCACAGAGCTGTGGGCTGCTTCGAGAAAAGTATTCGGACTGCACGCAGGTTGTACTCTACCCCTATGCGCTCTGGAACGAGGAGGCGCAGCTCATGTTCAGCGGGAACCAGGCGACCCCCTCAGCATCACGGCTGGAGACCGGAGCGGATGCACAGGGAGATGTGATTCGGGCAATGCCGCTCGATGCCGTACTGACGGAATCGCCCACGCTCATCAAGATGGACATAGAGGGGGCAGAGTACAATGCGCTTCTTGGCGCAGAGCAGATGATACGTGAGCATCATCCAAAACTTGCCGTTTGTGTCTATCACAGCATCGAGGACTACATCCGCATTCCGCTGCTGATTCGGTCATTTTACAGCGGCTACCGTTTTTATTTCCGCCATCACAGCGTGACGAGCGGGGAGTCTGTACTCTATGCACTTTGAAGTGCGGAGAATCCTGCCGAAAGGAAGATGTCGGACGTGAGAATTACGAGAGCAGAGGCCTTGGCATGTCTGGATGAGGCGCGCACACGGAACGACGGCGGCTGGATTGCGCATTCTTTTGCCGTCGGAACGGCCGCAGAGCGTATTGCTGCTCGCATTGATCATCTGGATGCCGAGCGTGCCTTTGTCTTTGGCTTGCTGCACGACATCGGCCGCGGATTTGGTGTGATGCAGATGAATCACGTCATTGCCGGATATCGTTTTCTATTGGAGCAGGGAGATGAAGAGGCGGCGGAGATCTGTCTGACGCATTCGTTCCCGGTACAGCAAATTACGGCGGTGAACAGCGGATGGGATTTAATGGCTGAGGACTACGCATTTCTGGATCATTTTCTGCAGGAGAGAAAATATACCTTATATGACCGCCTCATACAACTGTGTGATGCGATGGCGACGGATGAGGGAATCGTGGCGATCGAGCGGAGGATGATGGACGTCATGCTTCGCTATGGCGTGGATGAGACGAGTCTGCCGCGCTGGCGGCAGCTCTTTGCGATGAAAGAGGATTTCGAACGAAGAATGGGGGAAAGCGTAGAATCCGTGCTCGGCCTGCGTACCGTTGTGCCATTATGAGGAGGTGTGTTCGTGTTTGATGTCGAGGAAACCGCGCTGCAAGGATGCGTGAGGATTCTTCCGGTCGTGCGGGAGGACAGCCGCGGTGTATTTATCAAGACGTTTCACGTAGAAGTCTTTCGGCAACTCGGGCTGCCGACTTCTTTTGCGGAGGAATACTTCTCCGTTTCGCGGCGCGGCGTTCTGCGCGGGCTTCACTTCCAAACGCCGCCGATGGACCATGAAAAAATTGTCTGCTGTGCGGAGGGGGAAGTGACGGATGCTGTTGTGGATCTGCGGAGATCTTCGCCTACCTATGGAAAGTATGCACTTTTTCATCTGAAATCCTCCGAGGGAACAATGCTTTATATCCCAAAGGGAATGGCACACGGATTTTATACACGCAGCAGCACGGCGCTGATGCTGTATCAAGTGACAAGTGTCTATGCGCCCGCCTGTGATGCCGGGATTCGCTGGGATACGGCGGGAATCCCGTGGGATGTCGAGCACCCTATTCTGTCGGAACGGGATCAGTCGTTCCCCGCTCTTGCCGATTTTGTCAGCCCGTTCGCATAAAGGAGCTCACTATGCCTGAGGTACTGCATATCACAACGCATATGGGCGGCGGCGTGGGCAAGGTGCTCTCCGGGGTCGCTGCATATGCTGCACGAACGAGGGCAGGGTGGCGTCATCGTATCCTCCTGCTCGAGCCGCCGGAGAAAACGAACTTCATTGATGCCTGCCGTGCAGACGGTGTAGAGATCCTCTGCGGCGCGGGAGAGCAGGAAGTGCTGGCAGCCATGCGTTCTGCTGATCTTGTTCAGATCGAATGGTGGCACCATCCGCGCATGGCGGCGTTTCTGGCAGATTTTCCGAAGATCAAGATGAATTTGACCATCTGGGCACACGTATCCGGTTGTTGGTATCCATATATTCCTGCGGCATTTCTGCGTGTGCCGCAGCGATTTATCTTCACCTCGCCCTATTCGCTTGATAATCCCTATTGGAGTGAGGAAGAGCGTGTATGGGCGCAAAAACATACGGCGGTCGTGCACAGCTCGGGCGGTTTTGCGGCGATTTATCCGCGTGAGGAGAGGGGGAGGGATGGCCGTTTTGTCGTCGGATACATCGGAACGCAGTCCTATGCGAAACTGCATCCGGATTTTATGGCGTACTGTGCGCGTGTGTCGCATATTCCGGGCATTGAATTTGTGCTTGTGGGGGATCAGACGAATGCAGCGCAGATTCGTGCGGAGGCAGAGACGTTTGGCATCGCGGAGAAATTCCGTTTTATTGACTATGTGAGTGATGTGAACGCGGAACTGGCGCAGATGGATGTATTCGGCTACCTGCTGAGTCCGCGGCATTTCGGAACGACGGAGAACGCGCTCCTCGAGGCGATGGCGGCAGAGGTTCCTGTCATTGCGTTCGATCAGTGTGCGGAGCGGTACCTTATCGAAAATAATAAAACGGGACTGCTCGTCAAGGGGAAAGAGGATTATGGCAGAGCACTCGCATATCTCTATGAGCATCCTGCGGAACGGTGCCGCATGGGAAGAGCAGCACGGCAGAGAGTTCTGCGGGATTTTGCTGTGGAGCGTACGGCGGCACAGCTGCATGATATATATGATGAGGTTGTAGAAGAAGAGCAGCGGAGCTATGATTTTCGGGCGGCGTTCGGACGTGCGCCGCATGAGTTTTTTTTGAATGGGCTGCCGCATGAGCTGCGGTCAATTTTTACAGCTCGAGGGCCCGCGGCACAGGAACTGCCGCCGATTCTCAGAGAGCAGAGCAAGAGCTCTCTTCCGCATTTTTCCCGTGTGTTTCCTGCGGATAAGCAGCTGAAGAACTGGCAGGAGCGTTTTTGCAGCGGTTGATATACGGCGTGTTTGGGGAGGAAGAAAAAATGACGTACAGGGCGTTGCTTACAGGGGGCACGGGATTTATCGGCGGGCATTTGGCGCGCTGCCTGTTGGATGACGGCTGGCAGCTTTCTGCTGTCGTACGTACATCATCGAATGTAGAATTCCTTTCTGCGGATATGAAGGAGCAGATCGCGCTTTACAATGCGGATCGTATGGATCTGAGGGATATTGTGCGGGAGGCTGCGCCGGATGTCGTCTTTCACCTTGCCGCATACTATACAACGATTCATGCCTATGAGGAGATTGATGAACTGATCGCGAGCAATGTCACATTCGGGACAAAGCTGCTCGATGCAATGGATCAGAACAATGTGCACAATTTTGTCTACGCACGTTCTTCATGGCAGCATTATCGTGATGACCCGAACGAGCCGGCAAATTTATATGCGGCATCGAAAGATGCCTTTGATGCGATTGTCAAATTCTATACTGCGGCCAGGGGGCTGCAGGCGATCAGCCTGACTTTGTTCGACACCTATGGAGACCATGATCGGAGGAATAAGCTGCTGGCAATTCTGCCGAAACTTGCGGCGGAGGGGAGGCGTCTGGCATTATCGCCCGGAGAGCAGCAGGTGGATTTCATTCATGTGGAAGATGTGGCTCAGGCATTTCTGCTTGCCGGAACGTATCTGATGAAGGGACGGACTGATCTCTGCGGAGATTACGTCATTTCCTCCGGGAAGTGCGTAACGCTGCAGGAACTCGTTCGGCGCTATGAATTGTTGTGCGGAGAGAAGATGCCGGTCGATTGGGGAGAACGTCCCTATCGCGAGCGGGAGATCATGATCCCGTGGCGCGGAGGCAGGATTTTGCCGGGATGGGAGCGAAAGCATAAGGAACTGATGTAGACCCGATCTTGCGCGGAGACCGGGTGATATACGTTGAGAGGTGACTGTTTTGGCAAAGCTGAGCATTATTATTCCTGTTTATAATATGAAGGAGCAGGAGCGTCAATGTCTGCTGTCGATTCGGCAGACAGTACGTCTGCCCTATGAAATAATCGTTGTTGACGACGGTTCATCTGCCGATGAGCGCATCTCAGACGCAGGGACAGCAGACAATGTTCGCATCCTTCACAGTGACGAGCATCGTGGCTTTTCACATGCGGTAAATATGGGGATTCAGGCATCCGTCGGAGAGGTCGTTCTCTTTCTTCATGCGGATACTCGGCTCGCTCCGCATACAGTGGAGGATATGCTCGATGCGCTGATTGCAGATTCCGCACTGGGTGCCGTGTCTGCGGTTGCTGCGCGGACATACGAGCGTGCTCAGCTGATACCGGATACGACCTACCAGTCCTGGGAGTCTTTTGCGGAAGTGGCAGGGGAAATTCGGGAACGCGGAGCAAGTCCGCATCCGGAGATCCTTACAGAGATGTTTGCGCTGATGGCGCGCCGGGATGCGGTCAATGCGGCCGGGCCCCTTGACGAGCAGTATCAGGTGCCGGCACTCGCTGCATATGACTATACGGTTCGTATGACGCGGGCGGGATATGGCATTGCATCTCTGCCAAGCGTCTATGTCCATCATGTTGAGAGTGTTCATGACCAGAATCAGGAGGAGTATGATCGTCAGCGGGAGAAAGAACGAGAGTCTTTCCACGTGAAATGGAATGTTTCACTTGACTATTCTTTCTATGCGCGGATTGATCTGTTCCCCTTGATGAATTTGACGCGCGAAGGCCTCCGCGTCCTCGAAATCGGCTGCGCCTGCGGAGCAACTCTGCGGGAGATTAAGATGCATAATCCGACGGCAGAACTCTACGGGGTAGAGCTGAATGAGCATGCCGCCGCAATCGCTGCGCCCTTTGCGGAGATTCTTTCGATGAATGTGGAGAATCTCGATCCGGCAGAGATTCCGGAGCGGTTCGACTATATCATCATGGGCGATGTGATCGAGCATCTGCTTGACCCGTGGACAGCATTGGCGAATATGCGTGAACTCCTGGCCCCCGGCGGTGCTGTCATTGCGAGCATCCCGAACGTAGCGCATATCAGCAACGTGTATAATCTCTTGAGCGGTTATTGGAGCTATCAGGATATGGGGCTGCTTGATCGTACACATTACCGCTTTTTTACGAGACGTGAGATTATTAAGCTCTTTGAAAATGCTCAGCTTTCGGTCGAGCAAATACAGTCCAAACAGATTTCTTTTCCGGAGGGGGGGGCGGCGATCAGAGATGAACTTCTTTCACTGAAAAATATTTCTGTTGACCCCCTGGATTTGGATACATACCAATGGCTTGTTTGCGGACGCCGCGCATAGGATACGATTTATATTTTTCCATATTTTTTTGTGGCATAGAGCCATTATCTGCTGTATAATGAGGCGGATAATGGCTTTTCTAATGGGAGGCATGCGATGCGGAGCGATGTACTGGAGCTCCTGCGTGAAGCAGGCGGCTATATATCGGGAGAGAAGATGGCGGAGCGGCTCGGCGTGACGCGGGCAGCCGTGTGGAAGAAGATCGCGGCGCTGCGGGATGCCGGCTATGATATTTCGAGTGCGCCGCGCAGCGGCTATATTCTGCGCTCTGCACCGGACCGTCTGATCGAACCGGAGATTGCAAAGGGGCTCGGAACAGAGCTCGTGGGGCGAAAAATCATCTGCTATGATGCCGTCGGATCGACGAACCTGCTGCTGAAGGATATGGCACGCCAAGGGGCAGAAAACGGCACCGTTGTCGTTGCGGATACGCAGGGAATGGGGCGCGGACGTATGGAGCGCGCGTTTTTCTCGCCGCCCGGCAAGGGCATCTATGTGAGCATTCTTCTGCGGCCGAATTTTCTTCCGCAGGATGCGCCGAAATGTACACTGATGGCGGCGGTTGCGGTTGCACGTGCGATGGAGAAGTTCGGCCTGCGGGCAGCGATCAAGTGGCCGAATGACATTATGCACGACGGGCGCAAGATGGTTGGGATCCTCACGGAGATGAGCGCGGAGATGGATCGCGTGAACTACGTTGTGATCGGCATCGGCATCAATGTGAACATCGCGTCGGAGGATTTTCCTGAGGAACTGCGTCCGATCGCGACCTCACTCATGCAGATGAAGGGAGAACCGCTGCCCCGCGTCGCGTTCCTGCAGGAACTCCTGCGTGCGCTCGACGCACTCTACGCATGCGCGCAGCAGGAGGGCTTTGCGCCTGTGCTTGCCGCATGGAGAGAGTATGCTGTAACTCTCGGTCAGCAGGTACGCGTGATCGGCCCGGCGGGTGAGAGCTTCGAGGGCATGGCTGCGGATATCGATGCGGAGGGAGCGCTCCTCATTGATACGTCGACGGGGAGAAGACGTGTGTTGGCGGGAGATGTGTCCATCCGCCCGAAGGAATAGTATGGAGGAAAGAACTTGCTGCTAGTACTGGATATCGGCAACAGCAATATTGTCATGGGCGCCTACGACGGGCGAAAGCTGCTGCGGCATTGGCGCATCTCGACGGATCGGCAAAAGACAGGCGATGAGTACGGCATACTGATCAACGAACTGTTTCACTATCAGGGGATCCGCATGACGGATATTGAAGCAATCATCATCTCGTCCGTAGTGCCGCCGCTCGTTGTTCCTCTGCGCAAGATGTGCGAGCGTTATTTTCATATCCGCCCGCTGATTGTTGGACCGGGCATTCGGACCGGTATTCGTCTCAACTATGAAAACCCGCGTTCGATCGGCGCAGACCGTATTGTGAATGTCATCGGCGCTCATGAGCAGTACGGTGGTCCGCTCATTGTCATCGATATCGGGACGGCGACGACATTTGATATCGTGGCAGAGAACGGAGACTTTCTCGGCGGCGTCATTGCGCCGGGTCTCGGTTCCAGTGCCGAGGCGCTTTTCCAACGCGCGGCGCAGCTGCCGCGCATCGAGCTCGTACCGCCAAAGACGGTGGTCTGCCGCAGTACAATACAGGGCATGCAGGCAGGCATCATCTACGGCTATGTCGGGCAGATCGACGAGATCGTGCGTCGCATAAAGGCAGAGACCGCAATGGAGATGAAGGTTGTCGCGACGGGCGGCTTTGCACGTATGGTGGCGAAGGAGTCCAAGATGATCGACAAGGTCGATCATTTTTTGACGCTGACAGGACTGCGTGTCCTCTATGAGCGAAATCAGCCGTGAAGCCATTCAAAATCGGCCCATTCACCTTTGATGAACCCGTATTCCTCGCGCCGATGGCGGGTGTAACGGATACCGCCTATCGTGTGATTGCACATGATATGGGCTGTCCGCTTGCATTTGCTGAGATGGTGAGCAGTCAGGGCATCCATTACCGCAATGAGCATACAATGAAAATGCTCCGAACGGAACCGGATGAGCGGCCGATTGCGATGCAGATATTCGCTAAGTCGGCCGCAATGGCGGCCGAGGCTGCCGCCTACATTGAGGAGATCGGGACGGCGGATATCCTCGACTTCAACATGGGCTGTCCTGCACCGAAAGTTGTGAAGAACGGCGAAGGTTCTGCGCTCATGCGTGATCCGAAAAGAGCGGAGGAGATCCTGACAGCGATCCGCCGAGCGACAAAGCTGCCGTTTACGGTAAAGATGCGGCTTGGCTGGGATGATTCCTCGCGCAATGCCGCAGAGATTGCAAAGATGGCAGAAGCGGTCGGCGTCGATGCTGTTGCCGTACATGGACGAACGCGCGAGCAGTTTTACAGCGGCAATGCGGACTATGCCGCGATTGCGGAGGTAAAACGCGCCGTCGGGATCCCCGTCATCGTGAGCGGAGATATCCGCCGCAGCGCTGATCTCTCGCGTGCGCTTGCGGTTACCGAGGCAGATGCGGTGATGATCGGACGCGGTGCGCAGGGGAATCCGTGGATTTTTCCGCAGCTGATCCACTGGCTGCGCACGGGAGAAGATCTTCCTCCGCCGACCCTTGCGGAGCGGGCGCAGGTGATCCTGCGCCATCTCGACCTCCTGATCGGCTATAAGGGAGAATATATCGGCATTCGCGAGATGCGCAGGCATGCGGCGTGGTATACGCGCGGTCTTGCCGGGAGCGCAGAGCTGCGCGAACAATTTAACCGCGCAGCATCGCGCGAAGATTTTGCACAGATCCTGCACGATGCGTGGGAAATATGAAAGGATTTATTATGAGCGACGATAAAAAAACGTCAGTTTGGTCGAAATATACGGCCGAAGAACGCGCCGCAGTGAACGAACTTGCGCAGGGATACATCGATTTCCTCTCGAACTGTAAGACGGAGCGCGAGAGCGTGACCGAGGCGGTGCGCCTTGCGAAGGCTGCGGGGTACCGCGATCTCGCGGACATCATCGCACAGGGGCTTTCTCTGAAGGCCGGCGATAAGGTCTATGCCGTCAATATGAAGAAGGCGATTGTTCTCTTTCATATTGGCGAGGCGCCGATTGAAAGCGGCATGAACATCCTCGGCGCCCACATCGATACGTGTCGCCTGGATGTTAAGCAGAATCCTCTCTATGAGGACAGCGGCCTTGCCTATTTCGACACACATTACTACGGCGGCATCAAGAAGTATCAGTGGGTGACGATTCCTCTTGCCCTGCACGGCGTAGTCGTGAAAAAGGATGGTACGGTCGTCGAGATTACGATCGGAGAGAAGGCAGATGATCCCGTCTTCTGCGTGACCGATCTGCTCATCCATCTGTCGCAGGAACAGCTCGAGAAGAAGGCATCGAAGGTCATCGAGGGGGAGAAGCTCGATGTTCTCATCGGCGGTCTCCCGCTCAAAAAGGAGGAGAAGGAATCTGTCAAAGACGGAATCCTTGCGCTCCTTCAGGAGCATTACGGCATTGCGGAGGAAGACTTCCAATCGGCAGAGCTCACGCTTGTCCCTGCGGGACGCGCACGCGAACTCGGATTTGACCGCAGCATGGTACTCGGCTACGGGCAGGACGATCGTGTCTGCTCGTATACGGCGCTCTGCTCCATGCTCGAGACTTCGCCGCTGCAGCGTACGACATGCTGTCTGCTTGTGGACAAAGAGGAGATTGGCAGCGTCGGCGCAACGGGAATGCAGTCACGCTTTTTTGAGAATATGGTCGCGGAGCTGCTCTCTGCCTGCGGCCAGTACACCGAGATCGCTCTGCGCCGTACGCTTGCACGCTCGAAGATGCTCTCCTCGGATGTGTCGAGTGCCTATGACGGCCTCTATGCGGACGCGTTTGAGAAGAAGAACGTTGCCTATCTTGGGCGCGGCATGGTGTTCAATAAGTTTACAGGCGCGCGCGGAAAATCCGGCTCGAGTGATGCGAGTGCGGAGTACCTCGGACAGCTGCGCCGTATGATGGATGCGAACAATGTCAGCTACCAGCTCGCGGAGCTCGGCCGCGTCGATCTTGGCGGCGGCGGAACGATCGCCTACATCATGGCGCGTTACGGCATGGATGTCATCGACAACGGCGTTGCCGTGATGAGTATGCATGCGCCGTGGGAGGTCACGAGCAAGATTGACATCTATGAGATGAAGAAGGGCTACGACGTATTCCTGCGGAATGCGTGAGTAGGAGACGGAACGCCCCCACCGTCACGCTGTCGCGTGCCACCTCCCCCGTAGCGACGGGGGAGGCTTTTGATTACGGGATATTAACTTCCCTCGCACGGGGCGGGGCCTGTGCGCGGAACGTGTAGAAGTGGCGAGCAACGCGAGCCGATAGGGGCACTCGAAAGGAGCTTTTGATGGTTTCTGAGCAGATGTATAAGCTTGGTACAAAAAAATCTACCATCCGCACGATTTTTGAGTACGGACAAAAACGTGCCGCGGAGGTTGGCGCAGAGAATGTCTTTGACTTCAGTCTCGGCAATCCCAATGTGCCCGCACCGGACTTCATTCAGGAAGCGGCGGTCGATATTCTCCTGCACAGCAATCCGACGGAGGTGCACGGCTATACGATCGCGCCGGGGAAACCGCAGGTGCGTGGCGCTCTGGCCGCGGACCTCAACAGACGCTTCGGGATGAACATCACGGAGAAAAATCTTTTCCTGACGGCGGGCGCGGCGGCGTCGGTAACCATCACGATGAAGGCTCTTGCGGAGGAGGGGGATGAATTTGCGGCGATCGCTCCATTCTTCCCTGAGTATCGTGTCTTTGCGGAAGCATGCGGCGGAAAATTCGTCGCTGCGGCCGCGAAAACGGACGATTTCCAGATCGATTTTGCAGCACTTGCGGCTGTCATTACATCGCGTACGAAGGCAGTCATCGTAAACTCACCGAACAACCCAAGCGGCGCGGTGTACAGCGAGGAGACGCTCCGGCATCTTGCCGGCCTGCTGCGTGCAAAGGCGGAGGAATTCGGACATCCGATCTTCATCATTGCCGATGAACCGTATCGGGAGATTGTTTACGACGGCCTGACCGTTCCATGCATACCGTTCTTTTATGAGAATACGATCGTCTGTTACTCTTACAGCAAATCTTTCTCCCTGCCGGGCGAACGCATCGGGTACATTATCGTTCCCGATTCCGTTGCGGATTTCTCGCGCGTGTATGGGGCCATTGCGGGCGCGGCGCGTGTTCTTACGCATGTCAACGCCCCTTCGCTTTGGCAGCTTGTCATCGCACGCTGTGCGGGGCAGACGGCAGACCTTGGCATTTATGCGCGCAACGCGGCACTGCTTTACGAGGGACTGACGGCGGCGGGATTTGACTGCATCCGTCCGCAGGGGGCGTTCTATCTCTTCCCCAAGGCCCTCGAAGCGGATGATTATGCATTCTGCGCGCGGGCACGGGAACACGATCTTCTTCTCGTGCCCGGTGCAGACTTCGGCTGCCCCGGGTATTTCCGCGCGGCGTATTGCGTTTGCACAGAAATGATCGAGCGTGCTTTGCCGCGTTTTCAAAAACTGGCAGAAACGTATCATGAAATACATGAATGAAATTCATCAATGATAGCTTCATTAAAACTTATATTGACAATCAGTCTCCTCAGGACTATACTAAAAATGATTTATGTCCAATACAGCGTATCATTATCGATGATATCGATCGAATCCGGATTTTATCGCGCATGATTTGCGCGTGTTTAACCAGGCGAGGATGGTGTTCTTTTTGACCAGTGCAGAGTTGTTCGAAAAAGGCGGCCCGATCATGTATCTGCTGCTCCTGTGTTCTCTTACGGTGGCAGCCATTGCGATCGACCGCTTCCTTTTGTATCGCCGCGCAGCCCAGGGCGCATCGGGACTCGAGGCGGATATTTCGGCAGCGCTTCGCAAGAGGAAGATCGACGAGGTTGCACCTGCTGTCGAAGGGAAGGACAATATGGTCGCCTATCTCGTGCGGAGTGCGCTCGATGCGCGCGCAGCGGGCGAGGATGTCCCTATGACCCTTGACGCTGCCTACGGCGAAGCAGCGATGCTTCTGCGTGCGCGGCTCAATTATCTCTCGATGCTCGTCACGCTCGCACCGCTGCTCGGTCTTCTCGGCACGATCTCCGGCATGATTCAGTCGTTCAGTATCTTTAACCTGCAGGCGGGGCAGCCTATGGCGATTACGGGCGGTATCGGAGAGGCGCTGATTGCAACGGCAACTGGGCTCTTTGTGGCTATCTTTGCGCTCGTTGTGCACACTTACTTTGCCCAGCGCATGGACACGATGCTGACCCTTCTCGAAAAGACGATGAACACGCTGCTTGCCGGATTTGCCGCAGCAGACGGAGGACGTTCTCATGCGTCGTAACTTTCATGACGTGCGCGAGCCACTCGTCATGATCATCCCGATGATCGACATCATGCTCTTCCTGCTCGTGTTCTTCATGCTCAGCACAATGTACATGGTGAACGCGAGCACCGTGCAGGTCAATCTCCCGCAGGCAGCAAGCGCTCAGCAGGACACGCGCCCGCACATCATCTCCATCACGGTGACGGAGGACGGAAAAATCCTGTTTGACCGCGATGATGAGCCTACTCGTGAGCTCACAGCGAAGGTCAAGGCACAGCTGGAATCCGATCCCGAGACGGTCTTCGTCGTGCGCGGAGATAAGAAGGCGGATTACCAGTACGTTGTCGCCGTGTTTGATGCGCTCAAGGAAGCGGGGACACGTCATGTGTCCATTGCGACGGAGACGGGAGGGGTCTGAGTGCACTATCAGACACATTGGCGTCTTGCCTTTGTTCTCGCGTTCTTTTTCCACCTCGTCGTATGGCTTGTACTGATGCTTGTTATCCCGCATGTGTTTCGGATGTTGGAGCCTCCGCCGCAGGAGACCCCGATGGAATGGGTCGATGTTGCGGATGATATGGGGACGCCCGAGGAAGATCAGCAGGAGGAACAGCCACCTCCGCCGCCTCCGCCTCCCTCGGAACCCGCTGCGGTTGAGGAGGAGCCTGCCGTTGTTGAGGCAGAGGTACCCGAGGAAGCCATTACAGAAATTATAAAGGAAGCCGATGAGATGGCGGACAAGCCGGAGGAACCTCCAGTGCTGCGCTCCGGCTCTGGGAAAACGATGGGACAGCCCGGGAAGATACTCTATTCCGAACAGCCCCCCTATGGTGCCTTTTCCTATAAGGGGCGCGTTATGGTATTTGCTCATGTTGGTCCTGACGGCAGAGTCATGAGCGCAAAAACAAGAGTCTCTTCCGGGATAAAACTAGTTGACCTGAGGGCGGAGGTCATTGTTAAAAAGCGATGGAAATTCAAGCCGGCAACAGACTCTCACGGCGAGCCGATGGAGTCTGATATCCTGTGCGAAGTTGCTTTCAATATGCCGCCGAAAAAAACAAGTACTGTAAAGTAACACAATATAAGGGACAAAATGAAAAAGGTATTGATATTTATATTGTCGCTGTTTTTCATCTTCCCCGTGGTATCGGTCGGGTATACTGCAGAGCAACTTCCTGCACGGACAGAACAAAGATTGGGACAGCCGACAAAGATTCTCCATGCAGAGCATGTGCAAGATAAAGGTATTTCTTTTAAGGGGTGTATTGTTGTATCGGCTCGTATTGATGAAGATGGGAAGGCCATCAGCGCAAGTATCGTGGTCAGCTCTGGTCGTATGGTGCTTGATCGCATAGCATGCCGCATTGTGATGGAACGATGGAAATTTGCACCAGCACTAGACGATAATAGTCAACCTATGATTTCTAATATAATATGCCCAGTTTACTTCAATATGAAGCCAACACGTAAGATTCAATAATATATTCTATGTAAGGAGGAGTAACGATGAAGAAGATGAGTAAGAGAACGCTCGCGATTGCGGCAGCCGTGCTTTTTGCAGCGAATGCAGGCATCTCGCAGGCATACGCAGCAGATGTCCAGCGGCCCGCAGCGGCGGCAGAATCGGCTCAGCAGATGGGTCAGCCGGGCAAGATTCTTCACGCGGAACAGGCGCCATACGGGTTCTCGAAATTTAAAGGCCGCGTTGTTGTATCCGCACGTGTTGATGAAAAAGGAAAGGTGATCCGCACGACCGTCATGGTGTCCTCCGGCGATCAAACCTGCGATAAGATGGCGTGCCGCCTCGTTCAGACCAAATGGAAATTTGAGCCGGCGACAGATGCGCACGGGCAGAAAATTGTGTCCGATATCATGTGTCCCGTCTACTTCAACATGAAGCCTGAGGATGTGAAGAAATAAAGGTGTATCCATGGGGAGGGACCGGTAACCGAACGATGAAAAAGGTTCTTGTTTTTTTAGCGGCGCTGCTCCTGTTCCTGCCGGCGATTCCCGCGGATGCCGCGCAGACATGGCAGCAGATTCACGACCGCATCGGCGTCCAGATGGATCAGGTCTACGAGATCTACAAGACGGGCAACGCCGAGGGCGCGAAGGATGCCGTCAACGATATCTACTATGGCATCTACGAGAAGGATGGCCTTGAGAGTGCCGTGCGCAGCGGTATTTCCTCGAAGAGCGCGAACCTCACGGAGTACCAGTTCTATACGCTGAAAAAAGTGATCCGTGCCGGCGCTCCGCAGGCTGAGGTTGAGGCGGAGGGGGCGAAGCTCCTCGACATGATCCAAGCTGAGGTCACAACGCTCGAGACGAAGGGCGTTGAGTCGGGCGGCTGGGCAATGTTCCTGCAGGCGTTCCTCATCCTTCTGCGCGAGGGCATTGAGGCAATCCTTGTGCTCGTTGGTATCATCGCCTACCTCGGGCGTGCCGGGCATGAGAAGGAACTCTCTACCGTTTACAACTGGGCGATTGCCGGCATCATCATGAGCTTTGTCACGGCATATCTCTTCGTCGAAGTGCTCGACAACACAACGACGACGGGCTCCGGACGCGAGATCATCGAAGGCTGTACCGCGCTCTTTGCCGTTCTGGTCCTGCTTGGCACATCCGCATGGATGGGCGGGAAGTCGAATGCAAAGGCATGGAAAAGCTACATTGACAAGCAGGTGAAGCTGACGCTTTCCACAGGAAAGTCGCGTGCGCTGGGTGCCGCTGTGTTCCTCGCTGTCTATCGCGAGGGAGCAGAGGTGATCTTATTTTACCAGGCGCTCTTCAACAATGCTGTCGGCGATGTTGATATGATCTGGGCGGGCTTTGTAACCGCCTGTGTGGCACTTGCTTTGATCTTTTTCCTGATGCAGCGCGGCGCGCTGCGCATACCGATCGGTCCGTTCTTTAAGGTGACGAGCGCGTTTATGTTCATTCTCGCGGTTACTTTCCTTGGCGGCGGACTGAAGGAACTGCAGGAGGCTGATGTGATCTCTACCTCGGTGATCGAGGCAGTTCCTGTTCCGAGCATTGATCTGCTCGGTCTTTATCCCACCTATGAAACCATTGTGCCGCAGATCCTGCTGATTCTGGCGGCTGTCGCAATGGTATCATATAAAAAGCGCTCTGCAGCGTCAGAAGCGTAAGTTATTTTCCTCGCAAGAGGAGAGCAGTGTTTCATTTTAAGGAGGATTATCCCATGAAGAAATCCAGTCTCAGCATGCTCAAGAAGGCACTTGC
>ERZ772766.894-NODE-894-length-16762-cov-2.892620_pt1 | contig 16762 bp, 18 predicted proteins | sample MGYA00511379_ERZ772766 | MGnify/ENA primary metagenome ERZ772766 (study PRJEB29015, sample SAMEA2737895) | human oral metagenome | biome: human oral; feature: human-associated habitat; material: dental | place: China | collected 2116 ...
CTTTAGAGTAAAATTTTATTGTTCAGTAAATTGCCTCTGCAGAGGCAATTTACTGAACAATAAAAAAAGAGAAAAAACCATAAAAGTCTTGAATGGATCCTTTTAAAAATGCAACTTTACCAAAAGATCTAAAAACAGCTGTCTATGATATTTTTCCTAATCATAAGTTAGAAGGGGGATTTGGGCTTTCAATCGGTAAAGCAAGAAGAAGTATAGAAAGTAATAATCCTGTTGTGCTACTTATAAATACTTGGCCGGAGTATCATTATGTAATTGCTTTTGGTACTAAAAATAGATACAATACTTATAATTTTGGATTGTTTAAAGTACGAAAGGTACATACTGATTCTTGGGTTCTTGTGACCGATAATGGGACAACTACAAGAAAATATAATAATCTTTTACCGTACTATATGAATACACACGCTATTTTAGGAAAAGATTTTGTTACTTACACTTTAACCCAAAAATAAATGAAACGAATATTACTTATTTTTGTTACTATTATTAGTAGTATATTAGTAAACTCTTGTTTTTTTTCTTATGAAACTTGTACTTCTGCGTATTTTGGAGAGTTAAGAATTGATGGTAAAAAAGGAGGTAGCATTTCTGTGAAGTATATAGGGCCAAATGAAAGAAAATACCGAGAAGAGTTTAAATTTTATCCAGAGATAAATACTATGCCTTATTCTAAGTTTTTTGTAGCTCATACAATTTGTAAAACAAAAGATTTTAGACATAGAGGTTATGAGTTTTTGGAAATAGAAAATCTAAGTCCAGAAGATATGTATATTTTTGCTGTTCTTACGGGAGCAGAAGTGGATGAAAATCCTAATTTTGTGTATTATGAGCAACTTTTTCATATTTATGAGGAACAAGATAAAGATCCTACTTATGATTATACTAGAGACCCATTGGTTAAAGAAGTGAGATATGTGGATAGGTACGAACTTTATGAGCAATTGATAAGGGAGAACTACCCTTATATTATCAAGTTAGCTCCTCAGAAAAAATGTATAATGAAGTGGAATAATTTAGGATTTAAAGTGTTATAAAATATAAAAGGGTGGTGCAATACGGCACCACCCTTTTTTGATTTGCCAAATTATTGATGAGTAAATTTTCTCATCGACAAATTGGCATATTGACTAAAGTTTGTATCTTTGCGCCCAAAATAAGAATTATGACAGAACACGACTTGCTCAAAGCCCGTTGGGACGAGATAGTCAAACGCCTATCTGATACTTTCTCAGAAGGTGAACCCCTTCAGGTAGATACTATTATTTACCTTATTGGCGTGCAAGAGTTAGGGCAATTGGGTCGTACCTACCAAAAAGACGAAAAAGTAGACCTTATGCATATAGCTATCTGTAAACTCTTAGAGCCTTTTGGCTATTACAGCTATGAGTTTACTGACCCTGATGGGTGGCCTCACTACCGCTTAGTACAAGAGTTGCCTCCCCTAAAACCTGGCGAACAGACAATACTGATGAAAAAAGCCATTGTACAATACTTTTTAGATAGAGATTTTTTTTAGATGAAGAAAGTAGCATTCTACACCTTGGGTTGTAAACTCAACTTTGCCGAGACCTCTACCATAGCGCGTAGCTTTGAGGAAGAGGGCTATATACGTGTTGATTTTGATGACCCTGCCGATATATACGTAATAAACACTTGCTCGGTGACCGAAAATGCCGATAAACAGTTTAAGCAGATAGTACGCAAAGCGCTGAAAACTAACCCCAAGGCGTTTTTGGCAGCAGTGGGTTGTTATGCCCAGCTCAAGCCCGAAGAACTCGCCTCAGTAGATGGGGTCGATTTGGTATTAGGGGCAAAAGAAAAGTTTAACATCACCCAATATATAGACGACCTTACCAAGAATAACGAGGGGGTAGTGCATTCTTGCGAGATAGCCGAAACCGACTTCTACGTAGGGAGTTACTCTATTGGCGACCGCACGCGCGCTTTCCTGAAGGTGCAAGACGGTTGCGATTATAAGTGTACCTACTGTACTATACCGATGGCAAGGGGTATTTCGCGCAGTGATACCATTGAGAATATATTGAGCAATGCCAAAAAGATTTCAGATAAAGGCATCAAAGAAATAGTACTCACAGGGGTAAATATAGGCGATTACGGCAAAGGAGAGTTTGGTAATAAGAAGCACGAACACACCTTTTTGGAGCTGGTACAAGCCCTTGATAAGGTAGAGGGTATAGAGCGTTTGCGCATCTCGTCTATAGAACCTAACCTCATCAAAGACGAAACAATCGACTTTATAGCCCAATCGAATAGTTTTGTGCCTCACTTCCATATTCCGCTGCAGAGTGGTAGCAATGAAATCCTAAAGAAAATGAAGCGCCGCTACTTGCGCGAACTCTATGTGAGTAGGGTAGCCAAAATACGCGAGGTGATGCCCGATGCCTGTATAGGGGTAGATGTGATAGTCGGCTTCCCTGGGGAAACTGATGAGCATTTCTTAGAGACGTATTACTTTTTGAATGATTTAGATATCTCATATCTACACGTATTTACTTATTCAGAACGCGATAATACTGAGGCAGTGCTTATGGACGGGGTCGTTCCTGATGAGGTACGAGCTAAGCGCAGTAAAATGCTACGCGGACTTTCGGCAAAGAAACGCAATGCTTTCTACGAAAGTCAGTTAGGCAAAGAGAAGACTGTACTTTTTGAGAGCGACAACAAGCAGGGCTATATACACGGTTTTACAGAAAACTACGTAAAGGTAAAAGCTCCGTGGGATCCTGCTTTAGTCAATACCCTTCATAAAGTAAAGCTTACCAAAATTGATGTCGATGGAATGGTGCGGTTTGAGTTTGTGTAAAGTAAAAGAATGAGAAAATAATAAAACAACAATGGCACACGGAATGGTGCGCTTTGAGTTTGTATAAGTAGAACAAAGAAAATTAGAAATAATAAAACAACAATGGTACACTATAAAACAGAATTAATGTTAGAATTCCCTGGGTTTGTACTCTTCGATCCAGTAGTACTACAAGAGTTCCTACTCGAAAAAGGTATAGAAGATGATGATTTACTGAAATACTTCATCAATAACCCTGCAATAGGTGAGGAAAGTATCCAACGAGGAATATTACTACCTATCTATAATATAGAACCTTTTGATTATGAAATACTCATAAATACAACTCCCAAAAGTGAAATCCCTACCGAATGGGTAGTTTTTAAAAATGAAGTCTCATTACCTCTACAAGTAAAAAGCGGAAGGTTAGCTGTAGAAGATATCTTTATGATAATGAGTTGGGATTACGAAAGTAATTATTCCGATTTTGCTAATGAAAAGAGCCTAAATCCTCAACCCGCTGTAGAAGGTGTAGAATTAAATGGAGACACAGGAGATAGATTTGACATCCCAGTAGGTAATTACGGGGTAAAAGTATTAGGCTTTTTAGATGTAAATGAGCCTGATATTTTTGAGAGTAAGTGTGGCTATGAATTGTTTTTTGAAAAGATGGATACTTTGCCTATAATTCCTGAAAATATAGATGTAGATAAGTTGGATTATAAAGTAAAAGTAATATCTGAAAGATGAAAATTCTTTTAACAATTACCTTATCTCTGCTGCTTTTTTCTTGCAATAACCCTATTGTTAGCTTCAAAAAATCTTGTGATAGACAAGCAGCTAAGGAAAAAGTAGAAGCTCTTGTGGAAGTGCAAGAGAAAATAAAGCAAGTAGAGCGCCTTATGGGCAAAGATCGCCTTTATTGGGAACAAGACAGTGTGCAGCAGGCTGATAAGACTTACTATCGCTTTAGACTTCTTACTAAAGCGCCTTTTGTAGAAAAGCAGTTGTACACTTTCTGGGTAGATAAAAACGATTGTAAGGCTATCTTTTTAGAAGCAAAAGCCGATAGCCTTGTGCCTTATAAAGAAGTAGAAAAACAACGACTACAGCAAGCAAAACAGCCACGGCAGTTTCCTGCTTTCTTTAAACAGTTTGCCGCTGATATAGCCTTTAGGCAGCAACACGTGGGCGAGTATCTGATGAGCTTTTCGGTAGAAAAAGACGGCAGTATAGTCACTACTGAAGAGGAGTTGCTCACCTTGCCTATAGATGAATTGCAGACCTACACATTTACCTATTACCCTGATAGTGTGTGCTGTGAGCATACCGATACCCACCAAATATTGGTATTTGTGCCGGTAGGCAACACTTGGCAGCTAACACAAGTGGTAACCAACAATAGATAATTCAAAAATCACAATTGATATGGATAATTTTATAGACACTTTATCGCAGATAGATCAGATATATCTGTGGGATTTAATTGGTACAGCAGTCTTTGGCGTGTCGGGGGTATTAGTAGGCTTAGAGCGCCGTATGGACGTGTTTGGTATGCTTATCTTAGCCTTTGTTACAGGGGTAGGAGGGGGTACTCTGCGCGATATTATGATAGGCAGTATACCCGTATTCTGGATGAACAACCTAACGTATATACTGATGATAGTTATCAGTGTGGTGCTAACTGTTATCTTCAGAAAGCAGTTCTCTGAACACTGGAGTAAATCGCTAATGCTCTTCGATACGATTGGGTTAGGGGTATTTACTATTATAGGGATAGAGAAAGCCTTGCGATTTGGGCTATCGCCTACTATAGCTATAATTCTGGGTACTATGACAGGTAGCTTCGGAGGGGTAATTCGCGATATATTGGCAAACAAACTGCCTGCCCTTTTCCACAAAGAGATTTACGCTACCGCTTGTATTGCAGGGGGTACTGTCTATTTCCTAATCAATGGATTGATGAATCATAACTTAGTGGTATTCATCACAATAATGGTAGTGATTAGCGTGCGTTTGCTGTCGCTAAAATACCATTGGGAATTGCCTAAGTTTTAAAGGGTGAAATGTTAATTATTAATGAATTGTTGCATATTTCAGCTAAAAGTATTATCTTTGCAAGCTGAAATAATTAAGATAAAATATTTTTTAAAAAATGAACATAAGTAGAGAGCAAAAAGATGCTTTAAACGCCGTGATTACGATAGATATCGTAAAGAGTGATTATGCTGAAAATGTAGAGAAAACACTTAATCGCTATCGCAAAACAGCCAATGTGCCTGGTTTTAGAAAAGGACACGTGCCAATGGGTATGATTCAAAGACAGTTTGGCAAGGCTATCAAATTTGATGAAATAAACGAAATCACTAATCGTAGCCTAAACGAGTATATATACAAAGAAAAGATTGGTATGCTCGGCAATCCTCTTCCGATAGTAAAAGACATCGATATAGAAGCTGATGACTTCCAATTTCAGTTTGAGATAGGCTTAGCTCCTACTTTTGAAGTAAACTTAAAACCAGCTGAAGGTATTTTGCGCTATGAGATAGAGGTAGACGAGCCACAAATCGATAAACAAATTGAGCGCATTCAGAAACAATTCGGCAAATTGGTATCAAAAGGCGAAGTACTCGATAGCGAAGATATAGAGCTAACAGGTACTTTCTTCAACGAAGAAAAGAATATCGAAAGTCAAGCTACTTTCAAACTTACTGACCTAAGTCCTGAAGTGCGCAAAACCTTTATAGGCAAAAAAGTAGGCGATCAGTTTCAGCTACAAACCAAAGGACTTTTTGAAGATGCACACAGCCTAATGCACTACTTAAAAGTATCGCACGATGAGGCACACCACTTAGATATAGAAGTTACTTTTACTTTAGAAGAGATAAACGAACGCGAAAAAGCAGCTTTAGATGCTGATTTGTTCTCTAAACTATTCCCTGACGGTAGCGTAACTACTGAAGAGCAATTGCGCGCTAAGATAAAAGAAGGTGCTGAACTACAGTTTAACGAACAAGCAGACCAGCACTTCTTAAACACAGTGACTGATTATTTGGTAGATAACACTCATTTTGACTTGCCAGCTGCTTTCTTGAAAAAATGGCTACGCACGGCAGGTGAAAAAGAACTTACTGAGCAAGAAGCTAATGAAGAATACGAACGTTCAGAAAGAGGATTGCGTTATCAGCTTATCGAATCTAAAATAATGAACGACAACAATCTACAACCTACCAATGAAGAGATAAAAGAGTTTGGTAGAGAGTACATCAAAGCGCAACTATTGCAATATGGTATGCCAGCAGATGATGACGCTCAAGTAGATAGTATTTTGGATAGAATATTGAAAAACCGCGAAGAAGTACAACGCATTCAGCAACAAGTAGTATTTAAGAAATTGATAGCTTTCTACAAAGAAAATGCAGCTATTAATACTAAGAAAGTTACTTTTGATGAGTTTATCAAATTAGCATTCCCAGAATAATACATAAAAACACAAACTATTACCAGTCCAAAATTGTCAGTAACCACCGAGTATTTTGTTGTATTGACAATTTTGGACTTTTAATAATTAAATTGATAATTAAACGTGAATTTAACAGACGAATTTAGAAAATATGCTATTAAACAGCACGGTGTGAACAGTCTTTACTACGATAAAATAGTAGGTAGTATGACGCCTTATATTATGGAGGAACGCCAGCTAAATGTAGCACAAATGGACGTGTTTTCGCGTCTGATGATGGATAGAATAATCTTTCTTGGTACAGATGTAAATGACCAAGTAGCCAATATAGTAACCGCTCAACTTCTTTTCTTAGAGAGTGTAGATAGCGGTAAAGATATTCAGATATATATCAATTCGCCCGGTGGTAGTGTATACGCCGGCTTAGGTATCTATGATACTATGCAGTTTATCAAACCCGATGTAGCTACTATCTGTACAGGTATAGCTGCTTCGATGGCAGCAGTACTGCTATGTGCAGGAGCTGAAGGCAAACGCTCTGCTTTGCCACATTCGCGCGTGATGATACACCAACCCTCAGGAGGAGCACAAGGGGTAGCAAGCGATATGGAAATCAACCTAAAAGAGATGTTGAAGCTCAAAAATGAACTTTACGAAATCATAGCCAAACACAGCAAACAGCCTTTTGCTAAGGTGTATAAAGACTCAGAGCGCGACTATTGGATGATAGCACGCGAGGCTAAAGAGTATGGTATGATAGATGAAGTATTAGAAAGAAAATAATGGCTAAAAAGAAAGAAGAAATAGAATTTTGCTCATTTTGTGGGCGTTCTGAACCCGAAACCGACATACTTATCAGAGGTATGGGGGGGAATATATGTAACTTTTGTGTAGATCAGGCTAACATCATTATTGAGGAGGCTCTGAAACACGAAAAAAACAAAGATAAAAACGCTACGAATGTAGAAATATCTCTGAAAACGCCTCAAGAAATTAAGCGTTTTCTCGACCAATATGTTATAGGACAAGATTTCACTAAGAAAATACTATCAGTAGCGGTGTATAACCACTACAAGCGTTTGCAACAGCCTAACGTAGATGACGAGGTAGAAATACAGAAGAGCAACGTGATAATGGTGGGCGAGACCGGTACAGGTAAAACCCTTGTGGCGCGTACTATTGCCAAAATGCTGAATGTACCTATTGCTATAGTAGATGCTACCGTACTGACTGAGGCCGGCTATGTAGGCGAAGATGTAGAGAGCATTCTTAGTCGTCTGCTACAAGCTGCAGACTATGATGTAGCTAAAGCCGAAAGAGGTATCGTATTTATAGACGAAATAGACAAGATAGCGCGCAAGAGCGATAATCCGTCTATTACCCGTGATGTTTCGGGTGAGGGCGTACAGCAAGCTTTGCTTAAACTTTTAGAGGGTTCAGTAGTGAATGTACCCCCTAAAGGCGGTCGTAAGCACCCTGACCAGAAGTATATAGAGGTCAATACCGAGCATATTCTCTTTATAGCAGGTGGAGCTTTTGACGGTATAGAGCGCGTGATATCTAAGCGCCTCAATATGCAGGCAGTAGGCTATAACTCGTCTAAAAACACACATATAGACCGTAAAAACTTAGTGCAGTATATCATTCCTAAAGACCTGAAAGACTTTGGTTTGATACCCGAAATTATAGGTCGTTTGCCTGTGCTTACCTATATGAATCCGTTAGATAGACACACGCTTAGAATGATACTTACTGAACCTAAGAATGCTATCATCAAACAGTACCAAAAACTGTTTGAGATGGACGGTATAAGATTTGAGATAACAGAGGAAGCCCTCGACTTTATAGTAGAGAAAGCTTTAGAATACAAATTAGGGGCACGAGGCTTGCGTTCGTTATGCGAGAATATCCTAACCGATGCTATGTTTGAACTTCCTAATTCGGGTGTTAAAAATCTAACCGTCACAAAGGAATACGCAGAAGAGAAACTAAACAAATCGGCATTGCAAATTGCCTCATAACAATAACAACTATGGAACTAACATCTATTATACGCGAGAGTATGCTAAAGGCTATCAGCTATGAAACCTATCGGAATTTGATAGACAAGTATGAGGCTGAAGGCAAAAGCAGTGGGGTAGAACAGACTGAAGAACTGGTACACTATACTGCTCTAAATCAGAAGCGCTATAAACGACTTGATAAAACTATTGAGATAGCAGAAGATAAAGCGACTTTTTTTAAGAATTATTCTAATAGTGTTTGCTTATTGGTAATAACAGAGACTTGGTGTGGTGATGCAGCACAGATTTTGCCAGTGGTGCATAAGATAGCTGAGTTGAACCCTAAAATCACAATGAAAATAGTATTTCGTGATGAAAATGAAGCACTGATGAATGAGTTTCTGACTAATGGGGGCAAGGCTATTCCTATAGTGATATTCTTAGATTTACAGGATAAGGTGTTAGCACGTTGGGGGTCTCGCCCTTCAGTGGCTACCCAAATGGTAGCTGAAGAAAAAGCTAAAAATGGCAAGCTGACTCCTGAATTTAAAGAAGATCTTCAGAGATGGTACAACCAAGATAAAGGGGCTACTATCGTAGATGATTTTATAGCTATAATGCAATCTATCTTAACCGAAAAATAATAAGTGTATGAAGAAAATAATAATAGCTTTAGGTGCTTTAGTAGCTATCACAGCCAATGCACAAGAAACTAATACAACTACTGTATCAGAACCCGCACAACAATCTGTACGCACAACGCAATCAGTACAGACTAATCAAAATGCATATACTGCCCAGACCGCTGTTGCTCCGGTAGAAGAAGCTAAACCTACTACCTTAGAAGGGGTGTTTCAGCAACTGATAGACAGATCGGGGGCTTGGCAGAACTTCAAGATGTTAGACAGAGGTAAATTGGCTGCTTTTCAGCGCAGTATGACTGACAGCATCAACGGAGTGCGCTCGCAATTAGTAGCTGAAAAGCAAAAAGTAAAAGAAAATGAGGCTACCATAAAAGAGCTCAACGATAAAATAACAGAGATACAAGCGGCTCTCGACCAAACTAAAGACCAAAAAGACAGTGTGAGTTTCTTTGGTGCTTTAGTATCTAAAGGGCTATACAATACTATTATGTGGGGTATCGTATTGGCTTTGGCATCGTTATTGGTGCTTTATATCTACAAATTCTCTAATGGTAATGTAGTAACAAAAAAATCTATAAATGACCTAAACGAATTGCAAGAGGAGTACGAGAACTACCGCAAAGCAGCTATTGAGCGTGAGCAGAAAGTACGTCGCCAATTGCAAGACGAAATTAACAAACACAGATAATCAATGCGCATTGATATTATTTCGGTAGTACCCGAATTGATAAAAGGTTTTTTTGACTATTCTATCATCAAGCGCGCTATAGATAAGCAGTTGGTAGAGGTGTATTTTCATAATTTGCACGATTATGCTAACAATGCTTACCGCCAAGTAGATGACTATCAGTTTGGTGGAGGGGCTGGTATGGTGATGATGATAGAGCCTATTGATAAATGTATCACGGCACTAAAAGCAGAGCGCCATTATGATGAGGTGATATTTCTGACCCCTGATGGTGAAACACTGCAGCAGAAAACAGCTAATAAGCTGTCGCTATCAGAAAACCTAATCATTCTTTGTGGGCACTTTAAAGGGGTAGACCAGCGCGTACGCGACCATTTTATTACCAAAGAAATCTCTATAGGCGATTATGTACTTTCGGGAGGTGAATTAGGGGCGGCTGTGTTATGCGATGCTGTTATCAGGCTTATACCAGGGGTACTCTCTGATGAGACTTCAGCTCTTACTGACTCATTTCAAGATAATCTATTAGCACCACCTGTTTATACGCGTCCTGCTAATTATAAGGGTTGGGAAGTGCCAGAGGTACTCACGAGTGGCAATACACCTAAAATAGAACAATGGCGAGAAGAAATGGCTTACCAGCGCACTAAAGAAAGAAGGCCAGATCTGCTGAAATAGAGACGAAAAGACTGAAAATGACACAACCATATGAAAAAACTATCTTACACGAATGGTGCTTCTAATATACCATTATTAGGAGAAACTATTGACGAAAATCTTCGGAAAACAGTGGCTAAGTTTCCTAATAATGATGCGCTTATATCAGCGCATCAGCACTATAGAGCCACTTATACAGAGTTTTATGAGCAGGTAACTGCAGTAGCTAAAGGATTAATAGCTTTAGGAGTAAAGACAGGAGACCGTGTAGGTATTTGGTCGCCTAACTGCTATGAATGGACATTGCTACAGTATGCTACGGCCAAAATAGGTGCTATAATGGTAAATATAAATCCCGCGTATCGTACGAGTGAGTTGATATACGTTATTAACCAATCTGGCTTGTCATATATATTTTCTGCTATACAGTTTAAGACAAGTCATTATAAAAAGATGATAGACGATGCGCGAGAGTTTACAGATACCTTGCGCAAGGAAGTGTATTGGGGCGAGAGTTGGGAGTACTTTTTAGCCCAAGGTAAGAAAGTATCAGATGAAAAATTGCAGTCATACGAAGCTAAAGTACAATTTGACGACCCTGTAAATATACAATATACTTCGGGCACTACAGGCAACCCTAAAGGCGTAACGCTAACACACCACAATATACTTAACAATGCTTATTTTATAGGCGTTAGAATGAACTATACTGATAAAGATAGGGTGTGTATACCAGTACCTTTCTATCATTGTTTTGGTATGGTAATAGGCAACTTGTGCTGTACGGCACACGGTGCTACAATGGTTATTCCTAATGATAGTTTTGACGCTACTAAAACTCTTGAGGTAGTAGAACGCGAGCGTTGTACTTCTTTGTACGGAGTGCCTACTATGTTTATCTCAGAATTATACACTTTAGATCGCCATCCTTATGACCTGTCGAGTTTGCGTACTGGCGTGATGGCAGGAGCTTTATGTCCGCCAGAGATTATGAAGCGAGTGAAAGAACAGATGAATATGCACGAGATAACAATATGTTACGGAATGACCGAAACTTCACCTGTTTCTACCCAAACAAGAATAGGAGTGCCTTTTGAGAAACAAATACATTCGGTAGGAACTATACAAGACCACATAGAGATAAAAATTATCAATCCAGAGACTAAAGCTATCGTACCACGTGGCGAGAGCGGTGAGTTATGTACACGAGGTTACTCGGTGATGCTAAAGTATTGGAACAGTCCGCAAGCTACCGCACAAGTAATAGATGAACAACGTTGGATGCACTCAGGTGACCTCGCAATGATGGATGAAGACGGCTATATACACATTTCAGGACGTATAAAAGACCTCATTATCAGGGGAGGAGAAAATATATCACCTAAAGAGATAGAAGACTTCTTATACACTTATGAAGGAGTGATGGATGCTCAAGTAATAGGCGTACCAAGTAAGAAGTTTGGCGAGGAAGTAATGGCGTGGATAAAACCTAATGAGGGGGTTACCCTAACTGAAGAAGAGTTACGCAACTTCTGCAAAGACCGTATTGCGCACTACAAAGTGCCGCGTTATTGGAAGTTTGTTAATGAGTTTCCGATGACTATCTCAGGTAAAATACGCAAGGTAGAAATGCGCGAAATAGCCGCTGAAGAGCTCGGACTACAGTTAGAAGATTAGACAAAATTTTGATTTGACAATTAATATATCAACCATATAATTATCTAAAAAAGAAGAAAATGGTATACAAATTTAGAGTAATACTCGATGTAAAAGAAGATGTCTTTAGAGACATTATGATTCAAGGAGAGGCTACCTTAGAAGATTTTCACAATGTGATAAACCAATCATTTGGTTTTGCAGGAGATGAGATGGCTTCTTTTTACCTTACAGATGAGGATTGGAATCAAGGAGAGGAAATAACCCTTTTTGACCTATCAGAGAGTGGAGAAATACGCTTAATGGAAGAGACTACTATCGATTCAGTAGTAAATGAAGATGAACCTAAACTGCTATATGTCTATGATTTTATGCAAATGTGGACGTTCTTTGTAGAATTAGTAGAGGTAGATGAAGAAGAAGCAGGGGTATCATACCCTACAGTGGTGTATGCTCACGGTACTATTCCAGCTGAAGCTCCTGAAAAATCATTTGTAGCTGATGATTTTAATGAGTTTGACGATGAGTTTAATGACTTTGATATAGACGAAGAAGACTACGAAAGTTTTTCAGAAGAGGACTACTATCGATAATAAATAGGTAATAAGTAAATAACTATGCTAAATTTATATACCACTAATATTGAAACGCTTTCGGTGCATAGAGTAGGCAATCAGAGTAAGGGGGAACCTCTTTTCTTATCAGAAAATCCTTATGCACTGAATGATGAAATTATAGGTTTGCTAAAAGAATATTTTTTTAAACCTTTTAGAGAGAAAGAGGAGAACTATTTTAGATTTGTACACGATGCTGATGTAGAGTTTAACGAACTTTATCAGTTGGTAACTCCTATTTTTGAAGATGAGAGTAGTATTCATCAGCAGTCGAAAAAGATAGCACAGCACCTCTATAACCAATCTAATCACCCGCATATAAAGAGTGGGGAGGTATATGTGGCTTTGCTGCACGATACTTACTTAGATAATGAAAAAGTGAAAGCAGTGGGTATTTTTAAATCGGAGGTGAAGAATAGCTTTTTTCAGTTTGAAGAGCAACCTAACCAATTAGAAATTATTATTCAGGAAGGGGTAAATATTCAGAAATTAGATAAAGGTTGTATTATTTTTAACACCAATAAGGAAGAAGGATATAAAATACTGTCGGTAGATAGTAATCGCTATGATACTAAGTATTGGCTTGAAAACTTTCTGAATGTAGATGCCCTAATCGATGATAACTTTTATACTAAAAAGTACTTGAAGTTTAGTCAGGATTTTGCTAAAGATGTTATTCTACCAGCAGAAGACAAGAAAGAGGAAGTACTCTTTATGAATAGGGCTATTAATTACTTTGCTAAAAATGATGATTTTGAAGAAACCTCATTTGTAAATGAAGTGTTTGACAATCCAGAATTTATACCAGAGTTTAAGCACTATAAAGTAGAGAAAGGGCCTAAGTATCAGATAGAAGATGTATCAAGTTTTCCAATAGCTAATAAAGCGGTATCGGATGTGCGTAAGAAGATTAAAAATGTGATAGACTTAGATACTAATATACAGATACGTATGGATTTTATCAATCCAGAATCGGCAGATAAGTTTATAGAGAAAGGTTGGGACGAAGAGAAGCAGATGTACTATTACTTAGTGTATTTCAATAAAGAACAGAAAAACAAGGAGTAATAGTTAATAACAAATAAAAAAAGACAAGCGATAAATCTTCAAGATTTATCGCTTGTCTTTTTTTATGCTTATTTCTGAAGTACTTTGTGTACCGCTTTTATAATACCATCTTTGTCTAATCCGTATTTTTGCATTAGCTGAGCTGGAGTACCGCTTTCGCCAAAAGAGTCGTTTACAGCTACAAACTCCTGACGAGCAGGGAAGTGCTGGGTAAGTACGCGCGCTACGCTCTCGCCTAAACCTCCATAGTAATTGTGCTCTTCGCAGGTAACTACTGCTTTGGTTTTCTTCACTGATTTAAGAATTATATCTTCATCTAAAGGCTTGATAGTATGAATGTTGATTACTTCAGCAGAGATGCCTTTTTGCTCTAATTCTTCACAAGCTAATAGAGCCTCCCACACTAAGTGTCCGGTAGCTATGATAGTAACATCAGTACCTTCATTGAGCAATATACCTTTTCCTATTTCGAACTTTTGGTCTTCAGGCGTAAAGTTGGCTACTGCAGGTCTGCCAAAACGCAGGTAAACTGGGCCTACATAATCGGCAATGGCAAGAGTAGCTGCTTTGGTTTGGTTGTAGTCGCAAGGATTGATAACCACCATATTAGGAAGCATTTTCATCAGCCCGATGTCTTCTAATATTTGGTGAGTAGCTCCGTCTTCGCCCAAGGTAAGACCTGCGTGAGAGGCACATATTTTCACATTTTTATTAGAATAGGCTATCGATTGGCGTATTTGGTCGTATACGCGTCCGGTAGAGAAGGCAGCGAAAGTACCTGTGAAAGGGATTTTGCCTCCGATAGTAAGTCCAGCAGCAATACCCATCATATTAGCTTCGGCGATGCCGATTTGGAAGAAGCGTGTAGGGTTTTCTTCGATAAATTTCTCCATTTTGAGAGAGCCAATAAGGTCGGCACAGAGGGCTACCACATTGGGGTTAGTACGACCGAGCTCAGCTAAGCCAGCTCCGAACCCACTTCGGGTATCTTTTTTTCCTGTATCAATATATTTTTTCATTGTTATAATAATGATAATCAATTTAGGCGCAAAGGTAATATATAATTAGCAAATTAGCAAATTAGTAAATTGAGAAATATTGCTCGCCGACTTTTTTTCGCTTAACCTTCGCTCATCCTTCGCTCATCCTTCGCTCATCCTTCGCTCATCCTTCGCTCATCCTTCGGTGTAGGTATATCTAAAGTAAAGGTATAGTAGAAAAATATAGCCTTATTAGTTGCTATTTCATAATTAATTTGTATATTTGCGCCCGATTTTAATACCTCTTACCATTACTTTATACTTTTCAAAATAAAAAATATCTACTAAAAAATCATTTACTTTAATAACAACTATTTTTACATAAAATGTTCAACTTTGTAGAGTTAAAAACAAAAAAGCTTCCTGAACTACAGGCTATAGCTCAGCAGCTAAATGTACCTAAGTATCGCTATCTGAATAAGTTAGACCTTATAAATCAGATTATTGCCTTTCAGGAGAAAGGAGGACAAACGCCTTTGCCTCAGGAAGATACACCTAAGAAAACTGCGGTAGCCGCTGATAGTCAATCAGAAACTAAGTCGGAATCTAAATCAGAAACTAAGTCGGAATCTAAATCAGAAACTAAGTCAGCATCTAAATCGGAAGCTAAACCTACCCCTAAATCAGAGGCTAAACCCCAACCAGAAGCTAAAAAGAAAGGCGGAAAAAAGAAAATAGAAGTTCCGCAAAAAGTAGGAAGTTCTAATCAAGAGAATTTTGCCAAAACAACTGTTAGTAAGTCAGTTAGAACAGAAGAAGAAAATAAAGGGGACTATAAACCGTCTTTTCAGAAGAAAAATACTTCACAAAACACTAACACCCCTCCTAAAGCAGCTGCTCCTGCTGCTAATTACAATCCTAACAATAATTATGTAGTTGACGCTGATAACTTCGACAAAGAGAAGAAAAATCGCTATAGAGCTCCTGATTTTGAGTTTGATAGCGTGGTAGATTGCGAAGGAGTACTTGATATTACAGCTGATGGGTACGGCTTTTTGCGTTCTTCAGACTATAATTATTTAGCATCGCCAGATGATATTTATGTATCGCCTTCGCAAATACGCCTGTTTGGATTGCAAACCGGTGATACGGTACACGGAGAGGTACGTCCGCCTAAAGAGGGAGAAAAGTATTATCCGCTATTGAAAGTGATTAAGATTAACGGTCTTGACCCACAAGTGGTGCGTGATAGGGTACTTTTTGAGCATCTTACTCCTCTTTTTCCTAATGAAAAATTTGAGTTAGCTGGTAGAGGTTCAACTATTTCAACACGTCTAATAGATTTATTTGCCCCCATTGGAAAAGGGCAGCGCGGTATGATAGTGGCGCAACCTAAAACGGGTAAAACGATGTTGCTAAAAGACATTGCTAATGCTATCAGCAAGAATCACCCTGAAGTGTACCTGATGGTATTGCTTATAGACGAACGCCCTGAGGAGGTGACTGATATGCAGCGCAGTGTAAGGGGAGAAATTATCTCATCAACTTTTGATAAAGAGGCAAGTGAACACGTGAGAATAGCCAATATAGTATTAGAAAAGGCAAAACGATTGGTAGAATGCGGTCACGATGTGGTAATTCTGCTTGACTCAATAACTCGCTTGGCACGTGCTTATAATACAGTGCAACCGGCTTCGGGTAAGGTGCTTACAGGAGGGGTAGATGCCAATGCGCTACACAAACCTAAACGCTTTTTTGGTGCGGCGCGTAATATAGAAAACGGAGGGTCACTATCAATTATAGCGACAGCTCTTACGGATACGGGCTCCAAGATGGATGAAGTGATTTTTGAAGAATTTAAAGGAACGGGCAATATGGAGCTGCAATTAGATAGACGTATAGCTAACCGCCGTATCTTCCCTGCCATAGACCTGATGGCTTCTTCTACCCGTCGTGATGACCTGCTATTAGATGAAAATACACTGAACCGTACGTGGGTGTTGCGCAAGTATTTGGCGGAGATGAATCCGATAGAAGCAATGGAATTTATGGAGAAACAGATGAAACAAACGCGCAACAATCAGGAGTTTTTAGCGACTATGAATAATTAAATGTTGTTGATATACAGTGGTTTATAAAAATATGTAAAAAATATTTTAAAAATA
>ERZ772766.895-NODE-895-length-16755-cov-5.002994_pt1 | contig 16755 bp, 8 predicted proteins | sample MGYA00511379_ERZ772766 | MGnify/ENA primary metagenome ERZ772766 (study PRJEB29015, sample SAMEA2737895) | human oral metagenome | biome: human oral; feature: human-associated habitat; material: dental | place: China | collected 2116 ...
GCCGCCCATGACCTGGGGGGTCACCAGGGTGGGGGTGGTCATGGGGGTGAAGCCGCGGGCCACCGCCGCCTCCAGGGCCGCCGTCATGAGGGCGAGCTCCAGGCGCATGCCCCAGCCCTTGAGGTAGTAGAAGCGGGCCCCGGAGACCTTGGCGCCGCGACGGGTGTCGATAATGTCCAGGCCCTCGCCCAGGGCCAGGTGGTCGGCCGGGGTGAAGCCCTCGGCGGTGAAGTCACGGGGCGCGGGGCCCTCGTGGCGCAGGACGACGTAGTCCTCCTCGCCGCCGGCAGGGGCCCCCTCGATGAGGTTGGCGAACCGGCGGGCGTACTCGTCCAGGGCGGCGGCGGCGACGTCGGCCTGGACCTGCGCCTCCTTGACCGTGGTCGCGAGCTCCTTGGCCCGGGCGAGGATGGCGGGGCGCTCCTCGGGCGAGGCCTTGCCCACTGAGCGGGAGACCGCCTTCTGCTCAGCACGCAGGGTCTCAAAGGCGGCCAGGCGTGCACGGCGCGTCTCATCGGCCTCAATAAGACGGTCCACCAGGGAGACGTCGGCTCCGCGGGCCCGCTGGCTGGCGCGGTAGAGCTCGGGGTTCTCGCGCAGTGCGCGCAGGTCGATCATGCCTCCACTCTACCGAGCCGACGCCGCTCCCCGGGGAGGCGACGGACCCCGGCGGGCCGCCAGGGCCTGGGACGAGAGGCCGTGGGCGAGCCCGGGTCCACCCCGGGGACGCCTCGGGGACGCCGGTGGCAGCCCACGACCTGCCCACCCTGGACCCGGCCGACGACGTCCGCCCCAGGGACACCTCGGGTCCGCCGGTGGCAGCCGGGCCCGGGGAGGCCGGGCGCCGCCGTGGCGGCCCTCCCCTGTCACCCGGCGTCACCCGGGCCCGGGCGCTGCGCACAGGGGCCCGAGACGAGGACACTACGTTCGTACATCTAATGCACTTAATCGATACTGAACCCATTCGCCCGGCGCGTCGCCCAGGTGCTCGGTATCCTTACCTGGTCCCGCCGCCGGGCCCCGGCAGGCCCTCACCCCGGACCTCTGGCCCTTTCCTCCTCGTCCCAGGTGGTGTGACGTGACTGTGACATTGACCGGAATCGCGACCCGGTAACCCGCCTCCCCCTCTGTGTCATTCGAGTGACCTATAGTCAAAACCATCCCACAGCGCCGCCGGGCGCGACACCCCACCCTTAATGACAGGACCACGCCTATGGCCGCGACCCCACTGCCCTCCTTCTCGCAGCTGCGCGCCTTCGTGGCACTGTGCGACAACCAGCACTTCGGTGAGGCCGCGGCGAGCCTCGGCGTCAGCCAGCCCAGCCTCTCCCAGGCGATCCACACCCTGGAGAGGCGCGTGGGCGGTGAGCTCGTGGAGCGCACCACCCGCAAGGTCCTGGTCACCCCCCTGGGGGAGTCCCTCCTGCCGTTCGCGCGCGAGGCCGTCCTGGCGGCCGAGAGCTTCAGCCAGGCTGCCGCCAACGAGGGTGCGTCCCTGGTCGGTACCATACGTCTGGGCATGATCCCCACCCTGGCCCCCTACCTGGCCCCGGTGGTCCTCGACGGCCTGTCCGAGCTGCTGCCCGAGCTGCGGGTCGAGCTGCGGGAGATGACCACCGGCGACATCCTGACCCTCCTGGAGCAGGGGCGCCTGGACGCCGCCGTCCTGGCCATTGACGTGGACATGCAGCGGGCCGCCGCCATCCCCATGTTCGACGAGCCGCTGGTGGTCCTCGTGCCCGTGGACCACCCCTGGGCGGGGCGCACCGACCTGCGCACCAACGAGCTCGACGCCCAGAACCTCCTGCTCCTGGACGAGTCCAACTGCCTGCGCCAGGAGACCCTGGCCATCTGCCAGCACTACAGCTCCCATCCGCCGGTGGCCGTGGCGGCCACCCTGACCACTGTGGTGCAGATGGTGGCCCACGGATCCGGAGTGACCGTGGTGCCCGAGGGCGCCCTGAGGATGCTGGGGGACTCCGCGACCTACGCCGTCGCCCGGTTCCGTCAGGAGGGCGGCACCGCACCCAGCCGCCGTATCGGCCTCGTCCACCGGATCTCCACCTCCCGGGCCGAGGAGTTCGAGGCCCTGGCCCGGGTCCTGACCGACCTGGTGCGTGAGGCTGGCCTGCCGCTGCGCGAGGTACCCGGCTCCGAGCACCGGGACGCAGGCCCGGAGCGCGAGGACCTGGCGGGCTGACCCAGCCGGTCTTCCCGGGGCGCGGGAAAGGCCGTTGCCCTCAGCGCGCTGCTCGCGGCCGTCGGAGCGCGGGGCCCGGGGAAGGCCGAGACCCCTCACGGCCCCAGGAGGGCCGCCGGGACCACCACGACGCCGTCCCGGTCGCGGTAGGCGGCACGTCCGGTGGTCACCAGCACCGCCTCCCTCAGGCGTGCGCCCAACCGGTCGCGCAGCCACAGCAGGTGGCGGGTGTCCCCCGGTCGGGGCGACGGGTGGGCCTTGACCTCGATCGCCACCACGCACCGGTCACGCCCCTCGACAATGAGGTCCACCTCGTGCGCGCCGCCCTTGGTCCGCAGGTGGTGGACCCGCGCTCCGAGCAGGGAGGCGTAGACCTGGACGCTCTGGGTGACCAGGGACTCGAACAGGGGGCCCAGCATCCGGGGCCGACGCCGCTGCCCAGGAGGAGTCACCACACGTGCTCCCCTCACACCCAGGATCTCCGCGGGCCCCTGTCCCAGGAGGCGGGCCGCGAGCGCGGGATCAACGAGCTGATGCTTGCCCTGGAGGTTCGCGCGGGAGAACTCGTTCTCGCTGGCGCCCCACCCCGGCACCAGGTCCAGGATCCACATGCCGACCAGGTGGTCGCGGTAGGCCCGGGCGGTGTCGGCCGCCAGCGTCCTGCCCAGGGGCCTGCTGGCCAGCTGGCTGATATCGGCGAACGTGGTGGTGGTGGCGACGGCGCTGGCGTAGGCCGTCATCCACTCCCGGACCGACCGCGGCCGCCGGCTCAGGCCCCCGGCGTCACGCAGGTCACGGGTGACGGTCTGCTCGATGTAGCCCTCCAGGAGCTCCTCGCGCGCGTAGGCGTCCTGCTCCCGGATGGCGGGGAAGCCGGAACGGCAGATCTCGTCCACGTACTGGTCGATGGTGACCGTGGTACGGCCTGAGACCGGTGGCAGCTCAGCTGCCGGGGTCGTCGGATCCTCCTGGCGCGCCTGCCCGGCGTCGGAGGCCAGGAGCCCGGCCAGGGAGACGGTGGGAGCAGTCTCCAGGCCGCGCTCGACCAGGGAGAAGGGGCGCATCCGCAGGGTGACGATCCGTCCTGCACCGGTGTGGGTGGGGGCCTGGGAGGGGGTGAAGGAGCCGGTCAGGAGGAAGCGGCCGGGGGTGTAGTCCTGGTCCACGGCGCGGCGTACCCGGTCCCAGAGCCTGGGCATGCGCTGCCACTCGTCCAGGACGACGGGGGTCGGGACGCCGGAGAAGTGGCGGTCCAGGGCCTCGACCTGGTCCCAGTCCGTCGGGTCGTCCAGGGGGAAGAAGCTGCCTGCGACGGCCTGGGCGGTGCGGGTCTTGCCCACGGCGCGGGCCCCGTTGACGCTCACCGCCGGCACCGAGGCCAGCAGCCGCCTCAGCTGCTGATCGACCAGACGGGTCCGGTACTCCCTCACGTACGCCATGGTACGACCCCGGGGGCCTGGGTCCTCTGTTTGGTCACCTCCCCACTAGCCTTTTGGTCGCCTCTCCATCCTCTGTTTGGTCCAGTCCTCAGTCTCTGACTCGTCGGCGACACCCCTTCCTTCTCGTGATTCAAGTCACTTAATAGAGGGAGGTGCCGAGAGGGAGCATGGCGTGTAGTATGTGAGCTGCTCCGCGATACCGTGGAGATCGCGGCTTTCCGTGTGCCGTAACCTCACCAAGGTTGCGTCAGCCCCGAGGGATCGGGGATCGTAACTTTCAATGTGCAGTATGTTTCTGCCTTGGAGGCTGATTGTGCGCCCGTCCTTCGACACCGTCTTCCGGGAGCTCACCGGTCACGCGCCCCGGGAGTACCAGGTCCGGCTCGCCCGGCGCCTGCTTGAGGGCCGCCCTCCGACCGTGATCGAGATCCCCACCGGCATGGGGAAGACCCTGGCGGTCATGACCGCCTGGCTCTACGCCCTGGCCGCGGATCTGGAGCAGGTCCGGGAGCAGGGGGGCACCCGCCGGATCTGGATGAGGCTGCACCTGGTGGTGGACCGCCGCGCCGTCGTCGATACCGCCTTCACCGCCGCCGGGCACCTGCGTGACGGCCTCGCCAGCCCTACCTCCCCGGCGGTCTCCTGGCTGGCCGGGGCGCTGCGCACCGGGGTGGGGCCTTCCCGGAGCCCGCTGGAGGTCCTGCGGCTCCGTGGCGGCCTGGAGGACCGCCCGGAGCACACCCGCTTCCCGGCGTGTCCCACCATTGTCCTGGGCACCCTGGACATGACCGTCTCCCGGCTCCTGTTCCGCGGCTACCAGCTCTCCGCACGCCGACGGAGCATTGACGCCGCCCTGACCGGGACCGACTCCCTGTGGGTCCTGGACGAGGCGCACCTGTCCACCCAGGCGTACACCACCCTGCGCCTGATGGAGTCGCACGCAGCTGGGCTCGAGGACCGGTTCGACGGCGCCGTGCCCCCGCTGAGCGTCATCGCTATGAGCGCGACGGGCGCCCCCCGCCTCCCTGGCGCCCCCCGGCCACCGTCCGGCGACGAGGTGCTCACCATCGACTGGGAGCAGGAGGAGGCCCGCGACCCCGGCCTGGCCCGGCGTCGTCGGGCCCGGGCCGGCACGCCGGTGCGCGTGCACGACGCCGTGAGCAGACCCGCCGCCACCATGGCGGACCTCGCCGCACGGCGGGCGCGGACCCTGGGGGCCGGGCAGTCCCTGGTCGTCTTCTGCAACACGATCAGGACCGTGCAGGTGGTCGCCCGTAAGGTCACCAGGGCCTGCGGTACCACGGGCTCTCCCGCCCTCAAGGTCCTCGTGGGAGGCATGCCCACACGCCACACCGACGCACTCATGGACGCGCTCGCCCCCTACCGCACCGGCTCCCCGCAGCGGTCGGAGGCCGCCCCCGTCGTGGTCGTGGCCACCTCCACCCTGGAGGTCGGTGCGGACCTGGACTTCACCTTCCTCATGACCGAGACCTGCCAGGCGCCCTCCCTCGTCCAGCGCCTGGGACGGGTCAACCGGGTAGGGGACCGGACGGACGGCGGAGTAGATGTGGTCTGCGCCACTAAAGTAGACCCGATCCACGGGGAGGCGGCAGCGGCGGTGGGGACGGCCGTCCGAGGGGCCACCACGCTGTCGGGGCTGCTGGGAGGCCTGGAACGGGGCGGAGCGGAGCTCACCGTCCCCGAGCAGGTGCCCGTCCTGCTGCCCCCAGCGAGCCTGCGCGCCTACCTGCGCACCCTCGGCTCGCGCAACGACCAGCCGGTCTCCCCCTGGATCCGCCCCCTGCAGGACCAGCGCGGGGACGTGACCCTGGTGTTCCGGGACAGCCTGGGACTGCTCCGGTGGGGCGTGCGCCCGGAGGTGGTCCTGGACGACCTGAGGCAGTGGCCACCGGACCTCCGGGCCGAGGGCTGGACCATGTCCGTAGACCAGGCGCACACCCTGGTGGACGAGTCCCTACGCCAGCAGGGCGGGGAGCCCGTCGGCCTCGTCGTCATGGACCCCACCGCCCCCGAGCCGGTCAGCCACCACACCGCCGTCCCCGGCCTGCGCCCCGGCCAGGTCCTGGTGCTGGACCCGGGGTACGCCGGACCCCTCCTGGGGGCGCTCCACGCCGCCACCGACCTCTCAGGGCAGGTGGTCCCACTCAAGGCGGAGGACCGGGGCCTGCGCGCCGCCCAGGAGCGGCTCACGGCGATGGCCGCCGGCCAGGACCCGGCTACCTCGGTGCTCACCGACCTGGGTACCGGCGCCAGGCGGTCCCAGGACCCCTACGGTGAGCTCCTGGAGGCCAGCGTGGAGCTGGTCGCCCCTGCCGGGACGGTCCTGGGCAGAGAGGTCCTGGGGGAGGAGACACCTACGCCGTGGCTCCGCCTGACCCTGACGCCTGCCACCGCGGGGCCTGTCCTGGGCCGGAGCCGCAACCTGCGCGAGCACGGGGCTGCCGTCGGGGCCCGTGCGGGGGCCTGGGCCCAGGCCATGGGCCTGCCCCCGGCGGTGGTCGCGGACCTGGTCCTGGCCGGGACCTGGCACGACGAGGGCAAGCGCGACCCGCGCACGCAAGCCGCCCTGACCATGGGTCTGGACGCGCAGGGCTACCTGGTGCCGCCGGACCGGCCTCCCTCGGAGCCCGTGGCCAGGTCCGGGCTGCCCTACCGGTACTGGCGCCGCTCACGCGACCTGGCCGGGGTCCCGCCCAGGTGGCGCCACGAGGCGCTCTCCGCCGAGCTCCTGGGGGTGGCGCTGGAGCAGGGCCGGGCCCGGGCCCACGACGTCGACCTCGTCCTGCATCTGGTCCTCAGCCACCACGGCTACTTCCGCGGCCCGGGACCGCTCACCCCGCCCGGGGTCGGGCCACGTTACCAGGACCCCGCCGACCCGCTGTGGGCCGAGGCGACCCGGCGCTTCCACCGTCTCAACGACCGCTACGGGCCCTACACCCTGGCCCTGGCCGAGACCGTGCTGCGGCTGGCGGACTGGGACGTCTCCCGGGAGGAGCAGGACCATGGGCGCTGAGACCACCTACCCCCTGCGGGCGCTGTCAGGGCGCCGGGCCGCGCACGTGCTGGCGGTGTGGGGGCTCGTGGACCTGCTGCCCGGCGCCCGGCTGTCCTTCACCGACCAGGACGTGCCCGTGCTGTGGTGGGACGGGGCGGACCTGGCGGGGACCGCCGCCGCGGGGCTGGTGGAACGCACCTGGGACCTGGACCACGGCCCCCTGCGGGGGGTCAGTACGACGACGCCCGCCCGCAGCGTCGTCAACCCCCTGACCGAGCAGGCCTGGGAGCAGGTACCGACCACCGGCCTGTACGGCCACCGGGACCCGTTGGCCGTCTTTGACGTCTCCCGTGCCGCCAAGCGGTCCGGTACGGTGGCGGACCTCCAGGTGGGCGCCTCGGCCCTGACCCTGCTCAGCGGCCGCAGCCACGCCCCCGGCACCGTCAGGGCCACCTGGACCTGCCTGGATGCTAAGGACAGGCAGACCGCCTACCGAAAGGCCCGACGCAGCCTGGAGCACCTGCGCTACGGCGTCCTGGACGTGGCCCTGGCCAAGCCCGGCCTGCGTTTCTCCGCCACGCTCGCCCAGCCCCGGGGAGTCAGTGGCTCGGAACGCTGTGCCGTCCACCCGCTCATTGACCTCCTGGCCTGGGTGGGGCAGACCCTGCTGCTGCCCCGCCAGCGCTCCGTCCCGGCCCCGGGGCGACCCGGCGTCAGCGCCCTGAGCTGGGTCCTCAACCCCGTGCCGCTGCCCCTGGAGGTCCTGCTGGACCTGCACGAGTCCCCTCCCGCGGGCCTGCCCTGGCCCCGGTGGACCGCTCGTATCCAGACCCTGGGGGGCAGCACGAGGGTGACCGCCCTGGGGACCGCCCACCCGGACACGCCGGGGGGCCCGGGCGGCCCGGTCCTGCCCAGCCGGTGGCGCCCACCGTCCCACACGTCCTTAAATAAGGAGACCCTATGAACTTCCGCCCACTTATCGAGTCCCTCATTCGCGACGAGGCGGTTGCGGGCATCACCCTGACCACCGTCTACGAGTCCCTCACCGGCGTCACCGTCACCCCGCCCGCCGGGACCATCCGCCAGGGCGGCGAGGTGGTCGGCCTCTTCACCACCGCCACGGGAGAGACGGCCGCGACCATCGACTCCTGGGGCTCCCAGGCCTCCCGCTGCGAGGCCCTCCTGGCAACCCGGTGCACGCCGTCGGGCCAGCTCCTGGCCGACGAGATCGGCTACCCGCTGGTGATCGTGACCGACGAGGAGGGCAGGACCCTGACCACCTCCGCCGAGCTCTCCCACCGCCAGGCGGACGCCACCTGGCGCCTGCTCAAGGGCGAGCTGGAGGCCAAAAAGGTCGACTTCAAGGGGATCCAGCAGGCCACGCGGGACAGAGCCGACGCTCTCCTGACCGGCTTCCCCACCGCGATCCCCTTCGGGTGGTGGCACTCACACACCAAGCGCTCTCGTTCTCAGAAGGCAGGCGACAACCCTGGGAAAAACAGCTCCGCCAAGAAGCCCGGGCGCACCAAGAAGGTCGACGACGACGCCATGGAGGCCATCCGTGACGACCTGGACTACTACGTCATGGACCCCTCCCAGTCCCGCTCCGCCCGTCTGTTCACCTCCGAGATCATGGCGCTGGGAGTCTCCGAACGGCGGCGCAGGGCGGGCCGGGTGGACCGGGTGTTCGGGGGCGCCGGGGGCGAGGTGGGCGGCAAGAGGCTCTCCGTCCTCGGCCTGGGCTCGCTGCCGCCGACGGAGGATGAGGACAAGATGCCCTCGGACCTCACCTACCGCACCATCGAGGGCCACGCCTTCCTGTCCCTGACGGGCCTGCGGTCCTTCCGGTTCGAGCAGGTGGACGAGGTGCTCGCCCGCACACTCGTCGTCTGCCTGACCCTGCTCCTGCACACCACCCTGCAGCACCACCTGGACCTGCGGGCGGGCGCCGAGCTGCGCGTGGTCGAGCCGGGCACGCGCGCGCAGGTGGCCAGGCACGGCGCCGCCCCCGAGCCGCTGGAGCTGCCCGCCCCGGACGAGCTCAGGAAGCTGGTGCGCACTCTGGGACGGGAGGCCGGGTGGTCGGGGAAGACGACGACGCTCGTTGTGTCCCCCACCTCACCTCTGGGCAAGCTCCTCAACCTCGTCGACGGCGGCAAGTGATGCCCGCCCTGACGGTCTCGGCGGTCTTCCCCACCGGCCAGTTCAACGCCCACGACGCCGACGGCCACGCCGAGTGGCCACCGGCCCCCGCCCGGGTGCTGGCCGCCCTCCTGGGGGCCGCGCACCGGCTCGGTGAGGGCGTGGCCGAGGTGGAGGCGCTGTTCAGCGCCCCCGCCCCGCTCATTACGGGGCCCGTCGTCGGGCTGCGGGACACGGGGTTCGGGCGGTGGGTGCCGGTGAACAACGAGCTGCAGGTACGCGCGGACGGCACCATGGGCATTGTCGACCGTGCCGACCGCTTTGGTGAGAGGCAGCAGAAGGCCCCTGAGCGCGGGGTCCTGGTGGGGACCGGCCCCCAGGACGTCGTACGCTGGACGTGGGAGGTGCCCGACGGGGCCGCGCCGAGGGTCCTGCGCCGGGTGGCACGCTCCGTGGAGTACCTGGGGCGCCCCACCTCCCCGGTCCTGCTGGACGTGTCCACCGGCCCCCAGCCGGACCCAATCCCGGGGGCCAGCGCCCAGTCAGCCCCGGGAGCCAGCGCCCGGACCGGAACCATGAGGCCGGAGCACCAGGGGACCGAGGTGGCAGGCGCAGAGGCGGCGGAGCTGGCGTCCCCCGGAGCCGGGGACCCGGAGGCCAGGGTTCCGGCAGGGCACCTGCGCTGGGAACCTCACCCGGACGGTTGGCTCCACCTGCGCGTGGGCACGCCCGCGCTCCTGGAGGCCCTGGCCGCCCGGGAGGAGGAGCGCCGTCGGAGCCAGATGACAGGTGAGCACCCGGTCGTCACCACGTGCCCCACAGCACCCTACCTGCTCGTGGGGGCGGCCCGGGAGGGGGCGAGGGACGGGGCCGCGGTCCCGACGCTCCTGCGCTCCTGCGCGCTCTACCGGGTCGGGGGTGGCGGGAGCGGCAGGGACCAGCGGTTCCTGCACGCTGGGGACGTGGCCACGGTGGTCTCACAGGTCCGGGACGTCCTCGGACCCGGCGGCTGGATCCTGCCGCTGGTCGGCCCGGAGGGCAGACGTGGGCTGAGGGTCCTGCGCGGCGTGGTGGTCTGCGAGGTCCGCGGCCCGGCCCGCCTGGAGCTGGCCACGCGCACAGGGGTGTGGCAGATGAGGCTGCACGAGGCCAGGTCCCTGCGCTCCCTGCCCAGGGTGCTGTGGGCGGCCACCCGGGCCGCGCGCACGTGGACCTCCGTGGTGCCGACCCCGGTCGACGACGCCACGCTGCTGGAGGCGTCCCGGTCACTGGCCCGCTCCCTGGGGGTCGTCCTGACCGGCGTCGAGGCCCATGAGGCCTCCCGGTCCGAGGGGGCCGTGGACGTGGACGGCGACCACGGGCTGCGGCACGTCACCGTGCAGGTCGACGCCGCCGTCCCCGGACCGGTCAGCCTTGACGGGGCCCTGCTCGTACCAGCTGGCGCGAGCGGGCTGGCAGTGGCCCGGGGCAAGTACCACACGTAGTACCGTCAGAGGCGCCCTCGTCAGGACAGGCCCAGGCTGTCCGCACCCGTGGGCAGCGCAGTACCTGGGCTGACACCGCCGTCGAGGCACCCGGTACCGGGTCCGGGCACAGGCGGTCTGCTCGCGGCCAGGACCACGTCCTTCCCGCACCACTTACGTCCGCCCTCAACCTCTTAGGAGCCTCTGTGCAAGACCAGGTCCTCGCAATCCCTCTGACTGAGGCACTTGAGTACCTCAGTACCCCCGACGGCGTCCACCACCTGGCACTGAGAAACCTGCCCGACCTCCGGGGGGTCTCACGCACAGCCCGGGCTTCCCTGGGTGTCCTCTTCCGTCTGGCCCTGCCCACCGAGCTAGGCGGGCAGGCGGGACACGTCACCATTCGCTACCGCGGGGCGCCCCCGATCAAGGACGCGCAGAGTCTTGAGACCCCTGACGGACTGGCGGTCGGGCAGCGGCTGACTGTCCGCGCGGTTGCCGAGAAGCGACGCGAGGACGAGAGCGGACGCACCCGTATCCGGGCGGTTCGGGACGAGGAGGCGGAGGACTGGGCGCGCGCGCTCCTGGGACGCCACGGCCTTGAGGTATGCGACCTCAAGGTGAGTCCCCGCTGGTTCCTGGGAAGCCGGGGGCAACGCTCCTTCATGGTCCGTGACCTCACAGCTACCGTGATAGCAGTACAAGAGGAGGCAGTACGTGCCTACGTCAGTGGTATCGGCCGAGGAAAGGCCTTTGGGTATGGCATGCCCATTGTGCTGTGATATCAGCACGTTTAACGTCGCTAAGTGCACAAACTGAGGTGCGACGCGGGCACGCCTCTGGTACCCTTGCGGGGTCCGCGGCAGCCAGCAGGTCGGCAGTAAATGCACGACGACCATCCGCCCAACAAACCTGCAGATCAGCTAGCGACAGCTCCGCGCATACGGAGATTAAGGCGGGGAGCGTGCCTGGTGGGGCCCGGAGGAGACGACAGCTCCGCGCATACGGAGATTAAGGTTCCCCCAGCGGTGCATAACGACGATTAGTTCCGACAGCTCCGCGCATACGGAGATTAAGGGTTCTCCTTCGGAATCACGATAATCCGGGAATCGACAGCTCCGCGCATACGGAGATTAAGGAGCTACCGTCAAACGCAAGATTATGGAAGTACCGACAGCTCCGCGCATACGGAGATTAAGGCCTACTGCCCCGGCCGATGGTACCCATGGCTCAGACAGCTCCGCGCATACGGAGATTAAGCCAGCGCCCACTACGCGACCACCATCCTCAAGCCGACAGCTCCGCGCATACGGAGATTAAGGCCTGGTGCCCGAGACGCGCTCCGGCGTGGTCGGGACAGCTCCGCGCATACGGAGATTAAGGGACCATGGTGGGCTCCCTGGTCCACATCGTGCGGACAGCTCCGCGCATACGGAGATTAAGGTACCGCATCTCGATCGCCGCATACCGCGCGACCGACAGCTCCGCGCATACGGAGATTAAGGCCCGGCGCCCTCCTGCGGCGCCGCGGTCCTGCTGACAGCTCCGCGCATACGGAGATTAAGGCAGGTTGATGTCGTGTCGTATACGCCGGATGTCGACAGCTCCGCGCATACGGAGATTAAGGTACCGCATCTCGATCGCCGCATACCGCGCGACCGACAGCTCCGCGCATACGGAGATTAAGGCCCGGCGCCCTCCTGCGGCGCCGCGGTCCTGCTGACAGCTCCGCGCATACGGAGATTAAGGGTGCTGCGCCTCGGCCTCGACGCCGCTCCCATCGACAGCTCCGCGCATACGGAGATTAAGGGGTCGTCACCCCCCAGATAGACAGCTGGGGCCAGACAGCTCCGCGCATACGGAGATTAAGGGGGCGGGCGCACCGACACCCTGCCCGCCCACGCGACAGCTCCGCGCATACGGAGATTAAGGGACCTGGTCCTTCTTCAGGCCGCCCTTCTCGGCGACAGCTCCGCGCATACGGAGATTAAGGGCCGCCGACAACGCGCCCGCCGGCCCCGACGTGGACAGCTCCGCGCATACGGAGATCAAGGCGCCTCTGGGGGGCGGGGCCTTTCTGACGTGGGGACAGCTCCGTGCATACGGAGATTAAGGGTCCACCCTGGCCGCCGCCGACCTGGAGCAGTCGACAGCTCCGTGCATACGGAGATTAAGGCCCAGTTCCCCGTCACGGGGCTGAAACAGTAGTGACAGCTCCGTGCATACGGAGATTAAGGGACCTCTGCCACGCCCTGCCACGCGGAGTCCCAGACAGCTCCGTGCATACGGAGATTAAGGTATTACCCTTCGTCGCCACCGGAATACGCCGCTGACAGCTCCGTGCATACGGAGATTAAGGCACGATGACCGGCTCGTCGTCCCAGTAGTCCTTGACAGCTCCGTGCATACGGAGATTAAGGCAGGTCCACACCCGCCGCGTACTGGTCAGCGACGACAGCTCCGTGCATACGGAGATTAAGGGTCGTCGATCCCCACGTGCTCCACGGGCGCGCAGACAGCTCCGTGCATACGGAGATTAAGGGGACGAGAGCCCGATGTAGGTGCACAGGGCGTTGGACAGCTCCGTGCATACGGAGATTAAGGCGTTACTGTTAATAAGGACTCTGCGGTTGACGAGACAGCTCCGTGCATACGGAGATTAAGGCACGGCGGCCACGCTCCTCATGGCCGCCCACGTGACAGCTCCGTGCATACGGAGATTAAGGTAATTAGTGCGTCGCGTTTTGTGCCGGCGGTTAGACAGCTCCGTGCATACGGAGATTAAGGGAAGCCACGGTCACCGACCATGAGCTCATCAGCGACAGCTCCGCGTATACGGAGAACCAAACACGCGCGTGTCGTCAATTCGGCCTCGCCTCCTTGGTTGGCCGTCCTGCCCTCGCCCGTCGTCGGCCCTGTACCACCTACAAACCTCGGTCAGCCCACCAGCCGACCGCCACCGCTTGACGCACCGCACAGGGCACCCCGGGGCTCGCGCAGACTGCACTAGTTCTTTCAGATCTCACGACTTCTTGTAAGAGGCAGTTTTAGAGCTCACGGAATCATGCAGATATCTCAGGATCGAGAGGAAGGGCAGCACAAAAACTCGTGCAGTTTGCACGAACTAGTGCATTCTGCAAGAACTCGTGTGCTCAGCGCCCGCACCTGACGCCCAGGACCGGACCAGGCCCCGGCAGCCTCAGGGCGCCGCGGACCACAAGCCGGGGAGCTGGCCAGAGCGGGGTCCCCGGCGCCAGGCGGGCAGGCGGGACACGTCAGGTGCACACCGTGCAGACCCCGGCCGCGGCCTGGTGGCGGCTAGGCGGGCAGATGGGACACGTCTGGGGAGGCCAGGGTACGCCACGGCGGTCGGCCTGCGGGTGCCGGGCGGGCACGCGGGGCGCCCGGGCAGCCCGGCGCCGGGTGGGCACGCGACTCCGGCCCGCCACCCGGCCTACCGGCCACCCGCGCTATCGGCCACCCGGCCTACAGGCTGCGCCCCTCCAGGACGTCCGCCACCCAGGCGCGCGCCACCTGGAAGTCCTTGTCGCTGGTGCCCGCGACCACCGTGACCGGGCGGGCGTCCAGGCGCGGGTAGGAGCCCAGGAAGCGCACCACCGGGCAGGTGCGGTGCAGGCCGATGACGGCCGCCTGGATGCGTTCCTCCCGGATGTGCCCCTCGACGTCAATGCTGAAGCGGTACCGCCCCAGGGCGTCACCCACCGGGCGGGACTCAATACGTGTCAGGTTCACGCCGCGGGCGCTGAACTGCTCCAGCATGTCCAGCAGGGCGCCCGCCCGGTTGTGGGGCAGCTGGACCAGGAGCGTGGTCTTGTCCGCCCCTGTCACCTCCGGGACCCGTCCGGGTCGGGTGACCTTGACGAAGCGGGTTATGGCGTCCGACTTGTCGGCCACCCCCGCCGCCAGGACCTCCAGGCCGTAGTCCTGTGCCGCCAGCGGGTTGCACAGGACCGCCTGGAAGCCCACCTGCTCCAGGCTCCGGTCCGTCTCCGCGAGCGCCTGCGCCGGCGCGGAGGTCGAGGTGCCCGCCACGTAGACGGTCTCGGGCAGGTTGTGCCCCATCCAGCCGCGGCACTGCGCCCAGGCGTGGGGGTGGGTGGAGACGGCCCGCACGTCCTCCAGCCGCGTCCCGGGCCTGCCAGCCAGGACGAAGGTGATCGGCACGGCCACCTCGGCGGCAATGACCAGGGGACTGGAGGCCACCAGGTGGTCCAGGGTGGCGTTGACCCCGCCCTCCACGGAGTTCTCTATGGGGACGACGGCGGCCTGCGCCCTGCGTGAGCGGACCTGGTCCAGGGCGGTGGGGATGTCCTGGCAGGGGGCCAGGACGACGTCGTCCGGCGCCACCTGCCGCAGGGCCATCTCCGAGAAGGTCCCCGTGGGGCCGAGGAAGGACCAGGTAGGTGGGGCGCTCGTCATGGCCTCACAGTACCGGCCCGCCAGCCAGAACGACATGGTGTCAGGACGACGCGCGGCCCCGTACCGACTCGGTGACCAGCCCGGCAGAGGCGGACGACGTCCGCGCGGATGCCCCGGTACAGGCACGCGGCCGCCCGGTAGGCGCCTGGTGGGCGCCCTCCCACGGCCCGGACCGGGTGCGGGCGTCCGGCTCGGCAGCCGCAGACGGCGCGGATCCTCGGCGCTGGCCCCGGGCCTGGGCCCTGGCGAGCACCGGCTCAGGGGCTACCGGAGGTCAATATGCCCCGCAGACCTCCGGGCTGTTCCCGGTACGTCCACCGGGCAAGCCGCTACGCTGACCGGATGGGTCGACACGTACGCACCATGACGCTCCCCGTCCTGCTGGTCCTTGGCCTGGTGGGCGTCCTCGGGGTGCCGGTGGCGCACGCCGACGGCCCCGGGGCGCGGACCAGCGCCGTCGAGCAGCACCCGTGGGCTGGTGGGACCGGGCGGCACGCTGGCGGTGAGGCACCCGCAGCCGGTGCGGGGACCCGGGCCGGGACCGTCACGTCCGGGCTGCCCGACGGCCCCGGCCCCCAGGACGCCCAGGCAGCGAGACGACCGGTCCTCCTGCTGGGCACCAGCAACCTGACCTGGCAGCACCTGGTGGCGGCCGCTGACGACCCTTCCAGAGCCGGTACCCTGGCCAGCAGGCTCGTGCTCCCGGCGTCACAGATGTCACCGGTCAACCTGGTCACCCGCACCGCCGGTGACCGCACCTGCGCCGCCGACGGCTGGCTCAGCCTCGGGTCAGGGTCACGGGCGAAGGCCACCACCGGCCCCTGCGTCGTCAGCGGCCGCCCCCAGTCCCCCACCTGGGACCAGGCCCGCACCGTCTCGGCGGACCTGACCCCCTCGGCCCGCCCGGGCTCACTGGCCGACGCCCTGGCCACGGCGGGGGTGAGCACCGCCGCCGTAGGGGACGGGGCCGTCCTGGCCCTGACGGCCTCCGACGGCACCGCCCCGCCCACCCTGCCCGGCCTGGAGGACCTGGAGCAGTCCGGGAGGCTGCCCGACCTGACCATGGTGGACCTGGACTCTGGCCAGGAGTCACCAAGGGACACCTACCAGCAGCTGAATGCGATCGACGACGTTCTTAGCTGGGCCGCGAAGGTCCCCGGGGGCGTGCGCGTCATTGTGGCCTCAGTCGCTGACGGGGAGGACCCGGGCCCGCAGCTGGGCATCCTCCCGACGGGCACCACCAGCCCCCAGGGCTCGGTCAAGCAGGGGTGGACCACCATAGTGACCGGTCCCGCGACCCACCGCCCCGGACTGGTCGAGCTGCCTGAGATCACCACCGCGCTGGCCACCGCGCTCGGCGCCGCCCCGGACCGCTCCTGGTCGGGTAGCGCCCCCCTGGTCCTGCCCTCCCACGGCCTGGTGCTCGGGGACACCATGTCCGTCACCCCCCTGGAGTACCTGGCCGACGACGCCCTCCACGCCCGCGCCTCCGCCGCCGCGACCGTCCCGGCGGGGCTGCTCCTGGTCTGCGTCATGCTGGGGGTGGGGGCGACGGCGGCCCTCAGCCTGCGGCGTCGGCCCCGCGGCGTCCCGGGGAGCTGGCCGTACCGGCCTGGGGGGTCTGCTAAGCCGGGTAGTCGGCCCCACGACATCCTGGGGCCCCACCCGGGCACCGCACCGCCCGCCCGGCCCGCACCGCCCCAGCCGGGGCCCGCCCGGCCCGCACCACCCGCGCAGCCCGCCAGCCCCACCGGGCGCTGGCACGGTGCCGGCGACGGAGGCCGTCCTGGTGCTGGTCGGGCTGCCGGGCCTGGCGACGCGCCCCATCTGCGGCGTCGGCTCGCCTGCGCGGCCCTGGGCGCCGCCAGCCTGCCGCTGGTCCTGCTGGTGCTCAACGCGTTCCCGTGGTGGCGCATCGGGGCCGCCGCGGGCCACCCGAGTGCGTGGACCGTGCTGGCGGTGCTGGGGACGGCCGCGGCCCTGGCGGCGGGGGCCGGCCTCCTGGCCGCCGTGGTCCTGCCCCCCGCCGGGCACCGCCCCCCCGGACCCCCCCCC
>ERZ772766.901-NODE-901-length-16715-cov-39.418247_pt1 | contig 16715 bp, 10 predicted proteins | sample MGYA00511379_ERZ772766 | MGnify/ENA primary metagenome ERZ772766 (study PRJEB29015, sample SAMEA2737895) | human oral metagenome | biome: human oral; feature: human-associated habitat; material: dental | place: China | collected 2116 ...
AGGCAATACACCCCACCAGTGTCTCAGATGTCATGACATCCGAAACTCTCAGAAGCCATGAGACCACACACCTACGCGGAGTCGCGTGTGATTCGTTGTCTTGACGCTGTTTCACGTGAAACACGGAGAGCAGGACCGTTTCAGTGATTGCTCGGTGAGCGATGTCAGTTCCGTCCTCGAGTTAGTGACCGATTCACAACGATGCGCCGCACGAACCGTTCGGGGCGTGCTCCTCGATCGTGGCGTCGTGCTTGGCGATGCACTTCCTACATACGACGGTGGCTCCACTCTGATTGAGTGGAGCCACCGTTTCACGTGAAACCAGGAGCTACGGGTGCACAAGTGGATTTCGCACGAGAGCGTCGTACAGCTCCTCCAAAGAGCCCTCTGCCTTGGCCGCAATTGGTAGTAGCGACGTCTCAGTCATTCCTGGAATGACGTTCACGTCGATGAACCAGGGCGTCCCCTCCTCGTCGAGGATGAGGTCGGTTCGAGAGAGATTCCCGAGCCCGAGCGTCGTGTGGACGGTGATGGCGGTGGTCTTGACCATGTCGATGACCGAGTCATCCAAGCGCGCGGGTACGAAATACTCTGAGCGGCCTGGGTTGTACCGGGCATCGAAGTCGTATTGTCCTTCGGTCACTACCTCGACGGGAGGGAGTGCACGTGGCCCCTCTCCCGTATCGACGACGGACACAGCAAGTTCTGTCCCGGGAACGTAACGTTCAATGAGGGCCCGCTCGTCGTAGGCAAAACAGGCCACCATCGCCGACCGTAACTCGTCCGCCGTCGAAGCGTAGGACACGCCGAGTCCGGAGCCGCCCTGATGAGGCTTCACCACAACGGGAAGACCCAGATGACCGGCGACGACGGTCAGGACGTCCTGCGCCCCGAGTTGACTGAAGTAGGAATGTGGAAGCGTCAACGAATCAGGAGTAATCACTCCTCCGGTGCGAACGCTCGCTTTAGCGGTGGGTTTGAAGGAGGCTCGCTGACAGCCGTCGGAATGGGTCCCCACATATGGCAGGTCCAGCGCAATGAGCATGTTCTGCAACCCTCCGTCCTCTCCTGGGCCACCGTGGACCAGTGGCCATACGACGTCGGGGCCGAAGGTCTTGAGCGATCCGATGGTACGTGCGTCGATGTCCAGGACCAGGACGGTGTGCCCGAGGTGCTTAAGGACCTGGGCGACGCGATGCCCGGAGCGCAGCGAGATGTCGCGTTCGTGGCTCAGACCGCCGGCGAGGACAGCGATACGGAGTGGAGACTGGTTCATCGTCAACCTCAGATCTGGTCGGGTGCGGGCGCGTGGACGCCTTCGGACGGACGGGGACTGTGGGTGGGACCGAATAGATCCAGCAGTTCGAGATCGCGGGTGACAACGCCGGAGAGTCGTCGCACGCCTTCGCGGATCTCAGGAGGTTCGGGGTAGCAGAAGGACAGCCGCAGATGGTCCTGTCCGGCCCTTCCACCGGCGTAGAAGGCAGTCCCGGATACGTAGGCGACCAGGTTGGTGACCGCGCGCGGAAGCATGTCCTTCGCATCGAGTCCCTCGGGCAGGTGCACCCACACGTAGAAACCGCCCTCGGGGATGTTCCAGTGGCACATCGGCAGGAACTCCTCCAGCGCTGCCACCATGGTGTCGCGCCGTCCCCGGTACATGGCTTGGAAGTCCACGATCTGCTGTTTCCAGTCGAACTGGTCCAGGTACATGGAGATCGAGAACTGGCCGACCGACGACGGGCACAGGATGGCCGCCTCTGAGGCCAGCTTCATCTTCTCCCGAACGGCCGGTGGGGCCACCGCCCAGCCCACGCGGTACCCGGGCGCGAAGATCTTGGAGAAGGAGCCGAGGTAGACGACGTCGTCGGGTGCGAGAGTCTTGAGGGCCGTGTAGGTCTGTCCCTCGAAGCCCAGCAGCCCGTAGGGGTTGTCCTCCACGATAAGGATGTGGTGGCGCCGGCAGATCTCGATGACCTGTGGACGGCGCTCCTCTGTGAGCGTCACCCCGGCAGGGTTGTGGAAGTTGGGCAGGCAGTAGAAGAACTTGATGCGGCGCCCCTCGCGCTCGAGGCGGACGATCATCTCCTCCAGAGCCTCAGGGACCACCCCATCGGCGTCGATGGGTACCTGCTGTACATCGGCCTGGTACGTCGCAAAGATCGACAGGGATCCGACGTACGTGGGCGCCTCGGTCAGGACGACGTCGCCGGGATCGACGAAGAGCTCGGTGACGATGTCGACGGCCTGCTGGGAGCCAGTCGTGATGATGACGTCCTCCGGATCGGCTTGGATGCCCTCGAGGGCCATGACCTCGGTGATCTGCTCCCGCAGTCGTGGTAGCCCCTGGCCGTTTCCATACTGCAGCGCCTTGCCGCCGTCCTTGCGGATCATCTGCGCCGTTGCCTCCGCCAGCCGCTCCAGTGGGAGGTCCTTGAGATTGGGCATTCCGCCCGCCAGCGAGACCACTTCCGGTCGTGAGGCGACGGCGAACAGTGAGCGAGTCTCTGAGGCGCGCAGACCGTGAGCTCGTGCAGCGTAGCTGTCCAGCCACGGATCGAGTCGGTTGCCCTTCACCTGGTTACTGCTCTGACTCACCTTCGGTCCTTCCTTGGTCGCCGCTGCTGCGTCCGTGGATCCAAGTCTGCCACGCCGCACCGGTGGGAAGGACATGGTGAGGTCAGGAGTAATCCGCGGTGTTTCACGTGAAACACGGAACTGCTTTCGGAGCGGAACGAGACGGGTCGGCACCAGCAGATGCGCCGCGCATCATGGGCACGATGCGTGGCGCGGCGAGAGACGCTCATCCGACTCCGGATGGGCGTCGATCAGATGGTCAGGGCTCGTTTCTCGATGAGGTGGCGCAAAGGGGCCTCCTCATTGTCGATCGTCTCCACCTTCTGGGGTTGGGCGAGCAGATCGGCGATGACAGCGGGTGTCTCCGGCTCCGTCCCGAGCGCCTCGGCCACGGTCTGCGGGAACTTTGCGGCCTTGGCCGTCTCCATGACGAGGGTCGGGAATCCTGGCTCCATGGTGCGTAGAGCCACCGTGACGCCGTCGGCGGTATGAGGGTCGATGAGCCGGCCAGAGCGTTCCTTGACGGAGCGGATGGCCTCCAGGCGGTCGGCGTGCGACGACGTCCCGGCCACGAAGCCGAAGTCCTCTCCCAGGCGCGGGAGCTGATCGCGCAGATCGAGAGTGCCGGTGGACTCCAGCTCCGACCAGCACTGCGCGAAGGCCTCCGGCCCCAGCAGGGCCCAGATGAAGCGTTCCAGGTTCGAGGCCTTCGAGATGTCCATCGACGGGCTGGAGGTAGCCAAGGTGTCAGCTGCCGAGCGAGGTCGGTAGATGCCCGTGGTGAAGAACTCCTCAAGGACGTTGTTCTCGTTGGTGGCCAGGATGAGACGGCGGATCGGCACCCCCATGGACCGGGCCAGGAAGCCGGCATAGATGTTGCCGAAGTTGCCCGAGGGAACGCACACGTCGACGCGGTAGCCGGCTCGCGTCCCCTCCTCCACCGCGTCGGTGACCCGCAGCCAGGACCACACGTAGTAGACGGCCTGCGCGGCGATCCGGCCGATGTTGATGGAGTTGACGGCACCCAAGTGGTGGGCCGCCTTGAAATCAGCGTCATTGCTCAGGGCCTTGACCAGTGCCTGGCAGTCGTCGAAGACACCGCGCACCGCGATGTTGTGGATATTGGCGTCCTGGAGGGTGTACATCTGCGCCCGCTGCACCGGGCTCATGCGACCGGCCGGCGAGAGCATGAAGACGCTGACGCCTTCCTGTCCTCGGAAGGCGTGCTCGGCCGCTGAACCGGTGTCGCCCGAGGTGGCCCCCAGGATGTTGAGGACCTTGCCCTGCTTGGCCAGCACGTAGGGAATCGCCTGCCCCAGGAACTGCATGGCCAGGTCCTTGAAAGCCATGGTCGGCCCCTCGGACAGGCCCACGAGGACCAGGCCGTTGGCGACGTCGTCGAGCCCGGTCACCGGAACGACCGGCTGCGGGAAGCGGGACTCGCCGTAGGCCGCCCGGGTCAGAGCCGCCAGGTCCTCACGGGGAATATCAGTGGCGAACAGGCCGATGACCTCGGTGGCCAGTTCCGCGTAGTTGAGGGATCTCCAGGTCTCGAGCTGCTCCGGGGTGAGAGCGGGCAGCCGCTCCGGTACCGCTAAGCCGCCGTCGGGTGCCAGACCCGCGAGGAGAACGTCCATGAACCCGGCGGGTGCCATCTGTCCGCGGGTGGAGATGTACTGAGTGTGCTGCATGTGCCGCCTTCTTGCCGTGTCGCATGCCATGATGCCACTGCGATTCCTGAGCGATTCTACGGGGCCGTGGCCCATGGTGACAGACGAGCTCAACCGGGTGCGGCAAGTCATCAGACAACTCGTGGACGACGCCGGTCCCATCCACCACTCCGTGAGAGACGGTGGATGGGACCGGCGTCGTAGCAGCTGGTACCGGTTGGCGGAAGTCCGGGCTCAGGCCAGGACCTTCTCCACCTCTGCCTTGAAGGACGCCTTCGGACGGGAGCCGCTGAACTGGTGGAAGACCTCGCCGTCGCGCACGACCGCGAAGGTCGGGATGGAGCGCACGCCGTAGGAACGGGCCGTGGCCGGGTTGGCGTCCACATCCACCTTGACGAACTTGACCTTGTCACCGAAGTCGGCGGCGACCTCGTCCACGATCGGCGCCATCTGGCGGCAGGGGCCGCACCACTCGGCCCAGAAGTCGATGACGACGGGAACCCCGGACTTGAGGACCTCCGCCTCGAAGGTGGCGTCGGTGACGGCGAGTGCCTCGGACATGGTTTTCTCCTCGAACGTTGTGGGTGGGTGAGTCGGGACAGCGCAGATCCTCCGACGACGTCGGAGCCTGCCTTTCGCTGAGCTGAGAGGCCGGATCAGGCCTGCAGGGTGGCCAGGTAGTGCTCGGCGTCCAGAGCGGCACGGCAACCCGAACCGGCTGCCGTAATGGCCTGCTGGTAGGTGGGATCGGCGACGTCACCGCAGGCGAAGACCCCGGGGATGCGGGTGCGCTGCGAGGGGACCTCGACCTTGATGTAGCCGGCCTCGTCGAGCTCAAGGACATCGGCGACGAGCTCGCTGCGCGGCACCTGGCCGATGGCGACGAACAGACCCGTGGCCTCGATCTGGCGGCGATCCCCGGTGACGGTGTCCTCCAGGGTGACGCCGGTCAGGGAGTCCTCGCCGTGAAGCTCAACGACGCGCGAGTTCCAGGCGAAGGAGATCTTCGGGTCCTGCTGGGCGCGCTTGGCCATGACAGCCGAGGCGCGCAGCTCGTCGCGGCGGTGCACTACCGTGACGGAGCGGGCGAAACGGGTCAGGAAGGTGGCCTCCTCCATGGCCGAGTCCCCACCGCCGACGACGATGATGTCCTGGTCCTTGAAGAAGAACCCGTCGCAGGTGGCGCAGTAGGACACGCCGTGCCCGGAGAGGCGCTCCTCCCCATCGATGCCCAGATGCCGGTACTCCGAGCCGGTGGAGATGATGACCGTACGGGCCTCGTAGACGTCGTCGGAGGTGGTGATGCGCTTGACGTCGCCCTCCAGCTCAAGGGCGGTGACGTCCTCGTAGCGGATCTCCGCGCCGAAGCGCTCAGCCTGCTCCTGCATCTGGTTCATGAGCTCGGGGCCCATGATCCCCTCGATGAAACCGGGGTAGTTCTCCACCTCGGTCGTGTTCATCAGGGCGCCGCCTGCGGTCACCGAGCCGGCCAGGATGACCGGGTTGAGCTGGGCGCGGGCCGCGTAGATGGCGGCCGTGTAGCCGGCGGGGCCGGAGCCGACGATGACGACGTCGTGAATCATGACTCTCCTGACGAATGAGCGATGGACGCGGTGCGCGATCACCCAGTGCAACTAGTGATCAATAAACTATGTTCCCTCGTCACAACTTATTTGACTGTGACCTCTGTCATGGTGGCCTTGTAGGGGTACTCGCCGGGCTCACTGTTCTTGGGAAGCTGCATCACCCTGATGACGATGGTGTCGACCTCTTGGGGATTGTCGACCTTGAGGGTGGTGCTCCCCGCGACGAAGGGGCCTTGGGCGAGAACCGTGCCGCCTGCCGCGTTGTTGATGTCCGTGGCACGGACCTCGACCTGCCCGCCCTCGTTGGTGCCCTGCATGTCGATCTCCGAGACCTTGGCGCGGCTCTTGAGCTTGATCTCGATGTCGATCGGCTGGCTCAGCTCCGGACTGCTGGTGTTGTGGGAGAACCAGGGACGGCTGGTGTCGCCGTCACTGAGGTACTGCTGGTTGTTGGCCGCCTGCGAGCTCGGGTTGTTGACCACGTTCACGCCGGCGATCTCGGGCTTGGCCGCGGGCGTCTCAGTGGCGGGAGCCTGCTGCTGTCCACCCCCGCCACCGGCGTTGTGCGCGGTGGCTGAGGGAACCGTGTCCGCGGCCGCTTGATCCTTGTCCGCGAAGGGGATACCGATCGTCTGGTAGACGATGTAGCTGGCCGCCGCCAGGGAGACGATGACGATGAGGACGAGCGTCACCAGGATGGAGCTGGTGGTGCGCTTCTCCTGACGAGCGACCGCGGGATCGATCTCCTCCTCCTCGTCATCGTCCTCGAAGGCCGGGAAGCTGCCGGTGAAGGGCTCGGTCGGAACCGGCGCGGGCCCGGGGACGGTCTCGGAGGCGGTTGACAGGACGTTCGGGATCGGGTTCGTCGGCCCGGTGACCTGGACGTAGGTCTCCTCGGCGGCAGGCTCCGGAACTGGTGCGGACTCGTGCGGAGCCGCAGGCGGTGCGGCTGCTTCCTCGGTGGTGGAGCTCTGCTCCACAGGCGCAGGGGCTGCCGGTGCCTGACCGGGCTGAGTCGGCGGTGTCGATGGGGGCGCCGACTGCACCGCTGACGGGGCGACCGTCGCGCCCTTGCCGGCACCACTGCGCCGCAGCCGGTCCAGGACTCCTCGGGCTGCGTTGGCGACGCCGGCTCCGGCAGCGCTGACGGCGGCGACCGTTGCGCCCGCATTGGCCCCTGCGGACCCGCTTCCGGTGCTGCCGGCGGCCGATGACGGACGCTGCGACGTCGGCATCGGCGTTGAGCTGGACTCGCGGTAGCCGACCACCTGGTCCCAGCTTCCCAGTGAGCGCGCCACCTCGGCCGCGGAGACGGGGGGCTGGCTGCTCCAGGTGCGTTCGCACAGCTCGTCCAGAACCGGGTCGATGCCCGGCACAAGCGTGGAGGGCTTGACCGGAACGCCGCCCAGACGTGGTGCGGAGGGGATGCCGGGCCGCTTTCCCGGCCACCGCCCGGTCAGACCGTAGTAGAGGATCTCCACCAGAGCGCGGGCGTCTGCGCGGTCGGCGGCCGAGGGGTCGTGACCGGCTACCCGGCTCTCCAGGTCCAGTGCGGCCGCCTCGATACCCAGGCCGCTGACCTTGATCGTGCCGTCGGGAAGAACGCGGATGGACTCGGGCGACAGGTTCAGATGGTGCAGACCCTTGCGGGCGCCGGCGTCGAGCGCCTGCGCGGTCTCGCCGATGATGGCGCGCGCCTGCGCCGGGGGCATGCCCCGCGAGACCAGGGAGGAGAAGGTGCGTCCGGTCAGCGGCTCAGTGACGATGACGGAGGGCTCGGCGCGCTCGACGTCGTAGACCTGCTGAAGGCGCTGGTCCTCGACCAGCACAGCCCGGCTGGCGGACTCCAGGACGTTGTCACGGTGAAGCGTCGCGTCGGTGAGAACCAGGATCGTGACTTCTCGATCCAGGATCGTGTCAACGCCACGGTGCCTGACAATGCGCGGCAGCGTGGTGGACAGCGTCCCCAGGAGTCCGTAGCGACCACTGCCGATCGGCGTCGCCTCCGACATGCGTCTCCTTCCTTGAGATGGTTGTCCATCTGAACCAGTTGAACCCATCGTAACTGTCTGAGGGCTCAAAACCGGGGTGATGTGGCTCGTGTGGGCAGAGGCGTGGGGCGGGTAGGGGGCGGACTGCCCTGTGGCCACCCGGGAGGGAGGGATGCTCGCGGGAAGTGAGGGAGGGATACTCCCGGGAGTGTTGGCTGGGACGTGCCCCGGCGCCCAGGAGCGATGAGAGGCGTCAGCCGCGTAATCGGCGTGTGTAGGGGGCGGTGGTGCCACTGCCTGCGAAGGTGCCGGGGGTGCGGGCGCGAGCGGGTAGACGGGCTGTCCGTCCTGGGTATAGCCCGTGGGCGCCTGCGCGGTCCGGCCTCCGGCACTCCGCTGCCCCATTTGACCCGGCTGACTCCAGGAGTCGGTCTGCGCCTGCGGGGGCGGGGGTGGGGCGGACGGGGAGGCATGAGTGCCGCCGGCGGTGTAGCCAACAGCACCATGAGCGGCCGGATGAGCGGCCGGTCCCGATGGCATGGCCGACGGGCCGGAAGCCGACTGAGGCGGGGGCGGTGGTGCTGGTGTCTGAACGGCATCCATCTGAGCGGTTGCCGTCGTCGTCGGCTCCGGCGGCGACAGCCAGCTCGCGATCGCCAGAACCACTCTCCCGAGGCCGCCGGGCAGGCGACGACCGATCGTGGACAGGATCCGTGAGAAGGGCCGGAAGGCGACGGCGATCTCCTTGATTCTGACGACGCGCCCCATGAGCAGGTAGACCAGTGACATGACCGTCGCCACGATGCAGATGTGCCCGAAGGCCGCGAGCATCTTGGTCAGGGAGGAGTCGGCGTCGACATTGCCCAGGATCAGGTTGAGGACGATCCCGGCGATGACGGCGGGTGCCACCGCGATGACCAGACGCAGGTGGGTGGTGATGATCTTGCGTCCGTCGAGGCTGGGCAGGTGGGAGCGCAGCATGGGGATGACGACCAGGCAGCCTCCGATCTGGCTGAGCGTGTTGGCCGCGCCGGCCCAGGCCATCCAGTGGTTGGCCGGGGCCATGAAGTAGGCCATGACGCACAGGACGACCGGGACGACTCCGACGACGACGTCGGCCAGGAGCAGCCGCTTGGTGTCCGAGTAGGCCAGCATGACTCGCTGGGTCCCGAACCAGATGCCCTGAGGGACGATGCCCAGCGCCAGAGCGATGAGCATGGGGGCGCTGGCATACGCCTCGGGAAGGGTGATCGAGGGGGTGAAGAGCTGGAGGGCCGGGACGGCCAGCACGCAGATGCCCGCGGTGGCCAGGACGGTGAACACGCCCGCCGAGCGCAGTCCCAGGGAGAGGTCCTCACGCACGCCGGCGGCGTCCCCGGCCGCGGCCTTCTCACTCATGCGGGTGAACAGGGCGGTGATGATGGAGGTGACCACCAGGGACTGCGGCAGCATGTAGATGAGGTAGCCGTTGAGCCACATGGTGGTCGAGGGCACGATGACGTCCGCGTACTCGGGCTGCTCGGAGGCCGTCACCGCGTAGGAGCCCAGGTTGGAGGTGATCCAGTTGCTCAGGCTGGCCACGCCCACTCCGGCCAGCGCCCACAGGGCCACCTTGACGGTCTTGCCCAGGCCCAGGCCCCGCACCCCGAAGATGATGCGCGGCCGGAAGCCGGAGCGCACCAGGGGGATGTAGAGGACCAAGGCCTGAACGGCGATACCCAGGGTCGTTGTCGCCCCGATAAGCGTGATCCGGGGAACGTCCCAGACCTCAGGCCCTTGGCCTGTGGTGTACCGGCCGTAGATATGAAGGTAGGCCAGGATCGAGGTGATCGAGATGATGTTGTTGAGCACCGGGGACCACATGTAGGGCCCGAAGCTCGAGCGGGCGTTGAGCACCTGCCCCCACAGGGCGTACAGGCCGTAGAAGAAGACCTGCGGCATGAACCAGAACGCGAAGGCGAAGGACAGCGTCTGCCACTGCCCCTGGGCCAGGGAGCTGGCATTGATGGCGAAGATGAGGGGCGCGGCCGCGGTCGCGATGCAGGTGACCACCAGCATGAGAGTGGCCGCAGCGGTCAGGAGACGGTTGACGACCTCCTCGCCGTTGCGTCGTCGCAGCGCCTGGACGATCTGCGGCACCAGGATGGCATTGAGGATGCCGCCGATCATCATGTTGTACAGGTACGTGGGCAGGTTGTTGGCCGTGTTGAAGGCGTCGGCGGCCCCGGACCCGGTGGCGCCGAGCGCCATGACGATGAGAGCGTTGCGCACCATGCCCAGGACGCGGGAGACCAGTGTCCCGGAGGCCATGATTGCCGAGGATCGCGCCAGGGAGGCCTGACTGCGTCCCTGTGAGGAGGAGCGCTTGGCTCGTGAGTGTCTGATCATGCTCATGCCGTCTCCTGTGCAGCCGGGGTCACCGCTGTGCGGCGGCCTCGTCTTACTGTCCTCACGGTACCGATCACCACGATGGAGACCAGGACGCCGACGATGACACCGGTGCCCCGGCTCTCCCAGTCGGCGCGGACTCTCATGTTGACGGTGGTGGGGGTGCCCACGGTGGTGCCGTCCGCGGCGAGGACCTGCACCGTCAGGCCGACGTCGCCGGAGCCGACGGCCTGGATCGGTACCGTGACCTTGGCCTGCTGGTGGGCGGGGACGGTCACGGTGGTGGTGCGTGGGACCTGAAGGCGCTTGTTGTCCGAGGTCAGGTAGACCTGGACGGTGACGTCCTGGGCCAGGGAGGAGGTGATCCGCACCGGCAGCTGCGCCTCGGAGCTGATGAGGTTGATGGTCGACGACGGTACCGCGGCCAGCGAGGAGGTGACTCCGGTTCCGGCCGCCTCGGCAGCCGGAACCTGCGCCCTGCAGGTCGCTGGTTTGGCCCGCCAGGTCGCCGAGGAGACGACGGCCTCGAGGTCGGTGTACTCGCCCAGCAGCGCAGCCGGGTCGGAGAGCACCGATGCGACTGACTGGAGCCTGCTGGCCGTGCCGCCCGCGGCCGCAAGGGTCGCCGCGGTCAGCTCGTTGTCGTCGGTCACGTTGTCGTCCGATGGCTCGGAGCGCTCGATCCCCGAGGTCCCCGCTTCGACGGCCTCGACCTCGGCCCGGGCGCGTTCCTCAAGGCCGCTCAGGGACTGGGACTGAGTCCAGGAGGTTGAGCGCAGGGCGGCCACGCGCGCCTTCAGGGCGGACGGGTCCGCGGTGGAGGCGGCCTGGCGGGGCATCGCCACAACGATGTCGCGTTCCAGCCCCGGGGCCTGACGGGTCAGGATCGCGCTGTTGCCGCGCAACAGCTGGCGGGTGTCGAGCTCCGCAGCCTGAGTGGTCTGGCTGGATGAGGAGGCTTGCCGCGCCTGGTCGGAGGCGCCGTCCTGGGATGCCTCATCGGATGTGTCATTGGATGTCTTGCTGGATGGCTCGCCGGCGAGTGCCTCCGACAGGGACTGCTCGGGGATCAGCACCGCGCGATCGCCGAGGGCGCCGAGCCCGGAGGGCGTGTAGGTGAGCTCGTCGGTCACGGGCAGGGAGTCGGGTGAGGTGATGATGGTGGAGGTTGACTGCGGCAGCGTATTGACCGTGGCGGAGTCCATGACGCTGGAGGCCAGCCAGCTCATCGACGCCGGCGCCCCGGCCTTGACGATGGCCGACTCCTGGGTGCGTTGCGTGGCGGTCTCGATCAGATCCGCCCGCTGCAGGTGCGCCAGTGCGGCGGTGTCGGAGTCTCCCCACGGCAGGGCCACCAGGTTGCCGGTGCCGATGGCCCGCATGAGGGCGGCGGAGAGCTGGGCGACGTCGTTGGAGGTCTTGCCGCCTGACGACGGTGCGGTGGCGCTCGCCGATGGTGAGGCCGTACTGGGTGAGGACGGCGTCGGGGATGAGGACTCCGTTGGTGCCGATGGGGCGGCGGAAGCCGAGGGACTCGCGCTGGACGACCCGGACGAGTCGTCGCCCTGAGGCGTCTGAGGGGTTCCGTCCGGCGTCGAGGGCTGGGAGTGGCCGTTGCGGGCGGCCTTCTCCAGGTCGGCCGATGTGACGCCGAGGGCCTCGACCAGTGCGGGGTCGACCGCCATGACAACGCTGTCGCCGGCCATGCCCAGCAGACCGAGGACCCGGCTGTGGACACTGGTGAGGGTCTTGGCGCGCTGCGAGGTGTGCGGACCGGCGAGAACGGCCATCTCCTCCACGGAGGCGGTGACCGGGATGAACGTGGTCAGGCGCACGGGTGTGACGGAGGCACCGCTCTCCCAGACGAGAATGCTGCGGTCCTGAGCCACCGAGGTGCCTTGAGACTCCAGCGTGACGGCGATGCCGCGCGGCCCCCACCGGTCGGCGCTGGTCAACGGCAGCTCGTCGGCAGGAACGGTGATGGAGAACTGGGTGGTCTCACCGGGCTGGAGGTCGCGGCCCAGCGGGATCGTGTCCGGGTCCGACAGCCCTGACTCGTCGGTTCCGGTCAACCACTTGGTCAGGCTCTCACTTGTGACGTCGGTGGATCGCTGCACCCTGGTCACCAGATCCACCCCGGAGACGGCCTGGCCGGTTCCGTTGGCGATGGTTCCGGTCAGGGTCAGGTCCTGGTCGCTGTGCAGCACCTCGGGGGTCATGGTGTCGATGCTCAGGGTCACCTGCTTGGCGGCCGCCTCGGTGTTCTGGATCGAGGTGCCGGTGGTCCTCCCGCTCATCGACGCCGAGGCGGGCAGTGCAGAGGGGACCGTCGTCGCGGACGGTCCGGCCGGGGCCGCCGGCGCAATCTCGGCTGAGAGTGTGCCAGGGGTCGGTTCCGCCTGGGCCGTCGGCAGGGCGATCAGCGGCCCCGTGACCAGCCCCGCAAGGCTCAGCAGGGCGGCAAAGGTCACCATCGCCCTGCTCCGCAGCCAGGAGCCCAGCGTGGTGACCACCTTCGCGCACAGGTCGGTGGCGCTGGTCATCCATCCCCCACCAAGATGTCCCAGGCCGCGGCGACGATACGACGCTCGTTGGGGTAGGCCAGGCGGTGGGAGACGTCCTCGAGGGCGACCCACTCGACGTCCTCGGCCTCATGGTCCGGGTCGTTCTCCGTGGTCAGGGTGCCGCTGACCGCTTCCAGCAGAAAGTGGTGCACCACCTTGTGGACGCGGTGCTCGTGACCGGCGAACCAGTAGTCGATGGTCGCCAGGTGCCGAAGAACACGGCCGGTGATCCCGGTCTCCTCCATGATCTCGCGGACCGCGGCCTGCTCGGGGGTCTCGGTGCCCTCCAGGTGCCCCTTGGGCAGGCACCACTCCAGCCGGCCTCCGCGGTTGCGTCGGGCGATGACCGCCGTGAAGGCCTGACCGTTCTGAACGTCGACGACCAGGCCGCCGGCACTGGTCTCGTTGACGATCGGCAAAGCGCGCGCACTCGCCCGATGTGCCGGGTTTCCGGCGCGGGGCGTGCGAGTGCGTGGCGAGGGCATAGGGACACTCTAGGGCGTCCAGGCCACAGGATGTCTCTGGCCGAGTACGTCGTCGCACACAACTGCGCCGCCAGAGGGCAGCGGTGCCGTACGTGCGAGTACGCGCGAGAGGGTCCTCACGGCGAGACCGATGGCGTCGTCGACGACGGCGCGCCGGTCAGGGTTCATGGCAGGCTTGGGCCGATGACTGCTCACCCCGCTCCCGTCGATCCCGTCAATCCTACGGACGCCTCTGCTGAGACCCGAGGCCTGACGCCCAAGGCCCGTCAGGCGCTTGAGGGCCTGCCCCCGGCCCTGGCGGCCCTGGGGCACGCCTTCGTGCGCTCCGGGCACGAGATCGCCCTGGTCGGCGGACCCGTGCGGGACGCCTTCCTCGGCGTCGCCCCCCACGACCTGGACCTGACCACCTCGGCCCGCCCCGAGCAGACCGAGAAGATCCTGGCCGCCTGGGGCGAGACCACCTGGGACGTGGGCCGGGCCTTCGGCACCATCGGCGCGCGCAAGGGCTCCACCATCGTGGAGGTCACCACCTACCGCACCGAGGCCTACGAGGTCGGCTCGCGCAAGCCCCAGGTGACCTATGGCGACACCCTCACCGGGGACCTCACCCGCCGCGACTTCACCGTCAACGCCATGGCGCTGCGCCTGCCCGACCTCGAGCTCGTCGACCCCTGCGGCGGCCTGTCCGACCTGGCCACCGGCGTTCTGCGCACTCCCGTCAGCGCCGAGCAGTCCTTCGACGACGACCCCCTGCGCATCATGCGGGCCGCTCGCTTCGCAGCCCAGCTCGGCTTCGACGTCGAGATGGACGTCATGACCGCCATGGAGGAGATGGCCTCCCGCCTGGAGATCGTCTCCGCAGAGCGCGTGCGCGCCGAGCTCGAGCGGCTGCTCATCAGCCCCTGGCCCCGGCGCGGACTGGAGCTGCTGGTCCACACCGGCGTGGCCGACGTCGTCCTGCCCGAGCTGAGCGCCCTGCGCGAGACCGTGGACGAGCACAAGCGCCACAAGGACGTCTACGAACACACCCTGACCGTCCTCGACCAGGCCATCGACCTGGAGACCGGGCCCGACGGGCCCGTCCCCGGTCCCGATCTGGTCCTGCGCCTGGCCGCGATCCTCCACGACATCGGCAAGCCCGTCACCCGTCGCTTCCTGCCCGACGGCACCGTTACCTTCCACGGCCACGACCACGTCGGCGCCCGAATGACGGCCAAGCGCCTGCGGGCGCTGCGCTTCGACAAGCAGACCATCAAGGACGTCTCCCGGCTGGTCGAGCTCCACCTGCGCTTCCACGGCTACGCCGACGCCGCCTGGTCGGACTCGGCCGTGCGCCGCTACGCCACCGACGCCGGTCCCCTTCTGGAGCGCCTTCACCGGCTCACCCGGGCCGACGTCACCACCCGCAACCGCCGCAAGGCCGCCATGCTGGACCGCGCCTACGACGACCTCGAGGAGCGCATCGAGGCCCTGCGCGCCGCCGAGGAGCTGGCCGCCATCCGCCCGGACCTCGACGGCGGCCAGATCATGGCCGAGCTCGGCGTGGCCCCCGGACCGATCGTTGGCGAGGCCTACCGTTTCCTCATGGACCTGCGCATGGAGAAGGGACCGATCGGCGAGGACCTGGCTCGCCAGGCGCTGCGATCCTGGTGGGCGGCCCGCCAGAAGAGCTGAGGGCGGGAGAATGCTTGAATCGTCAAAGGAATTGCGGATCGGCGTCGTCGGCATCGGCGCTCGCTGCTACCTGGCCGCGCTCGCGGACTCCTCGCCGGTTCCGGCCCGGCTCGTCGCCGCGGCCGACACCGCCCCCGACGCCGCCGAGCGTGCCGAGCGGCTCCTGCCCGAGGGGGTGGCGGTCGTGGGCGACCACCGTGACCTGCTGGAGTGCGGGCTCGACGCCGTCGTCCTGACCACCCCCGATGACACGCACGAGGAGCTGGCCTGCTTCTTCCTTGAGGCCGGTATCCCGGTCTACCTGGAGAAGCCCCTGGCCATCACCATCGAGAGCGCCGACCGCATCCTGGCCACGGCCCGGCGCACCGGCACCCGGCTCTACGTGGGCCACAACATGCGCCACATGGAGGTGGTGCGGCTGCTGAAGTCGATCATCGACTCCGGGCGGATCGGCGAGGTCAAGGCCATCTGGTGCCGCCACTTCGTGGGCAACGGCGGCGACTACTACTTCCGCGACTGGCACGCCGAGCGCCGCCACGTCACCGGCCTGCTGCTGCAGAAGGCCGCCCACGACATCGACGTCATGAGCTGGTTGGCCGCCTCCGAGCCGGCCCGCGTCGTCGGCATGGGCGGGCTCATGGTCTACGGCCAGGCCGGGCGCCGGGAGCCGGGAACGAGCGCCGGCACCGTCATGCAGGACTGGTTCAGCCTCGATCACTGGCCGGCCGATGAGGTGAGCGACCTCAACCCCGTCATCGACGTCGAGGACCACTCCATGCTCATGATGACCATGCGCAACGGGGTCATGACCTCCTACCAGCAGTGCCACTTCACCCCCGACTACTGGCGCAGCTACACGGTCATCGGCACCCGCGGCCGGGCCGAGAACCTCGGTGACGGGGCCGGCGACGTCGTCAAGGTGTGGACCGAGCGCACCGAGCACTACGCCGAGCGCGCCACCCAGGAGTACGTCATCGCCGAGGAGGGCACCGGGCACGACAGCGCCGACCAGCTCGCCATCGATGAGTTCCTGCGCTTCGTGCGCGACGGCGGGGTCACCGACGCCTCCCCGGTCTCCGCCCGGGAGGCGGTCGCCGCCGGGGTGCTGGCCACCCGTTCCCTGCGCTCGGGGTCCGTCCCCTACGACGTGCCCGAGCTCGACGCGGACCTGGCGGCCTACTTCCATCGTGGCCAGCGGGGCCCGGACTCATCGACATTTTCTTCATAGATGACGCGGAGCCGCGTCATCTATGAAGAAAATGTCGGTCTGTACGGTCGGTACCACGTACAGTGCGAGCCGGGCGGGGCCGGGGTCTCATGAGGACCTCGCCCGTAGGCGGACAGGCAGGATTCGAGGAGAGCGCATGATTCACCACATCACCCTGACCGGGCGCAGCATCGCCCTGGCCTGCGACGGCACGGTGACCACCCAGCACGGGGCCGGTGGCGCCACCGGCGCGGTCTACGTCGAGGCCTCCCACCTGACCCTTCTGCACGATATGCGCGACGGCGAGTTCTACCGCACCGGCCAGAACTCCTGGTCGCCGTCGGGCTGGCGCCGCCTGAGCGAGGCGCCGATGCGTATCGCCGATGAGCAGCGCCGTCGGACCGCCGACGACGACCCCTGGGACGACACCGTCCGCCACCACTCCGCCTGGATGGCGGTTCTGGAGGACTCCGCCGGGGCGCTGCTCGTGGGCTGCCTGGACGGGCGTACGCCGCGGGTGCGCGCCGACACCGCGGTCCTGGAGGCCTTCACCGAGTCCGGCGACCCGGCGCG